>Ga0102832_1001806_pt1 | contig 14780 bp, 16 predicted proteins | sample EBPBio282013_DNA_FD_88942 | JGI IMG/M metagenome (GOLD analysis project Ga0102832, IMG submission 88942) | Wastewater treatment Type I Accumulibacter community from EBPR Bioreactor in Madison, WI, USA - Reactor 2_5/28/2013_ DNA (Illumina Assembly) | ecosystem: Engineered > Bioreactor > EBPR >...
ATCGCGGGTCTTGGTCAACTACGGTGAGCATGAGCGCACCTTCCCGAACCAGCGCGCCAACGCCGGTCCTGATCAGAACTACTAGGACTTCAGATCTTCCTCGGGAAGGTGCGCTCCCTCACGCCACCCCGCCGAAGGCCATCCACAGGTTCTGATCATTGCTCCGACGTTATGGGGTGGGGTGCTGCTCGGCCGACGGTCAGAGGCAGCGATGGGATGCTGTGGGGCGTGGATCACGCTGAGCTCACCCGCACAATCGACGCGACCTGCCGGCTGACCGGAGAGTTCGCGCTCCGTTCCGGTCAGCACGCCACCGAGTACTTCGACAAGTACCGCTTCGAGGCCGACCCGGTGCTTCTGCGCGCGGTGGCGGAGCACATGGTGCCCCTCGTTCCCGACGAGACGGATCTGCTCGGCGGTCTGGAGCTGGGCGGCATACCCATCGTCACGATGCTGAGCAGCCTGACGGGCATCCCCGCTGTCTTCATCCGCAAGGAGGCCAAGACGTACGGCACCTGCCGCCTCGCCGAGGGCGCGGAGGTTGCAGGTCGCCGCGTCACCCTGGTCGAGGACGTGCTGACGACCGGCGGCGCGGTGCGGGACGCAACCACGGCTCTGCGCGACCTGGGCGCAACAGTCGACGTCGTGCTCTGCGCGATCGACCGCAGCGGGCAGCCAAGCGGACCCGTAGGCGACATCGGCCTCCAGACACGCCCGGTCCTTACCAAGGCCGATCTCGACACCGTGCGGGCCATCGTCGCATCCAGGAGCGAGTGACGTATGCCGCTGACGAACCCCTGGCTTGCCGGTCCGTCCCCTGATCGGGAGCTTCCCCGAGACGTGCTCGAGGAGCGAATCCTCAACCTACTCTCGGCCCACAACACGGCGGTCATCGCCACGGTCAGCGCCGACGGCAGTCCCGTCGCGACACCGGTGCGGTACTTCAGCCTCGGTTTCGAGATCTTCTACACCAGCTGGAACGACTCCGTGAAATCGGGCAATCTTCGCCGCGATCCTCGAGTGTCGGCGGGCATCGTCGCCCCGCTGGTCGGGCAGGCCAGCAGCCGTGGCGCCCAGCTCTTCGGCACCGCACGAACCCTCGAGCGAGACGACCCCGACGCCGACCGCTACTGGGAAGCCGTGCGCTGGCAGGCAGACCACGTCGAACGCGGTCGCTCGATCGACGATCCACCCACCGATCCGCTCACCGTGATCACCCCGACCCGCATCCTCTACACCGAGCACTGGCTGCGACGAGATGGATACCGGCCCCGGCAGGTCTGGCGAAGAGCCTGACGCCGAGAGGCGAGGTGCGGCTTCGACTCTTGCACGACGTGCCGCAATCGATGGGATCGTGCAAAGTAGCCCGCGCGCGTGTGCAGTCCTCGCTGCATCTCGAAAACGACTCGAAGCATTATGGGAGTTCACCTGGGGGGCAAGGGTGCCGGCAGCGTAGCGCGCGCGTACCACTGGTCACTCTGGCCACACGGGGCAGCTGACGATACCCTCGCGGTATGGCGGACCGGAGTGGCATCGAGTGGACGGAGGCAACCTGGAACCCCGTCACCGGCTGCGACCGTGTGTCGCCTGGCTGTGATCATTGCTACGCGTTGGTCCTCGCCAAGAGACTCAAGGCGATGGGTGCCGCGAAGTACCAGAAGGACGGGGACCCCAGGACCTCTGGCCCAGGCTTTGGCGTCACCGTGCACCCATCTGCACTCGATGTGCCTCGCCGCTGGAAGGGCCCCCGCCTCATCTTCGTCAACTCGATGAGTGACCTCTTCCACGCCAGGGTTCCCGTCGAATTCGTTCGCTCAGTCCTGGACGTGATGCGCGATACCCCCCGACACACGTATCAGGTGCTCACCAAGCGCCCCAGGCGTGCCCGGCTCCTCACCGAACGGCACGGTCTGGAGTGGCCGCCCAATGTGTGGCTTGGGGTGTCCGTCGAGACGGCGGAGTACTTCGCCAGGATCGACGATCTGCGGGGAGTGCCGGCAGCGATCCGGTTCCTCTCGTGCGAGCCACTGCTCGGTTCCCTCGATGGCATCAACTTGGAGGGAATCGGGTGGGTGATCGCTGGTGGAGAGTCCGGCCCGGGATATCGGCCGATTGAACTCGCCTGGGCAAGAACCATTCGCGATGCGTGCGTCGAAGCCGAGGTTCCCTTCTTCTTCAAGCAGTGGGGTGGGCGCACTCCGAAGGAATTGGGCCGTGCCCTGGATGGACAGCTATGGAGCGAGATGCCGGCTGCTTCCAGCTTCGGCTGATCAGATCTCGTCCACGGGCAACCGCCACGGTGGCACCGGCTCGTCGAGACGCAAGAGTTGAGTTTGCTCCTCGCTGCCGCTGTTCCCAGAGATCAACTGATCGTCGATGCCGGGGAAGGCTTCCCCGGCCGTCTTCCGATCGGCGCGACCGAGAGCTCTGCGTGTTCTTGTCGCAGCCATGAGTTGCTGCTGAGCCTCCTCAGCCCCGGCGAGAACGTTCTGCATGATGTGCTCCCCAACGTCATGGTTGGTCGCGAAGATCATCGTGTATAGGCCGTGACCCTCGGGGCGAGCCATCTTCAGCGGGAGTGTTCGGCCGTAGCCTAAGACCGACTGAAGTCGCCAGCGCATGAGATTGACGAGCTCGTCCTTCGCTTCTGCGGCAGTTAGCATCCCCTGATCTCGGCCGACAACGATCTCGCGCCACTGGTCGGTCCCGTACATACGGTCAACACGCTCTGCGTAACTGGCTCGGCTCTGAGGAGAGGACGAGGCAAGGCCGCGCGGAAGAAGGCTGTCGCCGAAGTAGAGCCACAGTTCCGTGCGCCAGCCCTGGCGGCTCTCCCTGTAGTCGGCGAGGTACCGAAGGGTCTCCCAGTGGATTTCCGCGCTGAACTGATCAATGAAGGCGAACGCGGGTGTTCGACGCCATCCGGCGTCGCGTTGCGCTAACTCCGTCAAGCGTGCAGGTATGACAGTGTTGCAGTCACCTGTTAGGACTTCGAGATCGCGCTCTGGGAACTTCCCCTTGAGGTTGCTCTCGAGTCCACTCGCCTTGGCTGGGTGCAGTTCGCAGAGCAGCAGCTTGCTAAACGACGGCGTGGTTTGCAGTGCTCTGAGCGCAGACCCTGACACCTCCAGACCTGTTGTGCGCGAGATGTTTTCGGCAGCGCCAGCAAAGAGGTCCAGGTACAGCGTGCGGGGAGCTTTGCCTAGGCAGGCCACGTTGAAGGCGTGGAGGTACTTGCTCAGGGCATCGAGCTTGATCTCGGTCCACGGACCCCAAGAGCGGCGGAGTCCCCCTCTGGCTCTTACAGATTCCCGGGGCGACGGGGTTACCGGAAGACCTGACCGCCGGATTTGAGCGCCTCCCAGGAAGTCGCGGCACCGCATACGGACTCAGAGGCCAGCAGGTAGGCCCAGGTCTCGTGGACCTCGTCGGAGCCGTTGACGGTCTTGACCCAGGCTGCGGCGGCGTCGCGTTTGGCGATCACGACGGGTGAGGTCATCTCGGAGTCGCGTTTGCCTTCCACAATCCAGTGCACCCCCGCGTCGTCTATGACGATGAAATCGGGTTCGTACTGCCGCTGCACCGCCCCAGACAAATACGTGATCCGCAGCGGCACGGTCTCATCCACCCGCACCCAGGCGCGAACGGGCCCCGCCTTCTCAAACAAGTCGGCCAGCACGAACTCCGTCGAATACGCATCGAACGCGTTGACCTCATACACCGCCTTGGCATAGCCGTCATACGGATAGCCGCGCACGAACTCCCGCGACGAGGTCACCACCTGGCGATCGGCGGCGGGGCGGGTCTCGTAACGCTCCGACGGATCAGGCCACCGGACCGGCCGTACCTCGCGCACTTCGCGCGCCGGCGACGATGTCTGTTTGGCCGCGATCCATTCCGTGAGCCGCGCGGTGGCGAGCCGGCCGTGCTCGGGCCGCCATGGCGTCGACTCGGTCACCCCGGCGCCCGCCAAGAAGGCCCGGGCAACACTCACCGCCGCATTCAGCTCGGACACCGACGCCTCGACAGCATTTGTGCGGATCAGGCGCCCGACAAGATCGTTCTCAATCGAGTCGAATGGCATCACCGTCTGCGTGGCGATCACCTGCTGGACCTCGTCACGGATCACCACATGCGCGGCACCGGATGCATCGCGCTCGGCGTCGATCGCCTTCCGGGTCAGGGTGGGCGCGTTGTCCTCCGCGAAGGTGCGTCCCAACGCTTCAACGGAGTCGAGGTTGATCGACGCCAGCGTGAACCGGTCGCGCTCCCAGCGCGTCACGACCGACGGCAGGAAGAGCGGGATCTTCACCCCGCCCGGCGTCCGAGGGGTCAGCGGCCGGCGCAGGGTGTCGGTCGCAGCGGTGCCCGCGCTCACTCGGGCGTCCAGGGTCGAGACCATCAGGCCGGTATGCCGTGTGCCCGCGCCGGGGGCCGCGGCATACGCCTCGTCCGCGAACTCGAAAAGGCTGCTCTGGTTCGGGTCTGTCGCGGCGGGTCCGGGCAGGTCGATCTCGACCGTGCCCGACTCCGGGAAGGTGAAGTCGGCCGGTAGTTCGCCTTGCTCGCCCACGCCAACCCCAGGCGCGAACCGCCCCGTGACCGGATTGACCAGCACCGAGGCCTCATCGACGCGGTCCCCCAGCGTCTGCTCGAGGAGCGACTTGGCCTGCTTGAGCAGGGTCGCGAAGGATCGGTGCGAGAGGACTTCGACGGTGTCGAGCATGGGGTTGCCGGTCCGCTGCCCGAACGGCAGGCGCAGCCCGCGACCGAGAATCTGCTCGGTCAGCAGGTTGGACTCCATCGAGCGCACCGAGGCGATGACGTAGATGTTCTTGACGTCCCACCCCTCCTTGAGCATCGACACCGACACCACCGCCCGCACCGGCGACTCCGGATCTTCCAGCCGATCCAGCAACGCCAGAGTCGCGTCCGGCTCCTCAGACGTCACGAGCAACACCTGCTCTGCCGAGCCGAGCATGTCCGACCCGACAAGCATGTCGCGATACTCCGTCGCCTCGTCGATCGTGGAGGCGACGAGGAACATCACCGGTTCGGCGAATTTCCGCCCCCGAAGCTGGCCGCAGTATGCCCGCATCGCCTCGCGCTTGGCGTCCAACAGGGTTAGCCCGTCCGCCAGTTGGGTGCGCACGTCATGGATGCCGTCCTGCCGAGTCACGAGCACGGGGATCTTCACCCAGCCATCGGCGATCGCGTCAGCCAGCGGATACCGATAGACAACCATCGACTCCGAGGCCGTATGTGGGGTGGCGGTCAACCCGATCGTCGCCAACGGCTTCAGTTCGGTGATCGCCGCCTCGAACTTCTTCGCCGACCCGGAGTAGTAAACGTGGTGCTCGTCCGCGATGACGACCAGGTCATCGGCCAACTCCAGATAGGTCCGCACGGCGGTCCCCAGCGTCTCGTGCGGCTGGAATGCGCGCCGCCGGTCCTCCTTGTTGGGCCGCAGCAGCGACTGCACGGTGAAGACGAAGACCTTGAACCGATCGTCGTCGGCCAGGGCTGCACCGACCTCACCGCGCTCGACGGTGTCGAGGGTGATGACCATCGGCCGGGACTGCATGCCGCGCAGGTACTTCGGGTGCCCCGGAGTGAGGTTGTCGATCGTCTTGCGCTGGATGGTCGAGCCCGGCGTGACGATGAGGACGTTGCGCACCCCCGACTCGTAGAGGTAGTCGAGCAGCCCGCCGGCGATGTACGTCTTCCCGACGCCAGTGGCCAGGTCGGCGATGAACTCGGCGCCCGGCTCGGCCGCGTCCAACGCCTTCGCGAGAGCGTCGAGTGCCTGCTGGTTCGGCTCGCGCAGGTCGAGGTTGTAGCTGACCTGCTCGACCAGGGCCGGGTCGTAGTCGATCGTCACGAGCCCGATCCTTCCGTCTCATTCGAGGTATGCCGCGGGCTCGCCTCGGTGCGGCGCCGCATCCTGCGCGCCCCGCTCGTCAGCAAATCACGGGGAGCCTTGCGGATTCGCGACCCCGGACTGATGTCCGTGAGAGTCGACTCCGCTTCTGGCAGAACGGACTTCGCGACGATCGTCACCCGCTCCTTCTCACCCAACGCCCCGACGATGAGGCGGACTTCCTCCGGACCGACGGCACCATCGACCACGGCGAGCCGCATCCGGCCACGGACCCCGCACAGCGGTGCCGCTTCTTTCTGGAACTCGAATCCGAGCTGCCCGGCGACGGCCCGAGCGAAGCGACCGTTCGTCGCCCACCCCGCCAGGAGGATGCCGAAGGTCGTGTCCTCATACATCGACGGCCCGACCGTCACGGTGCGGAAGCCTCCGCCACCCTCCCAGCCGACCGACTTCGTGATCCCACCCGGGTCCTCGCCGGCCACCACCTTGGTGAGACGCGGCAATGTGAACTGCTCGACCGTCGACGGAGAAAGTTCCACAGTGACCCACCGGCGCCCCATCTTGTGCGCAACGGCCGCCGTGGTGCCGGAGCCCGCGAAGCAGTCGATGACCGCATCACCCTGTTGGGTGGCGATCCTCAAGACCCGCTCCATGAACCGTTCCGGTTTGGGCGTAGCGAAGCTGCTAACTCCGGCGAAGATGGCTCGCATCTCGTTCTTGGAGGTCCGGTTGCTACCCACGTCTTCCTTGGACCAAATCGTCCGAGGCACCAGGTCGGCAACTTCGGAGAGGTATCGCTTGATGCTCGGACGAGCGTTGCCGGTTGGTCCCCACCAGACCCGTCCCTCGCTATCGAGGGCGTCGAGTTTCTCTTCGGATATCCGCCAGAATCTGCCGGGAGGAGGTGTGAACACTCGGCCAGTGGGCCCCGTCTTTTCGTATAGCCCTTTGGAGTATGGCTTGTTCGCGTAAGGATCGCCCGGAAGCCAAGGGCCGCGGGGGTCGTCATCCGGATTGGTATAGATCGAGTCTGAGTCGGCCGTGCGAGGGAGCCGATTTGGCGACCAGTTCCCATCCCGCGAGTACACGAGCACGTAGTCGTGGTCAGAACTGAACTGGCGTGCAGAGTTTCGTGGGGAGTCTGCCTTCTCCCAGATCACCGTCGTGACGAAGTTGGCTGGCCCAAAGACTTCGTCCATGAGGAGCCGCATTCGGTGTTGCTCGGCATCGTCGAGGTGCACCCAGACCGAGCCGTCAGGCGAGAGGAGATCCCTTATCAGGAGGAGCCGCTCGCGCATGAACGACAGCCAGGTCGAGTGCTCCATCCAGTCGTCGTAGTGCTCGAACGCCTGCCCCGTATTGAACGGCGGGTCGATGTAGACGAGCTTGACCTTGCCCCGGTAGATGGCGCGGTACTCGGGCACCTCGCACAGGATGCGGAGCACGTCGAGGGAGTCGCCGGTGAAGAGGAGGTTCGCGGCATACGGAACCTCCGGCACCTCACCGACCGAGCCGACGAAGTCGGCGAGCCGGACCTCGGAGGCGGCCGGGTGGTCGCGCTCGACCCACACGGGCTTGCCAGCATCGTCTTTCGGGAGGAGCAGAAACTTTTCCTTGCCCGGCCATACGAGCTCCAGCCGTGGGGTGTTCACGAGCGCTTCCTCCGGGACTTGGGTTCCGGCACAACTAGTTCTGGCATCACACGTTTCATGAACAGATCGAAGTGCGGGACGGTGAAGGCGGCATACCCGTGCTCTGGCGTGAACAGCAAGCCCATGCTGATGAGTTCGGCCCGAACGGGGGCGATCTGTGAGGACGTCCGGCCCAGCCGTGCGGCCACGTCGGCGGCCTTCTGTGGCGCAGGTCCCAGCTCAGCCATCGCGCGTAGGTAGGCCCGCTGAAGTTCCGTGGCGCGATCCAGGCGCACCCGGAAAAAGGAAGAATCCAGCTTCGACTCGTAGATCGGCAAGGCTGCTTCGACGTCGGCTTCGGTGATGCGGTTGTTCTCGGCAACGGCCCACACGGCATACCCCAGCTCCTGGATGAAGTAGGGATAACCGCCAGTGACCATCGCTGCCCGCTCCAGAGCCCCGCCGGTGAAGGACACCGACTCTTGGGCTGCCGGCTCCGACAACGCGGCCTTGGCCTGCGCCGGGTCGAGATTGCCGATGATGGGGAAGCGGAACAGCCGCTCGGCGTAGGACTTCGCGTCGCCGGCAAGCTCAGCGATCTGCGGGAGCCCGGCGCCGACCAGGGTGACAGGGAGCTTGCGTTGGACCAGCTTGTGAATGGCCTGGATGAGGGAGTCAAGTTGCCGAGCGGACAGAAACTGCACCTCATCGACCAGGAGGACGACACCCCTGCCGGCATCCTGGGCGGCCTCGCCCAAGGCAACAAGGACATCGGTGAGATCAAGCGCGAGATCGCCATGATCGGCCAGCCCCTCGGCTGCCTCGATGTCCAAGCCGGCGCTGAGCCCCCCCATCGGGTCGAGGTGCAGGGTGAACGCCTTGAGCACGGCTGCGGCGTGACTCATCCGATGGCTCCACTTGGCTTTCGGAGAGATCTGGAAGAGAGCCGTCCGCAAGCGTGCGGCGATGTCGCGGCGAAACTGGTCGTCGTCATGCTTGGAGATTTCGAGTTCCACGACAACCCAGTTCGACTCTAGGGCGACCAGGCGAAAGCGGCCTAGCAGGACGGTCTTCCCCACTCCCCGCAGACCGCTGATGATCATCGATTGCTCGGTCCGTCCACGGGCTATCCGTTTCAGCAGCAGGTCGAAACTGGCAAGCTGATCGTCACGTCCGATCAACACCTGCGGTTCGGCGCCGGCGTTCGGGGTGTAGGGGTTGAGGACGGGATCCACGCGGCAAATTTACAAGAGTTATCCAGGTTTATCGAGACCTAAAAAACTCAGGTAACCCTTGTAAGGGTGCGGATAGGCGGGAGCTATTCAGGGCGGACGAGCACGTCGAGCAGCTCGCGATTGAGGAAGACCAGGTCTCGGCCAATCTTCATACTCCTGAGGATCCCGGCCTCGGTCAGCGCGTGGAGCCAGATGGATGCGGTTTGCCGCGAGACATCGCAGCGCTTGGTCACCGTGCTGATCCGGGTGTATGGCTGCTCGAAAAGCACGTCCAGGAAGCGCCCGTCTCGCCCGCCCGTTGTCGCCTCGCGAGCGCGCTCGGCGAGCTGCTGCTGGCACGTCTGGATTGCGGTGATCTTGCGGAGCGTGGACTCGGCTGACTCGCGCACCACGTCGAGCAGGTAGACCGTCCATTCGTGCCAGGCCTGCTCTTCGGTCACCGCGCGCAGCAGCCGGTAGTAGTCGCCCTTGCGCGCGATGATCCCGCGCGAGAGGTAGAGGATGGGCTGATCGAGCAGCCCTGCGTCGATGAGCATCAGGATGTTGAGCACTCGACCGGTGCGGCCGTTGCCGTCATGGAATGGGTGTATGGCCTCGAACTGATAGTGCGCGACGGCCATCCGGACCAGGGGGTCAAGGTCGTCGTCCGCGTGGATGAAGCGCTCCCAGGCCGCGAGCTTGTCGAGGATGAGGTCGCGGCCTTCGGGGGGTGCATAGATGATGCTGTGGGTAACGGGGTTGGCGATACGCGTCCCCGGGACAGCGCGCACCGACATCTCTCGGCCGTGCAGGGCCGAGCAAATCTCGGACGCTGTGGCAGCGGTCAGGGGCCGGTGCTTGATCGACTCGACACCGACGAACAGGGCTTGTCGGTAGCGGTAGGCCTCCTTGGTCGCCTGATTGCCATCGCCGAGCTCGGCGTGCCGAAACAGGTCGTCGCTGGTGGTGACGATGTTCTCGATCTCCGAACTCGCCTGCGCTTCGAGCAACGAGAGGCTGCTGAGCAGTACGCCTGGGTTCGGCAGCAGGCGAGTGGCCTGCGTCAACGTCGCGAGCGCTGCCCGAGCCTCGATGGTCGCCTTGAGGACCCGCTTAGGTTCGAGGTCGAGACCCTGGGGTGGCACTGGTGGAAGGTCGTTGTAGGGAACCTCGGGAATGTGGCTCATATGTCAGCTCCCTCGACATTTCGACCTAATGCGTTAAAGATCGAAGGAAAACCTAACACGTATGCCATTCAGTCCGGTATGCCGCCACGGCCCCGGCATCGGCTGGGTCACCGTGGCCGACCCCGCGGGAAACCAGTTCTCCGTTCTGCGCTCCGAGGAAGAGCGCCGCGCGACGTCCTGATCTGCCGCCCTGCGTTATTTGGGTGAGGATGTCTCCATGGGTGTGAGACTCGCTGGGCGCGAGGGAAGTCCAGATCAACGTCGACGGGCACGATGAGGGCGAGCGACGCTTCTACGAGAGTCACGGCTTCACGAATCTGGAATCGGACGGCAGCGAGCGGATGCTCTGCTACCTCAGGGAACTCTGAGCGAGGGCGCTTTGGGTGACGGCAGCGCGGAGCCTCGTCACGGCATACCCATCAACCGAGAGGAGCGCACGGTGACGCGCATCATCCCGATCAAGACCGGCACGATCCGGATCCGGCCGCACCACCGCGCCGGTGACAAGACCAAAGCGTTGTGGCGCAGGCGCCTGGACATCCTCACCGACCGCGACTGGACCGAACCGCTTCCGATCTACACCTACCTCATCGAGCACGACGAGGGACTCATCCTCCTCGACTGTGGTGAGACCGCACGCGCGGGCTTCTTCCCGTGGTGGCACCCGTTCTTCCGGTTCAACGTCGATCTCAACATCGAGCCCGGAGACGAGATCGGACCGCAGCTACGGGCCCGCGGCATCGACCCTAGGCGGGACCTCAAGGCCCTCGTACTCTCGCACCTGCACCACGACCACGCCGACGGCCTCGAACACTTCCGTGGCACCGAGATCGTCGTGTCGGACGAGAACTACCGGGCCTCGCAAGGACTCGCCGGGACGATCAGGGGCGCCGTGCCCGGTCAGTGGCCGTCGTGGTTTGACCCCATCCGCAAGCAGTTCGACGGCCCGGCGGTCGCTGGGTTCGAGGGCAGCATCCCCCTCACCGACGACGGAAGTGTCCTCGCCGTGCCGACCCCGGGGCACATGGCAGGGCACCTCTCCGTCGTGGTGCGCACGCCCGATGTCACCTGGTTCCTCGCCGGCGACGCGACCTACGATCAGGACCTGCTGCTGCGTCGGGTCGTCGACGGGCCCGCCGAAGACGTCACCGTTTCGCTGGCCACCATGGACCGAATCGCTGGCTTGGCCGCCCAGGAACCTACCGTGCTGCTGCCCGCACACGACCCCGATGCAGAGCGTCGCCTTGACGACCGCGCGGTCCTGACTCCTGCTGCGGCGGAGTAGGAGACGGTGCGCGACGTGTGGCCGGTCATCCGGTGGCGTGCGTGTAGCGGCGAGCGACTGGACACTGCTCAGCGGGCACGCGACGAGATACGTCAGACGTGGGTGAGGAATTCCTCGACCCGCGCTTGGAGCAGCGCTGCGGCCGCGGCGTCGTAGTCCTTGAGCGTCCGGTCCGCGAAGAGGTGCCGTTCGCCGGGGTAGACGAAGAGCTCAGCGTTCTGTGTCGACTGCACGAGCTCCCGGGCCGCAGGCAGGTCTTCCTCGAAGAACTCATCCCCTTCCATGCCGTGGATCTGTACCGGAACCCCGTCGGGCCAGGCGTCCCCGAACTCGGACACGGGCAGGCAGGAGAACAGCAGGAGAGCCCCGCGCGCGCTCGGCGTCGTCTGGGCCAGGCGCTGCGCGATGGTGACACCGAAGGACATTCCCGCGTACACCACGCCGTCGCCCAGGTCCTCGGCCGCCACGAGCCCGCGAGCAAGGATGGCGTCTAAACCGGCCTCCTTGGCGAAGGCGAAGCCTTCCTCGACGGTGTCGAAGACGTGCCCGTCGAAGAGGTCAGGCGTGTGCACCACGTGCCCGGCACGGCGCAGGTCGTCGGCGAAGGCGCGAACGCCGTCGGTCAGGCCCTGAATGTGGTGGTAGAGCAGGACGTCGGCCATGTCAGGTCTCCTTGAGCGGGCGATCGGTGAATGATCGAACTTTCTGGAACATTCGATTACGATAGTCTGATCAGCCGTGACGGACAACCCGCCGGACTACGACCTCGACGACCGCATAGCCCTGACGACGGCTGCCCAGGTGCGAGCACTCGGCCACCCGTTGCGCGCGGCGATCCTGCAGCTTCTCCACGAGCGAGCCGCCACCGTGAGTGAGCTTGCTGCCGCCCTGAAACGGCCCAAGAGCACGGTCGCGCACCACGTCGACGTCCTCGCGCGCAACGGCCTGTTGCAGGTCGTGCGCACGCGGCGGGTCAGGGCCATCGAGGAGCGGTTCTACGGCCGTACTGCTCGGTTGTTCTACGTCGCACCAGACCGCATGACCACCGCAGAGGAGATGCCTCGCGACTTCAACGACTTCGTCGTCGCTGCTGGCGAGTCGGCCGCGGCATACGAGGAGGGCACGCTCTGGGGTTTCATCCGGCACGCCCGCCTCTCCGAGGACCAGGCGTCTCACTTCTGGGACCGGATGACAGCCCTCGTCGAGGAGTTCGACCGGCTACCGCGATCGGGCGAGACCATGTACGGCTTCGCGGTCGGCATCTACCCCACCCACTACCCCTTCCTGCCGCCAGCCGAGCGTGTCGAGTGACGTGGCTCAGCCGATCCTGTCAGGTCCCTCGTCAGCCCCGCCGCGCCCCCAGCCAGAGTGATACGCCCGAGGCCAGGAGCAGGGCGACGCGCACGTGGTTCATCCGCGTCCACTCCCCGAGGTAGGTCTGCCAGTACGCGGCGGCCTCCGGGGTGCCAGGAGCCAACGTCGCGAGCTGGTTGTTGCGGGGCACTTGGTATGCCGCGGTGACGGCGAAGGCGACCACCGACAGCGCGGCCCCGGCCAGCAGCAGGCGCCGATCGCCGGGCAACCGGTCGGCCAGGGCCAGGCCGCCGACCAGCTGCGGGTGTGAGCTCGAAGCGCCCTTCGTCGTGCAGGTCGAGGACCGGGCTGCCGTGAGCGTGGTCCCGCCCGTGCGGGGTGCGCTGCTGATCCGCCTACCCGACCTGCCCGGGGCCGGGGTGCACCCGGGCGAGGTGGCGGTGGTCCCCCAGCTCACGGCATACAGCGTGCGGCCCATCGACGGCGCCGGCGACAGCCGTGCCGTTCGGATCCTGCCGGGCGGGCACTGCGCCGACGAGCACGGCAACGACCTCTCCGCGCAGATGTGGCTGGACACGCGGGTCTGGGGGACCCGGCTCGGCGGGTCGCACGCGCCGGCTGGCATGCCCAGCGCGACCCGATGATCGGGCCGGTGCTCGACCTCATGCACGGGCGGCCCGCCGAGCCATGGACGGTCGGGGCGCTGGCGGACCGGGTCGGCTGGTCCAGAGCGACCGTGGCGCGGCGGTTCACCGAGCTCGTCGGGCTACCGCCGATGGCCTACCTGACACGATGGCGAATGATGCTCGCCGCGGACCTGCTGTGTCGAACGACCCGCAGTGGCGCGCAGGTGGGGCGGGAGGTCGGCTACGACAACGCGTTCGCCTTCTCGACGGCCTTCAAGCGGCAGCACGGGGTGGCCCCGCAGTCCTTCCGGGCGCGAGACTCGCGAAATCGCTGACCGGTTGACGCGGGTGGGCGCTTCGAACGCCTCCTGTGTCAGACAAGTCAGACGATGAATGTGCCTGCGTCTGGACTGTTCTCCCGGCCCTCATGACCGATTCGCCACTGAATATCGTCACTAAGAGACATGGTTTGCAATTTTGCAGTTTGCAGTCGTTCTGCAAACGACATTGCAAACGAAGGCGTGGCGGTGCGCGAAGCCGGTGGTTGTCGCAGGTCTTGATGCGGGCAACTGGCTCGCAGATTGCCTTTGCGATCCCAAGGGGCCACAATTGTGGCCATGAGCATTGCATCTCTACGTGAGGTCCGCGACCACTTCAGCGACGTGGTCGACCGCGTCCAACGTGAGCACGATCGAGTCACCGTGACGCGCAACGGCAAGGCCGCTGCGGTGATCTTGAGTCCGGACGACCTCGAGCAGTTGGAGGAGACCCTCGCGGTGCTTAGCGATCCCGAGGCGCTGGCCGACATCCGGGAGGCTGACGCGGCATACCTTGCGGGCAATGTCGTTCGAGGGGTCGAGGCAGCCCGAGCGCTCCGTCCGTGACGCCCTACGAACTCGTCCTGACCCCACCCGCCATTAGGGCGATTCAGGGCAACCTCCCAGAGCCTGTCGCAGCTGCCGTCATCGAGTTCGTGACAGGAGCGCTGATCGAGAACCCGCAGCGCGTCGGCAAGCCGCTGCGCGGAGACCTCGCGGGAATCCGCTCCGCAAGACGAGGAACCTATCGCATCCTTTACCGGATCAACGACGAATCCCAAGAGGTGGTGGTGCTCCACATCGAGCACCGGCGTGACGCCTACGGCAGGCGCTGACAGGTCGCCCCGAGCACATTCGACATTTCCCGTTACGCCTGCGCGACGCGGTCGGCCGCGACGGGATTGATCAAGGGCCTGACTCCGGCTGCCTCGAACGGTGCCACGTCGCGGGTGGTGCGGGCTGCCCAGTGCGCGGCGGCTCACCAACTGTCGATCTGGGACGCGATGATGATCGAGAGTGTGCCCCTTGCCGGCTGCCAGACTCTGTGGGGTCAAGTCCGTTGGGGTGGTGTACGAGGTTGATCCCTCGGTTGGGCGTGTCGCTCAGGCTGTGAGGGCCTGGAGCTCGGGCTCGGTCACCTCCTCGGGGGTGGTGTCGACGGCTTGGGCACGGGCCAGGACCTCGAGCCCGAGGTAGCGGCGGCCCTCGGCCCATTCGTCGTGCTGCTCGGCCAGGACCGCGCCGACGAGGCGGATGATGCTGGACCGGTCGGGGAAGATGCCGACGACGTCGGTGCGTCGGCGGATCTCCCGGTTGAGTCTCTC
>Ga0102832_1001807_pt1 | contig 14775 bp, 10 predicted proteins | sample EBPBio282013_DNA_FD_88942 | JGI IMG/M metagenome (GOLD analysis project Ga0102832, IMG submission 88942) | Wastewater treatment Type I Accumulibacter community from EBPR Bioreactor in Madison, WI, USA - Reactor 2_5/28/2013_ DNA (Illumina Assembly) | ecosystem: Engineered > Bioreactor > EBPR >...
TTCTGTACCGGTGTATTCCTCTGCTTTTGGTCTACCCCATTTTTCTAAATTCTTTTGCTGTTTGGCAACACGTTCAGGATCTTTATCACAAAGGGCAACTATTTCTGCACCTTCAATTAAACTTAATCGCTCTACAGCACCTGGCCCACGCATACCAAGGCCAATGATGCCAATTCTAACTTTATCAATTTTAGGCGCAGCATAACCACACATGTTAAAACGCTGTTCGCCTGCATAAGGCAACGCATTGTTGTTTTCATCTGTGACAGATGACATCTTTTTAAACGTGTTTGAAAATCCAGGTATACTCACTGAAGTAAGCCCCGTACCAATCAAAATTTTTTGCAGGAAATTTCTTCTATTGTTACTCATTACTTGATGATTTTATTGAGCGATAAATAAATTTATAGCGTTTTTTGATTAATAAAAATTTAATCTTCTTTTATTTTTATCAATAAAATTTTATTTCATTTTTATTTTACAATTTTAATTCATACCATCTTAATGTAACTAAATAAATGATAAGGCTCAGTAAGTAAAATAAATTATAAAAAAGTTGATATTTTTTAATTGAGATGTTAAAAATTATAAAAAACTTAAATAGATTCTCATCTATCAGGGAAAAAATCAGAGCAGAGCGAGAAACCCGTCTGGGTAAGACTGTTTCTTAAAATATCTTACCTACCAAATCCATTTAGGAAATATAAAAAATCAGAAACATCGGAATTATAGCGCATATTGATGCAGGTAAAACAACTACAACTTAACGTATGCTTTACTATGCAGGAGCCTTACCATCACCTGGAGATATCGACGATGGAACAACCACCATGGATTATATGAAGCAATAACGATAAAGGGGTATAACAATCAGATCTGCTGCCATAACTTTTAATTGGCGAAGGTGTCAAGTTAACCTGATCGATACACCGGGTCATGTCGATTTTTCAGGAGAAGTTGCAAGAAGCTTGAAAGTTTTGGATGGAGCAGTAACTATTTTAGATGGAGTCAAGGGGGTTGAGGCTCAAACCATTAAAGTATGGTAACAAGCAAAGAAGAGAGGAATTCCAAGAATTTGTTATATAAATAAAATGGATCGTATTGGTGCTTCAATTCTCCAAGCCGCCTAATCAATACAAGAAAGACTTAAAGTAGAACCTTTAATAATGCAACAACCGATTGGTGAGGCCGATTTATTTAAAGGAGTTTACGACTTGGTCTCAATGTAATAAATACATTTTGGAGGTAAATATGGGTAACTTTTATAAAGATCTCGTATAACAAAAGATCATCCGAAATATAAGTAACTACTCGGTCAAAGAATGAAACTTATTGAACAAATCGGAAATTATAATTAAGAAATTGCAGAACTTTACCTTGGAGAGAAGTAAATTTCTGTGATGAAACTTAAACAAGCCATTAAATCAATTATGTTAACCCAAAATTAGCATAATTTGTGTCCCATTTATATGGGAACATCATTTAAAAATAAAGGTGTACAACCTGTCATGGATGCTATCATCGATTATCTGCCTTCTCCGAATGAAAGACCACCAATCCATGATGCCTAATAAAAAGATCACTTAAGAAAACCAGTAAAAACATAACCATTAACAGGTTATGTCTTTAAAATTCTTTATGACTTGGAAATGGGCCCTTTGGCTTACACCAGAATTTATTCAGGAGAAATGAAAAAAAATACCAACTTATTAAACTCATCAACTAGTACTCCCGAAAAAATCGGTCATATTTATCGTGTGAGAGCAAATCAATATGTCTCGGTAAATCATATTCATACTGGTGATATCGTCGCTATTTCAGGTTTAAGGGACACCAAAGCTGGACAGACATTAATTTAATACGGTTCAAAAAAGTTTTGTTTGGACCCTCTTTAACTTCCATCAGCTATTTTTACAGTTCCTTTTGAAGTTGAATCAAACAAATATTTGAATTCTTTCAAGTAAGCAATATAAAAAGCCACAATTGAAGACGACTCTTTGAAATACGAATATGAACCACAAACTGGTCAATATTTATTGAGCGGGCTCGGATAGCTTCATCTTTAAATTTTAAGAGACAAGCTAATTGAAGAAAAGATTCCAGTAAAGATGGGAAATCTGAAAATCAACTACAAATAAACTATCGGTGAAGCTATAAGAGATAAACTCAAGATAAGAAAGTAACTTAAGCCAGGAATGTTCGAGCAGTTTGAAATTGATATCGAAGTTGTACCATTGAGAACATAGAATGATTAAATTGAGAAGAAAAATAACATTGCTTTCACTTTTGATCGTATTCCAGAGTTTGATGAAAACTGGAGAGAATTTTTAAGACGTAAATTGGCTTTACATCAGAGTAAAAAAGCATCTTTGGAAGGAGAAGATCAAACCCAATAAAACTTTGGTAAAATAAATAAAAAAAGTATTCGTAACCCAACTCCTGTATAACCATTACAGATTTAAGTTGATGAGGATGAAGATATCGACGAAAATGAAGATGATGAGGGAGATGCTTAAGTCTTGACTGCTCGTGATTAGTAAAATGACGAGGCTCTTTATCATATCTCAACCCTTCCTTTCTAAACTCTTTATGAACTCTATGAAACTTGTAAGGTCAGTCTTATGTACGGTAAAAGAAACTACCCTATGACTGGCGTGGAAATCAGAATCCATAATGGTATTTATACTAAATCCACATTCACCAAAAGTATTCTCAATAGAACTACAACATAATTACTTAGAAAACTTATCAACTCTTCTGCTATACTTTTGGAACCTATGATGGAATTCTCACTCGTTGGTTAAGAACAAATGATCGATATCGCTCTCAAGGATGTCCTCCATAAACGTGGTACAATCGATTAACAAGATCAAACCATGATCACAGGAAAAATACCTGCTTCAGAAGTCAGAGGTTGGATCAAAGAACTCAGAGCCATGGGATTGGAAGTTTAAATGAAATTCTCTGATTACTAAGAAGTTACTGGAGTTGATCCAAACAAACTTCTTGAAAAGAACTGAAAATCTTATTGATGAACTTATAAATTTAATTGATTTTATAAAATATTTATTTTTAGTTTACTTCTTTGAAACATAAAATTTAAAAAGTAATTTTCAAACATAAAATTTAAAAAGTAATTTTCAAACATAAAATTTAAAAAGTAATTTTCAAACATAAAATTTAAAAAGATAATTTTTAGACATCGAATAAAATGAATAAAATTACCGATCAAAACATTTATTGAAAATAATTTAGTAAAAGAATTTCATTTCCAATCGTTAAAATTCATAAAGTTATATTTCTGTATATAAATTAGTTAATTAAATCAAGCTGGATTTTCATTCCATCTCCTTTTATAATCTACCATCAGATCAGAAACATGAACAGAGCAGTTTCAAGGTTCTTTTCAACTTCCAAACACTTCATGGAACTTGAAAATAAGTTCGGTTGCCATAATTATGCCCCTTTACCTGTTGTTATTGACCGTGCTTAAGGTGTTTTTATGTGGGATTGTGAAGGTAGTTAAGCTCTTTTTATTTAGGAAAACGATATTATGATTTCCTGTCTGCATACTCAGCAGTCAACCAAGGTCATTGCCATCCTAAAATCCTTAAAACCTTCATCTAACAAGCTCAGAAAGTCACTTTGACCTCGAGAGCCGTCTACAATAGCAAATTGGGACTGATTGAAGAAAAGCTTCACAATATTTTTGGATACCATAAGTCTTTACTGATGAATACAGGTGTCGAAGCAGGTGAAAGTGCCATTAAATTCGCTCGAAGATGGGGATATGAAGCCAAGCATGTTCCTCATGATGAAGCCACTGTCCTTTTTGCTAAAGGTAATTTCTGGGGAAGAACTATTGCCGCTTGTGCTAGTTCAGATGATCCAGACAGATATCGACATTTTGGTCCTTTCAAAGGATTAAATTTCGAACTTATCAACTATGGATGCTTGAACTCATTATAACATGCTTTGGAAGCTAATCCAAATATTGTTGCTTTTATGGTCTAACCAATTCAAGGATAAAGAGGTGTAATCGTTCCTCCATAAGGTAAAAACCATATTATATTTCAGGATATCTGAAAAAAGCAAAACAAATCTTGAAAAAACATAATGCCCTTTTGATTTGCGATGAGATTCAGACTGGGTTGGGAAGAACAGGAAAATTATTATGCTCATAACATGATCATGTTCGTCCCGATATGGTCTTATTAGGAAAAGCTTTATCTGGAGGATTTATGCCAGTAAGTGCTGTCTTATGTGATTCCCATATAATGGACTTAATCAAACCAGGGGAACATGGTTCAACATATGGTGGAAATCCTTTGGGTTGTATGACTGCTATGACTGCGTTGGATGTTTTAATTGAAGAAAAAATGTCATAAAACTCAGCCAGATTGGGATAAATTTTCAAAAAAAACCTTCAACAAATACTTACAAAAGGAGGACATGTTAGAGAAATCAGAGGAAAAGGACTTTTTGTCGGAGTTGAGTTCCAATCCGATAGATATGCCTACAATTTCTCTAAAAAGATGCTTGAGGAAGGACTTCTTGCTAAACCTACCCAGAAAAATATTATAAGATTTTCACCACCTTTGGTTATCACTTAACAACAATTGAACGAAGCATGTACAATTATTTAAAGAGCTTGGAAAAATTGTGACTGAGTTTCGAATTCTAAGCTTACTCAAATCATTTTTAAAAATGATAATTTTTGTATATGATTTTATTCTTGTTTATTTAATTTTTTAAAGGGAATCTATTTTTGGTTAGAAAATTAGTCAATCAACACTTAAATAGTTGAGAGTTGATTGACTCAGGTATGAGAATTAAATGCATAAAAAATAAATTATATTTGACTTTAGAAAGAAATAATAAAATTGTCAAATAAATTGCCTAAAATCAACGAAAAAATTAAAATTGAGCGATGGGCAGTATATTATCGTAATAGGAGTCTGTGCAAGTATCCTAACGCAGCTAAGCCTCCATGATAAAAATAAACAAGAATTGGAGAGTGCTGTAAAAATCATTAGAAAAATAGATTTTACAAAGTAATAAGACCGAATTAATTGTTGAAAGATACTGGTTTTAAATTTAGCACCATTAAGACTTTGAGTCAGAAAACACACTTTATAATTGGAGAAATAACAACCCGAATTCGTAATTCATGGTTAATGTATTGTCTGTTGGAAAAGATTAATTTGTCGCTCAAAATTAAACAGTATAATGTGGAGCCATTAATTGGTGTCCTTCTGAAAGGATCGTTAATAAAGTTTATGTAGTTACAGAAAGGATACTCAAAATCGAATAATTTACAAATTTTCTCATTGCCAAAAACTAAATACAACCTCAATCTCCAAAAAACAAATCTAACATCCTTTATGCATCCGAATAAAGAAAAAATCCCATTATTAACGAAAAACTTAAAAAGTTCAAACCCTTTTTATAAATGAATTTAACCCCCAACTTACTCGTGCAACTTATCAGAGATTGGTTGCGGGGAATTTAAGTTTTATGCTATAAATTTGGATATTTTAAAATATCGCCATAACTTTTAGGGGTAACAATCCATAAAACAGGAACTGTTTGGATTAACAACAATTATGCTTTAAATCATGTAAACGAAAAATAAAAAATACAAATAAGTACAGCGGAACAAAAATTCAAGTATGAAAAAGATACAGTCCAGAAAATTTTAAAGTTTATTTAAAAAGTTGATCAATGGAAAGATGTCATACAAATTTTAAAAAGCTGTGAGAGGTTCGAATAAACTTTGAAAGCTCTTAAAAAGATTTAAGTCAAGAACACAAATGTCCAAAAAGAATATAACAACAAACCTAATAATTCATCTTTATTTGTTTAACAAGGCTCTTTTTTGAATCCAAACAACATCTCAGTTTTAAGATTTGATCATGGAAACTTTTTATAAAGGCTCAATTCAGACAAGAAATTAGTTTCAGAGTAAAGATTATCTTTGGTGAATTCATCGAAGTTAAATGGAAAAAACTTGGTCAACTCTTAGAGCAATAAGTCAATGACAAAGAAGTCAATGAAGCGTTCAAACACAGGGGACAAAGTAATAATAAAGAACCTTTCATCTTAAAATAAGCAAGAGACCCAAATGTTTATTAATTCTGGCCACAAATATGGCGGGAGATAAACAGCACCAACTAATTAGCTTGGTCATTCTTCCTCTTTACAATCAGTCAATCATCTTTCTCAAAGGGGAAATATCTAACAAGGTCATTTCTCAAAAGAAAGATAAGAAGGATTACTTGTTAAGTCCCAGAAAGATAAAATTTTAATAAACGAAAATGATTAAAGGAAAGCGTTCAGATAATAAATCCATATGAGTCCAAATCATAAAGTTTACTACCCAAATCACATTCAAAGGAACTATTTTTCAGCATAACCACATATGTTTCGCAGTCAGAATAACATTTCTTTGGACTTGTATAACAAAGGTCCTCGACAGTCAAATAAACAATAAAATAAAATTTACAATCAAAAACATTCTCCTAAACAGAATTTTTCACTTGATGAGATAAATATGATTGGTCCTTATCGAACTGACCGTATTTATTCAAATTTGAAAAAAGAAAAAATTGCTTTAGTGGACTCAATGGTTATGGTCAGATAACAAAGCTAATAAATTGAATAATAATTCCATAATGGTGAAAAAACCAAAATCATCATGGAGGAGTCTATAATCATCAGGGGCAAATAAGATTAAAATCTCCTTTCCGAAATTTATCAATGAAGAGTCAGTTCTATAATAAATTGTACTCTTCTTTCCAAAATGATTTTTCTTTATTTTTCTGTTTTTTCAAACCTTTTTATAGAGATCGTATGTATTAAAAAGAACATTGAAAATTAAAAAGATGATTAAGAAAGAGTAAAAAAGTATAAATAATCAGATTTTGAATTATTGAAATAATGTTGTTCATTCAGAACAATTTAAAGGCAGTAACCTTACTTGGAATATCTGCCATGTTCTCATCTGAGATAACCATGAAAGGTTTCTTTCCTGGGGACAAGTCTCTTGGTTTGGTTTTCTTTTCTGGAGTCAAGTAAACTGGGGCTCTGTTTTCATTTGTAAATTTAGATTGAGGTTTGAAGGATTGATTCATTTTGGTGGAATTTTCTATTTTCTATGATTTAATTATTTTCTATTTCTAATTTTTTCTATGATTTATAATTTGAATTCAATTTTCCGTTTGGAAGATTCGATTCGAATTTTATTAATAAAAAAATAGAAGAATAAATAACAATTAGTAAATAAAAAGATTTCAATTTAACGTGTTGAATTTCATTTGAATTAATCGTAAACTTATTTTAACTGCCATTTGGAATCATACCCCTCATTTTTTGGCTCCCAGTTTATTTCTTTATTATTTGATTCCAAAAGATTTCTAATAAGTTCCATTTTATTTCGATGACCCTTTGATTTATTGTAATCATCGAAATGCAATATTTTAACGAAATATTTTTTAGTACGATATTTTGAACTAAGAAGAATCAACTTACGGAGGTCTTTGCCCTTAAGTTTTCCTGTTGAAGTGTAATGATAAGATCCCATGACCTCCAGAATATAAGTTTGTAATTTTTAAATTTTCGATTATTTTTTTAGAACTTTTTTATTTGAATCAGATTTTTCAATTACAAAATCGACAGCAAATCCGTCAATTAAAATTTATTTTCTGACACTTTAAAGGTTCAGAGTCTTAAGGAAACAGAAGACATTATCTTCAATTAAAGAAGATTGTGATGATTTTTGAGATTGCCTCTCAAAAGACTTCAAACCTTCTTATTCAAGTTTATCTTTTTATTAATTGACTTATAATTTTTTGGAATAGAGAGCGAAGTATCGTCTCATGAATTTTCTAAACTCATAGAAAATTTAACCTAATTTGTGAAAATTGAGGTTATCAGTGTTTAGACCGTAATATTTGCTTTGCATTATCGACATGGGGAGTTCTTTTTCCTTCATTAATAGATTATACATGAAAAGAAGCTAAGATTCTTTGCAAGGAAGAGATTCTATAATTTTTAAATAGTTATCTGAAGTATCTGAAAGATTTAATTTCTTCTCTAACAAAGAAAAATATTCGTTAAAAAGTCCAAATTAATTAAATTATGTTAACAAGGTAATTCTTTACAAAGTTTGTTGACATTCTTCAGGTTGAGTACTTATTTTTTCGATATTTTTACGAAGCTGAGATATAAAGTGTTAGGTTATTAATTTTGTAGTTTAGGGGTTGGCCAATCGATTTCGATAATTCAGGGCTAAAAATTTTTACAATAAGTCATTTCTATTGTTTTAAATTATGGTTGAAATGATTTTGATTTAATTTGTTAGTAACTTTTAATGGGCTTTTTTAGTATGGGTGTTAAAAATATTGAGAAAAGACTGATATTTTTACAGATCGTTGTCGAGATCAGTAAATGTGTAGATTTATTAAGAAGGAGATTTTACATTTTTCTATACTTTCATGGGTTAAATATTCTCAGTTGGTATTGACTGATTGGTTTCGATTTTATGTTGAGACTTGAAAAGTTTCCTTGCGAATGAGTATTGGATTTTAGTGTTTCCAAGGATTTACTTATTGCCAAGATATGCATTCTGCTATTTGATGGGTATTTGATTAAACCTGAGATGTAAAGCTTGATGGGTATCAGCAACAGTTCTACTGAAAGATTCCAATGCCCTTTTGATCATAACTAAAAGTGATTTTATTTATAAAGTTGGAATGATAATTATAAAATCGAATTGACGTGCGTATATAACTTCAAAAATTAATAATTAAAACAATATCTAACAAATCAATGTCATCCAAAGTAAAATTTACTCTTATACTAGACTCTGCAACAGAAAAAACCCACTACCAGCAAAAAGCCACAACAGTAAATTGACACTTAAATGTCCCTCGATAAGACAATCCAATCTTTCTGGGCCAAATACTCTGCTTAAACTCATCCCAGAGTCAAACTTATTGATTGGTTCATTCTTTTCCTTGTTACTATCATGTCCATTCAATTCTTCTACAGAATGGTGGTTGGTGATGATTTTCCTAAAAATGCTTTCCTCGCTGCTATGTTCTGTCCCGTTGGAGTTATCGTATTGCTTTTGGAAATGAGAAAAAGTGGAGGAAAAACAAATTTCAGGAAATTGGGATAATTTTTTGTAGCTGCTTTGGTCTTGTTCGTCGTCAGTATTAACTTTGTCGGTTGATTTGAAGAGATTGATTTTGATAAGCTGTTTATTATTAGTTTTTGTTTGAGTTTGTATCCTTTTTTTTATATTTTAGTTATTTTTGATTTTTATATTGACAAATTAATTTGTAAAGTTAAAAATAGAAACCATTAGAGCTGTAATTTTTATTAATATTAGATATTTAAATGTGTATGATAAGGAATAAATTAAGATTTGATTAGTTTTAATTAATGGGAAATATCATCTTTTAATTTAATGCTACATTTGGAAATTTCAGATAAGAAAAAGTTCATTGAAATCAGTTCAAATTTTCCAAAGACCTATCGATTCTATTAATACACTCATTTAGCAGATAACATCTCCATATCCTTTAATTTTATTGTTTAATTTTTAATCCAATAATTTTTACCGAATAGAATTCATCAGATTTTATTTATTCGTCATACACCTAAAATAAAAATACTTAACAATCATACATTTAATCAAATTACAAGTTAAATTCTTTTTATTTTATCTTATTTTATAATAATTATTTAACTTAATCCAAAACACTGATCTGATGCAATTAAAAATGGCAAAAACTTAATTAAAAACTTATCTCGAACTCCAAAAATCTAAAAGACAAAAATACCCAGGATCAACCCTCCTCAGATCAGTCTAAAGCACTCTTAGGCTGATCCTTAGATCTTTGTCAACTGACTCTCTCCAGCATTAAAACGTTTCTAAAATTCTAGAAAAAATGTAACTCTTAAAGAGTGTTACTCCTTGCTCTGAGCTTGACGAAGTTTCCAATCAAATGCTTTCCGAAGCCAGATAAATTATGAGATTCATGAAGTTCGGGTTTATTGAATTAACCTCTAAAGTTCGAGAATACACCAAATATGAAGACCCTTACATGGTTGAATACTTAGTTGAGGCCCAAAACGAAATGGAATTCGGAAACTTTTTTGAAGGCTATGAAAGAGAATTGCTCAAAAAGAAATAATAACATGGATGGACTGAATAATTTGTCAAACAATGGGTCAAGAAAGCTATCGAAATGAAGGAAAACAAAATCGAACTTTTCCAAAAGAAGACTCCCACTTAACAAGTTTAAGCTGTTTCTTAAGATTCCTTGAAAAGAAACTCCTCTACTTTATCTTAAAGCCAATAGACTTAAGCTGATTCAGAGCCAAAAAAGAAAATCAAAAAAGAATCACTTAGTTACTATGTTTTTATCATGTCAGGAAAAACCATTTTGAAACACATGAGTTCTAAAAAAGAAAAATCTAATTTCTAAGCCAGACTTAGATTATTTAGATAATCTCAGGATCCCTCTGCTTTTCAAACTGTGCCAAGAGAAATTGCCAAGCAACTCTTTGAATTGAGATCTTACTTTAAAAACTTTATGGAGGCATTTATTGAGGTCACTACTGAATAACAATACAAAAGTTATGATGATCGCTAAATGTCAAATAAAGTTCTTTAAAATCACGAAAGTATTGATCCAAACAATATTTTTGAATCCTATAAAAAACTTGTCAATTAAGGAAAACTCTTTGTTAAATAATGGCCCGAAGAAATGAAGAATAAAATATTTGACAGAACCATTGAGAAGAAGATGGCAGAGACCAGACTCATCATTGAAAGACAACAACAGCAACAAAAAAGATGATTGACAAGCATGCATTCTTAGTGACATAAAATAATCTTCAATCTTATTCAAATTCATCAGATTTTGAAGACTTAACTTTTTTAGATCAGTTTTCTTATTATGACAATACATGAAAATGATTAAAAATGAATAGAGGTTTGATAAGATTAAAAATGATCTTGTTTCCAATTTATTTAAATAAATCTTCTGTTTATGTTTTAACTATCAAATTTATGATTAAATATGAACTGATTGAATTACTCTTGAAATTTTCGATACTTATTTTATAAAATCTCATATTATTTTAAACAAAAAATTATAAACCCTTAACTAAATCCATTTCATATCTTGTCCAATGACTTCTAACAATTCCTCTTCCCAACAAGTCGATCCTCAATCTCTTAATTACCGCTCTATTGTCAGGAGTCTTGAAGTTGTAATCAGAACTTAATAAGATCCTTAACGCAAAGCTAATTGTATTAGAGTCCTCTAAAATTTAAAGCAACTAAAAAATGCCTCTATAATCAGATAAATTGACAGCTAAAACCAAAAAAAGTTAATGTAAATTCGCTCCATGATCAAACTCTATCGAAATGCATTTTAGACAATCACTAAATAATTGCCTCAGTATCATCAGTTCAGAATACCTGAAGGAAAAGTTTCCTAACCTCTCCTTTAGATTCAATAAAAAATTGATCCCAAAGATTATAGAGCTAGTTATGCAAGAGCCCTAACATTAAAGAAAAAAGATTTTGGGTGGACCAAATAATTTGTTCAAGACTGGGTAAAAGGAGTTGAATAATAAAAGAAAAACGAGTAAGAAAGATTAAAACAAAAAAATAATTAAAAACTAAAAACCATTAAAAATCAACCTCTTCCTTCACTTCCGAATCCTTAATCACAAGGATAAAATGTATATTCAATATCACCAGCATTAAAAACTTAATAAAGACTTTAAATTAACAAATTAAATGAAAAACCTCTTTAAAAATTACCAGGATAAAAGCCATAAAAAAAATTAAAAAAAGATGATACTGCAGCCTAAAAGCCAGATAAGTAGAAAAAAACAACAAAATCAAAAAAGTAAGTCGAAGAATCAGAAAGTGATTAAAATGAGGCTGTTAAAGAAGCAGCAAAAAGGAAAAATGAAAAATAAATGAAATAAAAATTGTAACAAAGGTATGAGAAGCCTCGTTAACCTAAGAATCGAGTAAAATCACTGATGGAATACCTTCAAAATAGAAAATAATTTTCTTCTTTGGCCTCCAACCCTTCGAAATGTAAAGAAATTGCTGAGTTTTTGAATCAAAATTTAGAAAGATTTATGAAATATCATTTGTTCAATTTGATATAAATCGCAAAGTTACGAAATCGTAAGCATCAAACTTTAATGTCATCTGGAAATTAGTTCACATATTTTTCACGATAAGGTTACACTCCAACAAAGCAATCAAATAATTTACCATAACCATCTCGTATGTTGAAAATAAACTATCGATCAAAATTTTAGATTTACAACTTGCTTAGATCCCGTTAAGAAGCTCTCGAGTAATCATTATTGAAACAATTCGCTTCCAAGAGAGATCAATAAACTGCCAATAAAAGTGACAAAAAATTATGGGAGTACTTGTTAAGGCCTAATCAAATGATTTAAAAAACATAAAACTTTATTTAAATGGAGGAAAGCAAAACTGACAGGCTTTCAATAGAAATTACTCATATTAGATACTTGTTCCAGTCCCATAAATTTATTAGAAACAGCTGGCTAATGATGTACTGTTATAATTCTTGAGGCCTAAAATATTTTCTCATTCTTATATAAACTTATATTCGAAAATTTCTTTTAAATTTAAATTAATAAAAATAAATTTGAAAACATAAAAAATCTTCGAATTCAGTGTTACTTTTTAAGTTTGACAACTTCTTTTTCAAGGTATTCAAGAAATTCATTGTTATGGTATTTCTTTAAATAAGATGTCTCAAGAAATCTTCTTTCTTTATGGATTTCTTATGTATTTTACTTCTGATCAGATTTATTTGTTTTATTAGATTTCTAAGATGGTGAGATTTATGAAAATGACTTTTAGAAAATAACTTCATAAAGGTTTTATTTTTTTTCAGTATTTTACAGGCTCATAATATCTTGAGCAAACAATTTGATAGAAATTATTTTTTCTTTTGATTCAATTTTTTTAGGAATTTATTGTTTTTCCTTTTAAGGGGAAGTGTTAATTTTTCTTTTAATTGTGATTTTATGAACTTTTTTATATAAGTTATTTCCATCCTCACTTATTTTTTATTTTTGATCGAAAAACTCCTATGATTTAGAACTTTCATCATTTTATTCCATCTCAATATCTTTATGAACTTGAACTTATTATAAAATTGGAGCTTTAACTTGATACTATTAAGACTATTGATTTATTTCTCGAGAAGTTAAGAAATTTTACTGTAAAATTTTGGATTAAAAATGTCTTAAATTGTTAATATTCGACTGACTGATGGATAATTAACAGCTTTTGCTGATTTAGCAATCATCAACAAAAAAGGATTTGGAAAGAGATCCATCAAATTAAAATTTCACCAACTTTGGAGTCGCTGAACGTTGAAAAGAACTTTTATCAATAATTTTATCGTTAGGAAAAAATTATTGTTAAAATTCCAAGCAATATTTTTTGTTAATGAATAAATTGCTCAATTTTATTACTTGTTGTGGTTCACTTGGCTCAAGTTTTGGTTATTTGTACTCTTGATTTTTATTTGAACCCTCATTGTAAATTGTTATATTTTTCTATTCTTGCTTAATTTTTCTAAAGGGTGTCTTTTTCTACAATATAATTTCATTAATTTCGCTTTTGAAAGATTCTATCGGTTCTTCATCAGATTCTGAAAATTCCTCATAAGAATCTTTGTTACTTATTGTAAATTTTTTATTCGCCTCATTTTTTTAAGGTAAGCGAAATTTATTTGATTCTGTTTCAGTAAAGCTAAAGTTTGACTGTAAAAAGTCATTTATAGATTAATTTTCATTTTCCTATGTCTTAACTCCATATTATTAAGTTTTCAAGTAAAGAGTTTAAATAGGACGAAAAAATCTTTCCCTAAGATTAAGTATACATTCGGAAATAATTTATAACTTTGTTTGCAGAACAAACTCTGATTTTACTTTTTATTATTCTTTCTTTTTTTTCTTTTCTTTGAGTTTTTCTTTTTTAGTCTTTTCCTTATCTATGAATTATTAAAAATTTCTGAAGTTTGGTTAATTGAGAAAGGCAATCTTTTAAAGATCAACGAAATCTTCAAAACTTTTACTATCAAGGTAAGGAAGATCAAAAAGACTTATTTTCTCTTTAAAATTCTTGAGTTAGTGTGGGTATAATCGCCAAAGTCCATGTTGAGCTATCCAATCAGACTCAAAGATGGAGTGATCTTTCCATTTCATGAAATAATAAATTCCGCCATTTATGTATCTCTTACCAATAATTTTTTATATTTTCCAGCTCCTTTTACGCTGTTATTCAATCTCATCAACTTTTTGCAATAATTACATTCCTTTTTGTTAGAATTATTTTTAAATATATGGTAGTCTTTTATTTTTAATTTTGTCATTGAATTTAACTAAAGTTTTTCCCATATTTCCCATCGTTGAAGTTGGCTCCCATGAAATTTCGCGATTGAATTAAGGCTTCCATTTGATCAAATAAAAAACGTAATTATTGATCTTTGCTTTTCCGATAAATTTGTCAAGCTATGACTTTCTTAGCATATTGTATCGAATTTCAGGCATTAAGGTTTATAATCAAAAGTATTTTATAAGATTTCTCATTTTAATTTGGAAGATAATTTATAAATTAAATTTTTATCTGCCTCTAATTTTTATACTCTTAATTTTGTCATACTACATAAATGGTTTTAACGAATACTT
>Ga0102832_1001810_pt1 | contig 14758 bp, 15 predicted proteins | sample EBPBio282013_DNA_FD_88942 | JGI IMG/M metagenome (GOLD analysis project Ga0102832, IMG submission 88942) | Wastewater treatment Type I Accumulibacter community from EBPR Bioreactor in Madison, WI, USA - Reactor 2_5/28/2013_ DNA (Illumina Assembly) | ecosystem: Engineered > Bioreactor > EBPR >...
CAAGGACAGCCTGAGCATCCTTTTCGACGGGGGCATGAGCGACGACCCAGAGTTTTCCATCCTCGGAAAAGGGCAAAAACTGATCGGACACGTTTCCTGCGTGGAAATGTACATCAATGCATCCGGCGTGATCTACACAGCAGGGCATGCCAATAATATGTTCAACCGCCGGCGAAAGTTTCAAATCCAGAAAGACACCCTCGTAGAAGTAAAACAGCCCTATTACTACGTAGGCTTGAAAGGGCAGATACTGAAAGACATTACCTTGTACAGAGACAAAACCGGGCCGGATGTCGTGGCGCAGTTGCCCAAAGGCTACGAGATAGAGGTGCTGCTGTCCGAAGCCCCTACCAAAGACTATGAAATAGACAATCTATTTCTGGTACGTACCGATTTCGGGCTGGTAGGCTGGCTGCGGCTGAGCAATGAGGATACGTTTGGCGGCGTGTTGAAGGAGTTGTATTTTAGAGGGGATTGATCGGGTGCTGAATGAGCAGATCGACTTTTGGTAGATTTGCGATATAAAAATACGTCCATAAAACGATAAAAAATGAAAAACACCTGCCAGGGTATTGCCTTGTTTCTGATCGTTCAAACTATTTTGTTTGCTTGTAACAAAGAAAGCAAGCCGCCCGTTGATCCGGTCAATATCTGGAAATGTCACCATGAAATAACCTGGGATTCTCCGTCAACAAGAACAGCCTTGATTGGAGTATGGAAATGGGAATATATCAATTGCCTCGATACGGGACATGACAATGATGACGAATACCGGGGCCTTTCGATCGAGTTTAAAGCCGATAGTACCCTGAATGTAATACAAAATGGACAGGTAACTCAAACCTCCAACTGGAAAGTAGTTACAGGAGACGCAGACCTGTTTGCAATAAAAGCGACCCCATCTGTAACGCAACTTTATGGGCGAATTTTATTCTGCGACAACAAGGTGGAATTTAACCATAGTTATATTGACGGTTGTGACAACTATTTTACAAAGGCAGAATAAGGTGCTGCACCATTCCTCCCAATGACATTTCCTGTCTCTAGTATATGTTGAGTTGTTGCTGCGCCCCGGCATTTCTCCACATCGGGGCGCAGCAATAACCTAACATATGCTAAAACTTCCGCGCTACCCCCAATAACACGGAATTGCTAAAATTTGCATCAAAAACACCCACAATATCGCCTTCACTCGGAAAGTTGGCTCCGAGAGAAACACCTGGTATGGTTTCGATCTGGATCGCCCACAGGTCGTTGAAATGGTGTTGCAAGCCCAGCACATATCCAATCCTGGCGTTAAGTCCTATAACACTGGCATCTGCCAGTTGCTGGTACTGATACGTTGCTTTCAGGGAAACTTCCGGCCCTCTGTAAAACTCCAGTTTCTGATCCAGCGACTTGCGTTTTTCCCGCCCGATGGCGCCCGCAATCGAGAGACCTACGGAGGTGTTGTCTTCCTGAAATGCCGAAAACAATCCACCCGACACAAATCGGATGCGGCGGTACACATTGTCGTGCAATTGTTTTTTGTAGAATCCGCCAAAGGTGTTGAAACCATTAAAATCGATGCCGGAAAACTGAAGCCCGACCTCGCGTTTGGGTGCATCCTGTGCGTGTAACTTTGAAAAAAGGAAAATGGACAGAACAGCCAGAGTAAGGTGTAATTGGTAATTTTTCATACGAATATTGGTTTAAATTCAACAGGGGAACGTGTTGCAAGGCTGCTGTCGCTGCCAGAAGTAGAGGGCCTTAAGATAATTTTAAGAGATACACCAGGGGTGATAATCTTGTAACCTTTGTTTTCTGATTCCCGATATGAATGAAAAACAAACATGAGTCATCCCAAAAATTCGGGATGACTCATGTTACCAAATCAATCCATTCTATTGTACCAAAATGATGCGCGCGTCTTCCACCACTGGTTTGGGCCGGATGTCGACGAAACGATCAACATGATGTTTGCCGGCTTTTACACTGATTCGGTAAGTGCCGCTTTCCAGTTTGGAGAGGTTCAGCACGCGGTTGAAACTTGATATTTCTCCCGAGATTTCTTCGGAATAAATTTCCGTCTCTGCCACACGGTTGAACGTCGCGCCATCCTCTTTCATCCGAACGCTGAGATAGAGTTTTTTGCCCGTGTTGTTTTCAGCAGCCAATTGTATGCGCAGGTCTTCCGTGGTAGTAATTTTCACTTGAAGATCGGCTGTTTCCTGTGCCACTGTTTTGGTGATGCCAAGCAGGATAAACAGAAGTAATAATGTCCATGTGTGTTTCATCGCAGTGATAATTTTAATTGTAACAAAAAGGGTGTTGCTTGAAATGACAGGACAAAAGTGTGGGAAGCCATTGATACTTGAAAATGCTAATATTTTATAGATTTATGCTGAAAAAGCATAGCAAAAACCAGCCTGAACGGGAACTTTTTACGCATGGAAATTCGACAGATCAAATACTTTCTCGGGGTGGCAGAAACCCTTAATTTCTCCAAAGCCGCTGTCAACCTGAACATTGTGCAGCCGGCGCTCAGCCGCCAGATTCAGCAACTGGAGCAGGAACTGGGCGTGGTGTTGTTCGAACGGAATAACCGCAACGTGCTGCTTACCCCTGCAGGAGCCTATCTGCGCGACGAAATGATCAAACTGGACAAGCATTTCAAGGATGCGCTGAACCATGCTGTTTCTATTCAAAACGGTTATGTAGGTACGCTTCGGATCGGGTATCCTGGCTCGGCATTGTATTCCATTTTGCCGGAAGCACTTTGTTTGCTTCAGCAAAAACTGCCGCTGCTGGACAGTGTTTTGTCCGAAATGGCGGAAGCCAAGGTGCTGGAAACCATCGTCAACGGCCATATCGACGTTTGTTTTTCCCGGGAGGAAATTTATGATCATCCGAATGTGTGCCAGCGCAAGTTGTTTTCCGAACAACTTGCGCTGGTGGTACCCGAACAGCACCCGCTGACCAAGGAAAATTTCATATCGGTGGCACAATGTCGGGAAGACGGGTTTATTCTTCCGTACCTGGCCGACTGGCAGATGTATCGCCAACTTATTTACGGCATGTTTAATCGCGCAGGTTTTGTACCTCGTATTGCATATGAATCCAATTTTGGAGGCACCATCATGCGGCTGGTGGAGAAAAACCTGGGCGTTTCCATTTTACCGCTTAGTTATCGCATGGGCAGTTCGCTCAAGGTGCGCTTTATTCCTTTGAAAACGGAAACGACGCTGTACCTGGTTTGGCGAACAGACGATCATAGCCCCATTTTACGCAACTTTCTCGATTTGTGCGATGAAGCGGCGAGGGGGCTGGATCTGGATTTTGAATGCGGATGAGCGGGCGCCGTCAATCAATTGTTTTGCCCTGCTCCAGTTTCTCCACACAGCGCTGCAAGAAATCTTTGTTTTGTGCATCCGGCGCTTGTTCCACGGCCATTTTCGCGTGTTTCAATGCCGATTTGGTAGGCCAGGCGCCCTGGTATTTTTTGTAGTTCTTTTCAAAAACGGCGAATGCCTCCTTGTTCTTTTTCTGCCCCAGCAATTGCCGGCCGTAGCCGTGAATTTCAGTAACGCTGCCATTTTCCAGCGCTTTTTCCATGATAGCATCCGCTTCGGCGCCTTTGCCCTGTTTTTGCAAAATAGCAGCCTTGGTAGAAAGCGCCCTGAATGTGCTGCTGCCGCCCAGTTGCGGGTCGGTGGCTGCGTTGATCCATTGCAGCGCCTGGTCGAGGTTGACGTTGTTGCTGGAGCACCACAGCGCGGCCTGTTCGAGGCTGGGCGGGTCAAAACCCAGGGCTCCGCTCATTTGTGTACGGATGTATTCCAGGGTATTGTTCATGGCATCCACTTCTACGGTAAAGGGAATTTTCCAGCGCTCCCATTCCAGGGCAATTTCAACGGATTTTTCGGTCTGGTTGTAGAAATTGTAGGTCAACCTTTCGACGAGTTGGGGCTGGTTTTTTTGCTGAACAGTAACAACATGCAGCACATCGAGGTCGCTGCGGTAGAAATAACTGCCCCATCCTTCGGTATTTTTATTAAAAATCAGCACGCAGGAATCGGGGTACAGGGCTATAAAAAATCCGTATTTGCCGGCAGCCAGTTTTTTCCCGTTGATCATCACATCAGTAGAAAAGGAAATAACCGTGCTTTCATCGGCGCCGGCGCGCCAGGGCGATTTCACTTCGGAGCCATACCCCAGCACGTCGTATCCGTAGTAGGCCACCGGTGTTCCCCATATTTTCCCTTCGCGCCCCTTGACGCCGGGTGCATTCCAGGTGATGTCGATATCGGTCACGTTCAGGCGCCTGCCGGTTTGGCAGTGCAGGTTGGTGTTTTGAGGAAGGTGTAAAGCCTGGGCCTGCAAGGAAGTCATAACCGTCAGGCTGAGTAGTAAAAGGGCAAAATGATGGTAGGAATTTTTCATGGCTGGGAAGTGAGTAGGTTGGAAATGCTGACAAGATGCTGCATTGCATCAAATAGTTGGAGTTTTTTGGATAAACGTCTGCAAAATGGAAGGATTGGGGGGGGGGCGGAATGCTTACACATGCTAAGAGCGCGTTTTCATTTCATACAAGTTTAATTCCCCATTTCCGTTTGGATTGCCGATTTTTGATTTCCCCTTCAGGTAAGCAAGCCAACCGCCTGTCGGAAATACCAATCAAAATCAGACATCCATGAAATATCTGCTCTTCCTTCTTGTGTCCTTTGGATACCTCCACGCCGCAACTGCCCAGCGCCTGGAGCACCACGACCTGCTGCTGTTTTCCCTGTCGCAAAATGCAGACAGCACCTGGTCATTGGCTGCGCCGCGTTTCCTGACCCAATTCAATCCCCGCGGCTACAACAACCAGCCCAACTTCTTCTCCGACAATGAGTTGTATGTAGTATCCCAATCGCTGGGCGATACCACACAAACGGATATTCTATCGCTCGATCTGGCGGCACAGGCCTTTACAAAAGTGACGGCTACGCCGCTTACATCCGAATATTCGCCCACGCTTATGCCTGGTGGCAGCCGTTTCTCGTGCGTGCGGGTGGAGGAAGACGGCGCGCAGCGCCTTTGGTCGTTTCCGATCAATCGTTCCGACAATGGCCGTCCAGAGTTCCCACTTGTGTATGGCGTCGGCTACCATTGCTGGCTGCGCGATACGCTGGCGGCATTTTTTATCGTCGGAGAAAATGGCGCACCACACACGCTGCAGGTGGCGGGACTGCGCGGCCAAAAGTTGCAGCGTATTGCCGCCGACATCGGCCGTTGCTTGCTGCGCACGCCGCGTGGGCAACTGGCATTTGTGTCCAAAACCACCGATCAAATCTGGTTTCTCAAAACATGGGATCCCGCCACCGGAAAACAGGACATCGTGCTTAGGATACCACCCGGCGTCGAGGATTTTGCGCTGTTGCCCGATGGTACTTACCTGATGGGCAACGGGGCTCGCTTGTACCAATACAAACCCGGCCTGCAAACGGAATGGAAAGAAATTGCCAGCCTGGAGCCGTATGGCGTTCGAAAGATCACGCGTTTGACCGTGTCGAAAAACCGGAAACTGGTTATTGTAGTGGAATAGTCAGGCTTTGAGTCGCAAATGCCGCTCCAGTGTTTGAGTACCCAGATCATCCAGTGTAGTGGTTTCAAATTCCGTTTGCAGGCTTTCACGCAGTGCTGTCCAGAAAACGTGCATGGGACATGGTTGTCGCTCTCCGCAACCCGGAAGCCCAAGCAGGCAGTTTTGGAAAAAATCGTCGCCTTCCAGTGCTTTTACTACAGTTGCCAGCGTAATCTGGTCGGGTGGCACCAAAAAACCGATACCGCCATTGGGGCCTCTGTACGACTGAAGCAACCCGCGTTGGGTCAAACCCTGCAGGATTTTGGTCAAAAAATGAAAAGAAATGTCCAGTTCCTGCGACATAACACGAATATTGAAGTACCCCGTATCACTTTTGTGCGCAGCCATGTACATCAGCGCACGCAATCCGTATTCGCCCAATCTGGAAATTACACGCATTTTAAGAGTTTTTTGTCTGCAAAGATACATGGCAAAACCGCCCATTGTCAGAAATAAGTAAAAGTGTTTTTATATTTAAGATAAAACACTCTTAAATATTAATTTTGCACAGACAAAACGCTCTTGCAGTTATTTTTTCGTGAACATTACCAAAATGTACTTGCAGTTATGACCATTTCTCAAGAAAGTACCTACCCGCTTCCCATAGCAGAAAAACCGCTCACCATTGCCGAAATGGTGGTGGCTGATTATCGCAAGGCAGAGGTGTTTCGCCAATATGGGATCGACTATTGTTGCGGTGGCAAAAAGCCCCTGGAAGAAGTCTGCCTGAAAAAAAATATTGACCCGGCTGCCGTGTGGCAGGCCCTTCAAAACCTGGACAAACAGGCTGAAAACCTGGAAGAAACCTGGACGGACATGCCGCTCCAGGGACTCACAGCGCACATCGTCGGCACCCATCACCAGTATGTGCTACAGGCTTTGCCTATGTTGAACGAGCTCACCACCAAGGTAGCACGGGTGCATGGGGAGCGGCACCCAGAATTGATTGAAATAGCCCGGCATTTTTTCAACATATCGCAGGAACTTCAAATGCACATGCAAAAGGAGGAAAATATCCTTTTCCCGTTCATCGAAAAAATGGCAGCAGCATGGCAGGAAGAACGCCCGCTGCCACCAGCCATGTTCGGATCTGTGTCCAATCCTATTCGCATGATGGAGTCGGAGCATGAATCGGCGGGAAATGAGATGGAAATCATTCGCCAATTAAGCGACCATTTTACACCTCCTGCAGAAGCATGTACTTCGTACAGGGTGCTTTTTGCCAAACTGGAAGAATTCGAACGTGATTTGCACCGGCATGTTCACCTGGAAAACAACATTCTGTTCCCGCGTGCGCTCCAACTCGAACAACAACTGCATCAAGCGTGAGCATCTGGTATTTCTTATCGGTGTGGCTGCATGTTATTCTGGCAGCCTTCTGGATCGGGGGAATGTTGTTTTTGCCCCTGGTAATCCTGCCGGGCATACGCAACCATCCCGATCGGATCCGGATTTTATACGATACAGGCATTCGATTTCGGTTTTTTGGCTGGATTGTGTTGGCCGGGCTACTTGTCACAGGCCTGCTGAATGCCCGCCTTCGGGGATTTACCTTGAACGCGGATTTCTTCAGCGTCAGCAATTATGGACGGCTGGTAGCCTGGAAAATCGGCATTTTTACGCTGATTCTGCTGCTCAGCGGCGCTCACGACTGGGTGTTCGGTAACAAGGCACTGGAAGAAATGCAGGAAGCCGCTGATCAGCGCCTGCGTCTGATGGCACGCTGGTCGGGCCGCATAAATTTGCTGCTGGGATGTATGATGGCATTTTTAGGGCTGTTATTGTCGAGGGGAGGGCAGTTGCCGGGATAAGCATTTTGCGTCGTAGAAGACTCCGGGTTTCAGGGCGTCACCTGTTCGCTCGTCATCCCGAAACGCCGTTCCCTGCGCTGATAACTCAACACCGCCTCAAACAATTCTTTTTTCCCGAAATCGGGCCAGAAAACGGGTGTAAAATACAGTTCCGCATAAGCGATTTGCCAAAGCAGGAAGTTGGAAATACGCGTTTCTCCGCTGGTACGAATGAGTAGTTCCGGATCGGGGATACCACGCGTACTCAAAGCGCTTTCGAACACCGTTTCATTGATGTCGGCCGGATTCAGGTCGCCGTTTTTTGCCTGTTCGGCCAGCAATCGGGCGGCGCGCAGGATTTCCCATTTGGCCGAATAATTGAGCGCCAGCACCAGTGTGATGCGGGTGTTGTTTTTGGTATCTTCCATACCATCGTACAAGGCCTTTCGGCTGGCAGCGGGCAGGGCGTCGATATCGCCAATGGCCATGAGGCGCACACCGTTTTTATTGAGGTCGCGGATTTCACCTTTGATGGTTTCCACCAGCAAGGTCATCAAAGCGGTCACTTCTGCCGGCGGGCGGTTCCAGTTTTCAGTGCTGAAAGCATACAGCGTGAGGTATTTCACTCCAATTTCAGAAGCGGCTTCCGTCACTTCCCGCACGCTTTTTACGCCGCTGCGATGCCCCAGCACACGGGGCATCCCTTTTTGCTTGGCCCATCGGCCGTTGCCATCCATGATGATGGCGATGTGGCTGGGCACTTTTTCGGGCAGGATTTGCGACTTCAGGTCAGTCATGGCGGCAGGTTGCTGTTGAAAGGTTAGAAGCAAACAAGGGGCAGGCGTTTAAACGGGTCACAAATGTATTTCAAAATGAGTTTTTTCAGCAGGAAATCCCGCATGCACAGGGATTTTATCCAATACCGGATTTTTTTCCTGTAATTTTTTAAAAAATTCAAACCTTCGCGACGGGCTTTTTTACAACACCGCAACTATATTTCAGATGCATTCACTTCTCCGCAAAGCATACAACGAGGCTTTTACGCCTGAAAAATACCAGCGTTTCCTGCACACGATTAATACGGCAGTGGGTGAGGCTGTAACGTTCAGGGTGGCAGAAACGCCGATTTTTGTGCCAAAATCATTGAAAAATCAACTCTTACAAGGTGTTGAGGATATTTGTGCCGTACTCCAGCAATCAGATTTCAAACAGCGGAGCGAAGCAGCACTTCCCGCTCACCTGCGCGTACCGGGAGAAGACGATCACACTATTTTTCTGCAACTGGACTTCGGTATCTGCCGCGCCTCCGATGGCAGCCTGACGCCGCAACTGATCGAGATGCAGGGCTTCCCTTCCCTGTATTTTTTCCAGCAATTGCTGGCCGATTCGTACCGCCAGCATTTTGATACCATTCCGGCCGACTGGCACTATTTGTTCGGCGGACTGGATGCTGACGCTTATACTTCCATGCTGCGCGATGTAATCGTAGGAAATTCAAAACCCGAAAACGTCATCCTGCTGGAAGTAGAGCCGGAAAAACAGAATACGCGCATCGACTTCTGGGCCAGCCAGAAAAGTCTGGGTATCAAGGTGTTGTGCCTGTCAAAACTAAAACGCGAAGGTCGTGACCTGTACTACCTCGATGACAGCGGCCGCCGTATCGGGGTGGAACGCATTTACAACCGCATCATTTTTGATGAACTGGAAAAACGCAGCGATCTGCCCCGTGAATGGGATATGACCACCGAGGTGAATGCCGAATGGGTGGGGCACCCCAACTGGTTTTTCCGCATTTCGAAGCACACGCTGCCGTTCATGAAAAGCGATTTTGTGCCACAAACGCTTTTTGTCAATGAACTCAAAAGTATTCCCGACGACCTGCAAAACTGGGTGCTTAAACCCCTGTTTTCCTTCTCGGGCCAGGGCGTAAAAATCAATATAACCCGGGAAGACGTGGAGTCGGTCGACGATCCGTCCAACTTTATTCTCCAACGTAAGGTAGATTATGTGGCCGCCGTAGATACTTCCGACCCGGAAGAACCATCCAAATGCGAAATCCGGATGATGATTCTCTGGAAAAAAGGCTGGGACAAACCGCGCCTCGTCAACAACCTCGTGCGCATGAGCAAAGGCGAAATGGTAGGTGTGCGCTACAACAAAGGCAAGGAATGGGTAGGGGCGAGTGTGGGATTTTTTGAGCCGGATTAGTCACAGCATTCGCCTGAGTATTTCGTTCAATTCCGCTGCTTGATCGAGACACATCAAATGCCCTCCATTTTCAATAATGTGGTCGCAACGCACAAACCTCAAGGGCAAAACACTGTCACCCGTACCGTGTATGTGAAAAGAGTTAGCAGGGAGCCATTCGTTTCTCCATGCGACAATTCGGTCTATTGCCCAGGACAGAAAAGCGGGGTCTGTATCTTCCAAAATCTGTTTCAGCAATTTGCGGCTAAAAGAAGTATTTGCGCCAAACAGCCAGTTTGTAGCGGAGTTAGAATATTTAAGCAAAGAAACCGGTACTATTTTGTGCAGCCGCAAGAAGCCGATCCACCGGAAATAAAAAGGAATTTCATGCCACGTTTTTGCTGTAGACAGCAAAATCAGTTTTGAGGTTTTTATCTGTTTAGCGACTTCAATGGCCACCATTCCGCCAAAGGAGAGACCAATAAATATCGGGTTCTCTGCTTCTATCTGTTCCCGCAATCTGGCCGCATAGGCTGCTATGGTTTCATCGGTTTTCGGTGTTACCCACCTTACAAAAACATGCTCATGCCCGGAAATATCCAAGTATTGAAACACCCGCTCGTCTGCGCCCAATCCGCTAAAAAGATAGATCATAATTCCTTTCTTTACCGACTGAAGACTGACGACTGTTGACTGACGACTGTCGACTTATTCACCCGCCCCGAACCTTTCCCGAATCTGTTTTTTTAATGCCAGCATTTCGTCCCGCAACTGTGCTGCCGTGATAAAGTCGAGGTCTTTGGCGGCCTTTTTCATCTTGGTTTCTGTTTCGGCTATCATTTTTTCCAGTTGGCTGCGATTGGCGTAGGCGATGATCGGTTCGGCAGCCAGGCTTTTCTCTTCGCTTTCCACGTAGTATTTGTCGTCGCCCCGAATGTCGAGGCTACTTCGGGTAGCCATGATTTGTTCTTTGGTTTTGGTCACCGTGCGCGGTGTGATGCCATGCTCTTCGTTGTAGGCAATCTGAACCTGTCGGCGCCGATTCGTTTCATCGATGGTGTTTCGCATCGAATCGGTGATTTTATCGGCATAAAAAATGACAAGTCCGTTGGAGTTGCGCGCTGCGCGGCCGGCTGTTTGAGTGAGCGAGCGTGTATTGCGCAGAAAACCTTCCTTGTCGGCATCGAGAATGGCGACGAGCGACACTTCCGGTAAGTCGAGGCCCTCACGGAGCAGGTTGACGCCGATGAGCACATCGTATTCACCGAGGCGCAGGTCGCGCAGGATTTCCACGCGTTCCAGCGTTTCCACTTCCGAGTGGATGTAGCGACAGCGTACGCCCACTTTGGCGAGGTAGTTGGCGAGTTCTTCTGCCATTCGTTTGGTGAGTGTGGTCACGAGTGCGCGTTCGCCTACTTCCACGCGGCGGCGAATTTCTTCCAGCAGGTCGTCGATCTGGTTGAGCGAAGGCCGCACTTCGATGGGCGGGTCGAGCAGGCCGGTGGGGCGCACCAGTTGTTCCACCACTACGCCTTCTGTTTGTTGCAGTTCGTAGTCGCCAGGCGTAGCGCTCACAAAAATCACCTGATTGAGTTGGCCTTCAAACTCTTCAAAACTAAGTGGCCGGTTATCCATCGCCGACGGAAGCCGGAAGCCCCAGTTGACGAGCGATTGTTTGCGGGCCCGGTCGCCGCCCCACATGCCGCGCACCTGCGGGATGGTCACGTGGCTTTCATCCACAATCATCAGGTAGTCGTCGGGAAAATAGTCGAGCAGACAGAAGGGGCGGGTGCCCGGTTCTCGGCGGTCGAAAAAACGTGAGTAGTTTTCGATGCCGCTGCAATAGCCCAGTTCGCGGATCATTTCGAGGTCGAAAGACGTGCGTTCGCGAATGCGCCGCGCTTCACTAATACGTCCTTCCCGGATGAAAAACTTTTCCTGCGCAGCCATTTCATCCTGAATTTCATTGATGATGGTGTGGATACGGTCTTTGGGCGCTACGTACAGGTTGGCCGGGAAAATAGCCGCTGCCTCCAACGGTTCCACCCGTTTGCCGGAAGCGATTTCCAGGCTTTCGATGGCTTCAATTTCGTCGCCCCAGAAAATAACGCGGTAACCCCAGTCGGCATACGGCAGGTTGATGTCGACCGAATCGCCGCGCACACGGAAGGTGCCTCGTCCGAAATCTGTTTCTGTCCGCGAGTACAAACTATCGACCAGGCTGTATAGAAAATTCGTTTTCGACATTTTCATGCCTTTTTGCAGGCGAATAATGCCGGTTTTGTAATCCTCCGGGTTGCCCATACCGTAAATGCAGGAAACGGAGGCTACAATGATAATGTCGCGCCGACCGGAGAGCAGTGTAGACGTAGCCTTCAGGCGCAACTTGTCCACCAACTCATTGATATTCAGGTCTTTTTCAATGTAGGTGTCCGTAACGGAAATATATGCCTCGGGCTGGTAGTAGTCGTAGTACGATACGAAATACTCCACTGCATTGTCCGGGAAAAAGGTTTGAAACTCCCCGTACAATTGTGCTGTCAGCGTTTTGTTGTGGGTGAGCACCAGAGTAGGCCGGTTCAGTTGGGCAATGACATTGGCCATGGTAAATGTCTTGCCAGAACCTGTAACACCCAGCAGCAGTTGCGCGCGGTCACCATTTTGCACCCCGTGTGTGAGTTGCTGAATGGCTTGCGGCTGATCGCCGGTAGGCTTATAGTGGGAGGAAATTTTAAAATTCATAGCGAGACGTAAAGATACAAAAAGTTTGAAAAAACAAGAAGCAAATGCCAGGTGGCGCCCATCAAAGGGAAAAGGCCAGTGCCCCAACACTCACTTCTCGTTTCTCACCTCTCACTTCTCACTTCTCACCTCTCACTTCTCACCTCTCTATTCCACATCCGTTACCTTCAAAAAGTTCGTCGACAATCTTTTTTCCAGGGGCATAGAGCCCGTGTTGATGACGGTATCGCCTTTTTCGACGCAGCCGGCTTCTTTGAGGATAGAGGTGCAGTCTTCGATCGTTTCGTCGGTAGAAGTGAAACGATCGTAGTAGAAGCAGCGAACCCCCCAAAGCAGGTTGAGTGATTTGAGCATACTGGTGTGGTGGCTGAAGATATAAATAGGCGCCTGCGGGCGGAAACTGCTCACTTTAAAAGCCGTGTAACCCGACACTGTCATGCCGATGATGCCTTTTGCGCCGATTTCTTCTGCTACGCGGCAGGCATTGAAGCAAATGACATCGGAATGGAACAGTTTGAAATTGGGCGAAGGGTACGGACGGTGCTGCGTGATATGGGGCCAGTATTGTTTTTCGGCCTGTTCGATGATGCGCGACATGTACTGAATCACCAGCGGCGGGTTGTGGCCCACGGAGGTTTCGCCACTGAGTACGGCGTTGGCTACGTCGGTTACCTCGGCGCGGGTAGGCGAGGGGTTGACGATCATGCTGTCCATCATTTGCGTTGCAACGATCACCGGACGCGCATACTGCATACAAAGATGCACGATGTCTTTTTGCGTCATCGGCAGTTGCTCGATGGGCATTTCTACACCGAGGTCGCCGCGGGCAACCATGATACCGTTGCAGGCACGAATGATTTCACGGATATTTTTGACGGCTTCCGGTTTTTCGATCTTGGCCATCATTTTAGCCGGGTGGCCAGTGCGTTCGAGGGCGGCGCGCAGGTCGTCCATATCTTCTGCACGGCGCACGAACGACAGGGCGATCCAGTTGACCGGCTGCGTGAGGATAAATTCCAGGTCGGCGCGGTCTTTTTGCGTCATCGACGGCTGCTTGACGTTCGTATCAGGCAGGTTGACGCCTTTATTACTGCTCAGCACACCGCCATGCAGTGTTTTGAGGCGTACGGTATCCACTTTGTTGGTTTCGAGCACTTCGAACACCAGTTTGCCATCGTCCATCATGATGCGTTCGCCTACTTCGCAGTCGGCCGCAAATTCAGGATACGACATGTAGATCCGGTCTTTGGTACCTTCTGCCGATTTATCGTTGACGATGGTGATGACGTCGCCGGTTTCGAGCGGCAGCGCATTGTTCTGAATAACGCCCACACGCAGTTTTGGGCCCTGAAGGTCGGCAAGGATGCCCACGTGGGTATTATACTCCTCGTTGATGGCCACAATGTGTTGAATTACCTGCAAATGGTCCTCGTGTTTGCCGTGGCTGAAATTGAGGCGAAACACATCGACGCCGGCCTTCACCAGTTCGAGCAGTTTGTCATAGGTATTGCAGGCAGGACCTACCGTGGCCACTATCTTGGTATTTTGCAAACCGTCTTTGCGCATGTTCGTTTTGTTTTTTTGAAACAAAGTAACGGATTCTACAGACGACATGAGTTTCTTTTCTTTTAAAGTGTAAAACGTACAATAAGTAACGGGCGGCAAATGTATTGCCCGTTATCTTAATATTCTAATGAATTTTGATAAGTTTTTGCTAAAAAAGCCCCTTTTAGGTAAAGGATACATGGGTAGCAAAAAATGCAAAATTCCTGTCTAAGTGTATGATTTACAAAAATAATGCCGCCCTGACACAAAGGGGTTTCTAAAAAATCAGGAAAAAAAACTTTGGTAAAAACCGGGAATAGGCGTTTCTTTGCCCCTCGAAAAATTGACTTTTTTTCACCTAACGTTTAAAAAATATGGCAACTGTAGCCGATCGCGTAAAGAAAATTATCGTTGACAAACTGGGCGTTGACGAAGCTGAAGTAACCCATGAAGCCAACTTCATTCAGGATCTCGGCGCCGACTCGCTTGATACGGTAGAACTGATCATGGAATTCGAAAAGGAATTCGACGTGTCTATTCCTGATGAACAGGCGGAGAAAATCACCACTGTAGGCCAGGCTGTTGAATACCTTGAAAAACAAGTAAGCCCTGAATAATGTGCCCGATGGCCTGGCCATCTTTCAGCACATCGCTTACAAAACAAGAGCCATCCCGTCTCGCTTCCAACGAGCCGGGATTTTTTGTGTTATTCCGACGGGCATTACCGACATTTGCAGTTGCAGCAAAAACCTTACCTTTGCCAGCCGAATGCCCTCTTCAGCGTTCATCTAAACCAAATTCATCAATTTTACAAGTATGAAACGAGTCGTCGTAACTGGGCTTGGCGCTATCACTCCAATCGGGAACATTGTTCCTGCCTATCTTGAAA
>Ga0102832_1001811_pt1 | contig 14756 bp, 15 predicted proteins | sample EBPBio282013_DNA_FD_88942 | JGI IMG/M metagenome (GOLD analysis project Ga0102832, IMG submission 88942) | Wastewater treatment Type I Accumulibacter community from EBPR Bioreactor in Madison, WI, USA - Reactor 2_5/28/2013_ DNA (Illumina Assembly) | ecosystem: Engineered > Bioreactor > EBPR >...
CTCGGCGTCGGCGTTGGCCTCGACGAACTCGTCGAAGGTCCGCTTCATGTCGAGCATCATCGCGTCGAGCGAGCCGGTGCCGTCGACGCCGGCGACGGGCCGCGGCTCGTTGTCGAGCTCGGTGAGGCCGAGGCTCTGAGCCAGGCGGCGGGCCGGGTCGATCGTGAGCACGACGACGCGGCGGCCGCGCTCGGCGGCGCGCAGGGCGAGCGCCGCCGCGGTGGTGGTCTTGCCGACGCCGCCGCTGCCGCAGCACACGACCACTCGCACGCCTCGGTCGTCGAGGAGCGCGTCGATGTCGAGCGAGAGGGCGCGGGGCACGACCTCGCGGGCGAAGCTCATGCCATCCCCTGCCGGTGCAGGAGCTCGGCGAGCTCGTAGAGCGACGAGAGGTCGACGCCGTCGGGCAGGAACGGCAGCTCGTAGGTCGGGCGGTGCAGGCCCTCGAGGTTGTCGCGCTCGCGCTGCTCGAGCGCCACGCGCTCGGCATGCTCGGCGCCCTCGACGACGAGGGCCCGCACGACGTCGTCGACGGTCACGGCGCCGTGCGACCCGACGAGCGCGCCGCCCTTGACCAGCCCGGCCGCGGCCAGGTCGTGCGCCAGCGCCTCGGTGTCGAGGTGGCCCTTGCGCGCCTTGGTCTGGTCGGCAGCCGACAGCAGCGGCCGGCGCATCTGGTTGACGACGACGCCGCCTACCGGCAGCTTCGCGGCCTGCAGCTCGGCGACGCCGTCGGCGGTCTCCTGGACCGGCATCTCCTCGAGCAGCGTCACCAGGTGCACGGCCGTGAGCCGCGAGCCGATGACCTCCATGACGGCATCCGCCTGCGACCGGATCGGGCCGGTGCGGGCGAGGCCGGCCACCTCGGAGTTGACGTTGAGGAAGCGGGCGATGCGCCCGGTGGGCGGGGCGTCCATCACGACGGCGTCGTAGACGTGCTTGCCGTCCTTGCCCTTGCGGCGCACGGCCTCCTTGGCCTTGCCGGTGAGCAGGACGTCGCGGACGCCCGGCGCGATCGTCGTGGCGAAGTCGATGGCGCCCATCTTGCGCAGCGCGGAGCCCGCGACCCGGAGGTTGTAGAACATCTCGAGGTACTCGAGCAGGGCCTCCTCGGGATCGATCGCGAGGGCGTAGACCTCGCCGCCGCCGGGCGCCACGGCCACCTTGCGGTCGGCGTAGGGGAGCGGCGGGACGTCGAAGATCTGCGCGAGGCCCTGCCGGCCCTCGACCTCGACGACGAGCACCTTCTTGCCGCCGGTGGCCAGCGCGAGGGCGAGCGCGGCGGCGACGGTGGTCTTGCCGGTGCCGCCCTTGCCCGACACGACGTGGAGGCGGACGCCGTCCCAGTCGACGTCGCGGACGTCGTCGTCCTTCGCGGCAGCCACGGAACGAGCCTACGGGGACGGGGGCCCCGGTGCCGCCCGAGCGGGGGTGGCGCGCGAGACCCCGGCAGGTCCTAAGGTCGGGGCATGACTCAGTGGGAGTACGCGACCGTCCCCCTCCTCGTGCACGCCACCAAGCAGATCCTGGACACGTGGGGCCAGGACGGCTGGGAGCTCGTGACCGTCGTGCCGGGGCCGAACGCCGACAACCTCGTCGCCTACCTCAAGCGTCCGAAGGGCTGACCCATGTCCGTCGTCGAGCAGCGCCTGGCCGAGATCGGCCTGGTCGTCCCCGAGGTCGTCCCGCCGGTCGCGGCCTACACACCAGCCGTGCGCACCGGGAACTACGTCTACGTCTCCGGCCAGCTGCCCATGGTCAACGGCGCCATGGCCCACACCGGCAAGGTCGGCCAGGACGTCACGCCCGAGCAGGCCAAGGCGCTCGCCCAGGCCTCGGCGCTCAACGCCATCGCCGCGCTGAAGTCGGTGGTCGGCGACCTCGACACGGTTGCCCGCGTGGTCAAGGTGGTCGGCTTCGTGGCCTGCATCCCGGACTTCACCGGCGCCCCGGCGGTCGTCAACGGGGCGAGCGAGCTGTTCGGCGCCGCGTTCGGCGAGAAGGGCGTCCACGCCCGGTCGGCCGTCGGCGTCGCGTCGCTGCCGCTCGACGCCGCCGTCGAGGTCGAGGCCGTCTTCGAGATCGAGGGCTGACCCGCCCGCCATGGACGACGTCGCCGGCCTGCCGCAGCGCATGCGCGAGCGGGCCGAGCGGATCGCCCACGGCGAGGAGGAGTACGTCCCGGTGCCGCTCAGGCACGCCGCCACGATCGCGCTCCTGCGCGACGGCGTCGACGGCCTCGAGGTCTTCCTCATGCGCCGCCAGCGCTCGATGGCCTTCGCCGCGGGCATGCACGTCTACCCGGGGGGCGCCGTCGAGGCATCGGACTCGCAGGTGCCGCTGACGTCGAGCACCGACCTCGACGACGTCGCGCGCCGGCTCTCTACCGACCAGCCCGCCTCGATCGTCGCCGCTGCGGCGCGCGAGACGTTCGAGGAGTCGGGCGTCCTGCTCGCCGTCGACGCCGACGGGCGCCCGGTCGAGCTCGACGACTCCTTCGAGACGCAGCGCGCGCTCCTGGCCGCCGGCCGGCTCGAGTTCGGCGACCTGCTGCGCGACCGCGGCCTGCTGGTCGACGGCGAGGCGCTCGTGCCCTTCGCGCACTGGGTCACGCCCGAGGTCGAGGACCGCCGCTACGACACCCGGTTCCTCGCCGCCCGCCTGCCCGCGGGGCAGGAGGCCGCCGAGCGCGGCGGCGAGGCCGACCGCGTCGCCTGGGTGCGGCCGGCCGACGCCGTCGCGGCCTTCCACGCGGGCACCACGGCGATGCTGCCGCCCACCGTGGCCACCCTGCTCGAGCTCGGCCGCCATGCCACGGTCGACGACGCCCTGCCGGCGCTGCGGCGCCTCGACGTCGTGCCGCTCATGCCCGCCCCGTACCGCGCGGAGGACGGCTCACTGGCGTGGCGGCTCATCGACGAGCGCACGGGCGAGCCGGTGGGCAGCGTGGGCGAGCCGCACGCGAGCGAGTCCGACGGGGTGCATCGGTGAGCGGGGCCGTGCTGCCGCTGCTCGGATCGCACGAGCCGTGGTCTGGCGGGCCGATCACCGCATCCGCCACCTGCGTCCTGGCCGGCAACCCCGGCCCCATGACGCTCGACGGCACCAACACCTGGGTGCTGCGCGCACCGGGCGACGACGTCGCCGTCGTCGTCGACCCGGGCCCGGACCTGCCTGCCCACCTCGACGCCGTCGAGGCGGCGCTGCAGGGCGCCCGCGTCGTCCGGGTGCTGCTGACCCACGGCCATCCGGACCACGCCGAGGCCGCGGCGTCGTTCGCCCTCCGCGTCTCGGCGCCGGTCGCCGCGCTCGACCCCGCCCACCGGCTCGGCGACGAGGGCGTTGTCGACGGCGACGTCGTGGTGGTCGGCTCGCTCGAGATCGCGGTCGTGTGCACGCCCGGCCACACCGCCGACTCGCTGTCGTTCCACCTGCTCGGCGACGGCGCGCTGCTCACCGGCGACACGGTGCTCGGCCGGGGCACCACCGTGGTGGCCCACCCCGACGGCCGGCTCGCCGACTACCTGCACTCGCTGCACCGGCTGCGCCTGCTCGCGGAGGAGACGGGCGCCGGCGTCGTCCTGCCCGGGCACGGCCCTGCCCTGGCTGACCCCGTCGCCGCGGTGACGGCGTACGAGGCCCACCGCCACGACCGGCTCGAGCAGGTGCGGGCGGCGCTCGACGCCGGCGCGGTGACGGCCGACGACGTCGTCGCGACGGTCTACGCCGATGTGCCGCGCGAGGTGTGGCCGGCGGCCCGGCTCAGCGTCCTCGCCCAGCTCGCCTACCTCGACCGCGACTGACGGCCCGGCGGCTCAGCCCGACGTGAAGCGGATGCTCCAGCCGCCGGCGGCGCGCACGACGAGGTAGTACGACCCGCTGCTCGCGCCGGCCTTGGCGCGCACGCGCGCCTCGAAGGCCGCGCCGCTGCCGGACTTCTGGACATGGAGCAGGTCGCGCTTGGGGTCGATGCTCGAGCCGACGGGCACGAGGTAGGCCGTCGCCCGGCCCTGCACGACCATGCGGCCGGTGACGAGCGGGCCCTCGGCCTGCGAGCCCAGCTTCATCCGGAAGGTCGTGGTGCGCGAGTCGCCGGTGCCGCGGGCGGTCACCTGCGTGGTGCCGTTGGCGGTGCGGGTGAGCACCACCGACGGGGCCTTGGACACCAGCTGCTTGACCTGCAGGGTCCACGTGGTGCCCGGCGCAGCGGTGACCTGCGCGCGGTAGGTGCCGGCCGGCATCACCGGGCTGCCCCAGGCGCTGTCGCCGCACGAGGCGCCGCACTGGAAGGCCTGCGTGGTCTTCGGGTCCTTGCTCGGCGTGGCGGGGAAGATCTGAACGGCGACGCCCTGGCCCTGCTGGGTGAGGGTCGCCGCGACCTTGCCCCCGAGCAGCGTGAACGGCGGCGAGGTGAAGCTGCCCGTGCCCTCCGCGCTCACGACGCCGGTGAAGCCCGACACCCCGCCCTTGGGGACCGAGAGCTCCTTGTACGACGTCGACGACGCCGCAGAAGCAGGCTCCTCGTCGCCGCCGAGCAGGCCCGGCAGGACGAGGTAGGCGGCGAGGCCGAGCAGTGCCACGAGCGCCACGACGACCAGCCACGGGGAGATGCGGCGGCCCTGCTTGTTCCCCCTGGACCCCAGCCGTGACGGCTCGGGGGGCAGGAAGTCGGCGTGGGGCCCGAGCGGCGGCAGCTCCGGGGGAGCCTCCACCGGCGCCTCGAGCGTGAGCACCCCGCCCGCGGGAGCGACCGGGGCGGCGGCAGCCGGGGCGGCCAGCGGGTGGCCGGGCGGGTAGGCGGTGGCGGCGTACGACGGTGCGACGGGCTCGGCGGGCAGGTAGGCCGCGCCGCCCGCCGTTGCTGCGGGCGCCACGGCTGCGAGCGGGGCCTGCGGCGGCATCGGCGCGCCGGGGGTCAGCGGCACGGGTCCGCCGGGGGCCATGCCTGGGGCCAGGGGTGCTGCGGCGGCCGGGGAGAGCGGGGCCATCGGCGGCATCGGTGCGCCCGGCGTGAGCGGCGCCGGCCCGCCCGGCGCCAGGGGAGCCATCGGCGCCTGCGGCGGCATCGGCGCGCCGGGCGTCAGCGGCGCTGCTGGTGCCTGCGGCGGCATCGGGGCAGCGGGGGCCTGGGGCGCGAGGGGTGCCTGCGGCGGCATCGGGGCAGCGGGCGCAGCAGGTGCCGGCGCGGCCGGCTTTGGGGGCAGCGAGGCGGTCGAGCCCGCCGGATGAGGAGCTGTGTGCGCCGTCCAGGCAGCGCCGTCCCACCACCGCACCTCGCCGGTGGGGTCGGTGTACCACCCGGGGGCGGGAAGTCCCCGCTCGTCCATGCGTGCCTGCCCTACGCGCTCGAGTTCCGTCGCCTGACGGTGCGTCGGCGCGCGGGGCCGGGGACTTGAGGCTCCCGAGGGGGCATCCCGCAATCCGGACGCCGCCCCGAGGGGCCTACGCCGTGCCCTCGTGCTCGGAGACGACCGGCGCCGGAGAGACCCGCAGGCTCCGGCCGGTGAGCGCCGGCACCCGCACGGCGATCGACCCGTCGATCGACAGCGAGCCGAGCAGCTCGCCGGTGACCATGTCGGTGACCTGCGAGCCGGGCAGGAGGTACGCCGAGGCGACGACGGTCGTGACGTCGTCGCGGCCGAAGTTGAGCACGGTGGCCTGGCGGTCGGTGGTGCCGTCGAGCGAGTGCACCATCACCAGCACGCCGGGGTGGTCGGGGACGGGCACGTCGAGCTGCTCGCCGGTCGACAGGCCCGACTCGGTGCGGACGGCGAGCACGCGGGACAACTGCGAGACGAACGACTCCGGGTCGTCGAGCTGCTCGGGCAGGCTGCCGTAGAGCGCGCGGCCCTTGGGCAGGCCCGCCGTCGAGGCGACGGCGTCCGGGTCGAAGCCCATGAGGTCGTAGGCCGACCGGTGGATCCAGCGCGTGTCGCCGTCGGCCATGAGGTCGGCGACCTCCGACGGCGGCAGCGTGAGCGCGCCCACGAGGTCCCAGCCGGAGAGGCAGAAGACGCCGGGCTGCCATGCGTTGAACATCGCGAGCAGCAGGTGGGCCCGTGCAACGTCGGGCACGACGTCGTCGGTGATGCCGGCGAGGTCGCGGATCCCCAGCGAGGCCGCCACCACGGTCGCAGTGGTCGACGCGATGCCGTTGGTGGTGAACAGCTGGTTGTACGGGCCGTTCTCGCCGGTGAGCCGCTCGGTGAGGTCGGCGCGCACCTCGGCCGCGAGCTGGCCGCCGGAGATGTCGCGGCCGCGGAAGGTGAAGCGGTCGTGGCGGTGCCCGGACTCGAAGTGCACCAGCTCGTAGGTGAGCTCGTCGTGGTTCTGCAGCGCGTGCACCAGCTGCACCGGCTGGACCCCGATGGCCAGCGAGGCGTTGAGGGTGAGGCGGAGGAACTCGGTGTCGCCGGTGGCGAGCGCGTGGTGGTACGCCGGGCGGTTCACGAAGTCGTACGACAGGTCGGCGCCGCGCAGCGAGTTGGCCTTGATGTCGTTGATGGTGAGGTTGAGCTCCTGGAAGGTGAAGCCGCCCATACGGCGCACGCTCGAAGCGAGCATGTGGTTGGAGGCCTCGGAGAGCGGGTGGTTCTCCGACCACGCCGGCAGCCCGCCCGCCCGCTTCTCGACGCCCAGGAAGCCGTTGGCGTCGAGGCGCAGCGCCCCGGCGCCGAGGTCGCCCAGCGAGTGCAGCGCGTCGCCGACGACGAGGCGCGCGGCGGCGAAGCTCGGGTCGAGCCAGTTCAGCGAGGGCTGGCCCTCCTTGAAGTAGTGCAGGTAGACCCAGCGCCGCTCGACGCCGTCGACACCGAGGACGGGGCCGGTGGCGCTCCAGTTGGTCTCCTTGACCCCTGGCGCGGCGAAGATGACCCGCTGCATCTGGCCGACGATGTAGCCGAGCTCCTCGAGCTGCGCCTCGGTCGGGGTGTCGATGTTCTCGGCGTCGTCGCCTGGCGGGACGTCGGGCAGCACGTGCCAGTCCTCGGGCGCGATCTCGACCATGTGGTAGATGCCGGTGTAGTCGGCGTAGCGCATGGTCGCGAGCCGGAAGTCCGCTCCCTTGCCGGTATGCCCGGGCACGACGTCGTCGATGATCGTGCCCCTGTGGGCTGCCGCGGTCTCGACCATGGCGCGGAACTGGTCCTCGTTGCCGAAGGCCGGGTCGATGCGCGTGCTGATGCGGTCGAAGTGCCCGTCGGTGCTCGCCGTGTGGCGCCAGCCGTCGAGGCCGCCCGCCATCTTGACGGGTCCGGTGTGGACGGCGTCGATGCCGATGCGCTCGAAGGCCTCCCACAGCGCCTCGTCGCCGAGGGTGCCGAGGAAGCTCTGCCCCGGCCGCCCGACCAGCGAGCTCGGGTAGGCGGAGAACCACACCGAGGCGGTGAGGATCGCCGAGCGGGGGTCGGGAAGTGCGAACGGGTTGCGCCACTTGGAGCCCGAGCCCGAGAACTGCTTGGCGATCTCGCCGGCGTCGCGCAGCATCGACTGGTCGACCAGCCACTGCACGTAGGCCGGGTCGGCGGCGGTGGGCTCGCCCGCGCCGGGGGCGGCGTCGGCGTCGAGGTGGATGAGGCGCGCCCGCGGACGGAAGCGCGCCACGGGGGTGCGGCCGCCCACCGAGGGGCCTGCCGGCACGTCGGTCGTCACCGGCGGACTACCTCGCCCGGCGCTGGAGCCGCTCGACGTCGAGGAGGACGACCGAGCGCGACTCGAGGCGCAGCCATCCGCGCGACGCGAAATCGGCCAGGGCCTTGTTCACCGTCTCGCGCGAGGCGCCCACGAGCTGCGCGAGCTCCTCCTGGGTCATGTCGTGCGTGACGTGCAGGCCGTCGGGCATCGACTGGCCGAAGCGCTCGCCGAGGTCGAGCAGCGCCTTCGCGACACGGCCCGGGACGTCGGAGAACACAAGGTCGGACAGCGCCTCGTTGGTGCGGCGCAGGCGCTGGGCCAGGGCCTGCAGCAGGGCCTCGGCGACCTCGGGACGCCCGGTCAGCCAGGGGCGCAGGGCGGCGTGGCCGAGGCCGAGCACGGTGGCGTCGGTGAGGGCCGTGGCCGTGGCGGTGCGGGGGCCGGGGTCGAACAGCGACAGCTCGCCGAACATCTCGCCCTCGCCCATGACGGCGAGCAGGGTCTCGCGGCCGTCGGTGGAGGCGTGGCCGAGCTTGATCTTGCCCTCGGTCACGACGTAGAGGCGGTCGCCGGGGTCGCCCTCGTTGAACAGGACGTCGCCCTTGAGCATGCGCCGCTCGTCCATGGACGCCTTGAGCGCTGCGGCCGCCTCGATGTCGAGTGCAGCGAACAGCGGCGCGCTCATGAGCACGTCGTCCACGTGGTCCTCCTTGTGCGCCGCGGTCGCGGCCCGCTGGGTCGTCGTCGCCCGTTGGCGGCAGGCCGCCGGTCGGGCACGCACAGTCTGTCGCATCCGGGGCCGCGTGCGTACTGCTCCCCCGACTCGGCGCAGGGCGAGTCGCGGGAGGGAGGGGGCGGTGGCCGGCGGCTGCCGGCGGGCTCAGGCGATCGAGGTGCGGTGCAGCGGGTCGGTCGGGAGCGTCTGGAGGGCCAGCAGCGGCTCCTCGCGGTACCGCGCGATGAGCTCGCGGGTGGCGGTCTCGGTGCGGCGCTGGATCTCGGCGCGGTAGTCGTCGAGCTCCTCGACGGCCTCGGCGAGGTCGGCCTCGAGGGCGGCCACGGCGGCGTCGTCCGCGGCGTCGACCGGGCGTGCCCACAGCTCGGCGAGGTCGGGCAGCGGCGACAGGTCGTCGACCGGCGGGACGTCGATCGCGCCGAGCCGGTCGATCGTGCGGTCGGCCTCGTGCAGGACCCCGGTCAGGTCGGCCACGGGCTCGCGGCCGGCGCCGCCGCTGCGGACGGCGTCGAGGCGCTGGCGGATGATGCGGGTCCAGTAGGCGACCCGCGTCTCCTCGTCGCCCAGGGCCCCGCGCAGGGTGCGCAGCTCGTCGAGGCCGAGATGGTCGTAGGCGTGGTCGCGCTCGGGCGGGGGGATGGCGGCGCGGGCGGCCTTGCGGGCCGCGCGGCGCGCCTTGGCCTCGGCCGCCTTGCGTGCGGCGTCGTCCAGGGCGAGCAGCTCGTCGGTCATGCGGCTCACGTCCTCGTCGTTCCCCCGTGGGCAGATGGACCCCCCAAGGTCGTCCTCCCCACGCGCGAATGTAGGCCACCGGGGCGCGGGAAGCACGGCCGTGACCAGATCGCGGACCGCCGGGCGCCCGCAGCCCCGCTCCCCGGCCGCCGTGGGAGCGGTTGCCGCTCTGCGGACGCCCTCCCGGGCCGTGGCGCAGGGCCGCCCGGGCGCTCGAGGACGGCTCCGTCCGCTGCTGCACGTACGCTCTACTGGCCATGCCCAGCACCGCGACGACCGCCGCCGACGCCGACGCGTCCAGCACGCCCACGGGGGAGACCCGCACGGCGCTGGTCCGGCGCGCCCGGCGGATGGACCGCGTGCTGGCCGAGACCTACCCCGACGCCCACTGCGAGCTCGACTTCACCACCCCGCTCGAGCTGCTCGTGGCCACGATCCTGTCGGCGCAGTCGACCGACCGCCGGGTCAACGCGGTGACACCGCGCCTGTTCGCCCGCTACCCCGACGCCGCGGCCTACGCCGCCGCCGACCGCGACGAGCTCGAGGAGCTCATCCGTCCCACCGGCTTCTTCCGGGCCAAGACGAGCTCGCTCATCGGCCTGGGCCAGGCGCTGTGCGAGCGCTACGACGGCGAGGTGCCGGGCCGCCTCAAGGATCTCGTCACCCTCCCGGGCGTGGGCCGCAAGACGGCGAACGTCGTGCTGGGCAACGCCTTCGGGGTCCCCGGCATCACGGTCGACACCCACCTCGGCAGGCTCGCCCGCCGGTTCGGGTGGACCGTCCAGACCGACCCCGACAAGGTCGAGGCCGAGCTTGCCGCGCTCATCCCGCGCCGCGACTGGACGATGATGAGCCACCGCGTGATCTTCCACGGCCGCCGCTGCTGCCACGCCCGCAAGCCGGCCTGCGGCGCCTGCCCCCTCGCGCGCCTGTGCCCCGCCTACGGCGAGGGGCCCACCGACCCCGAGGCCGCCAGGAAGCTGCTCACCACCGAGGGACGCGCATGAGGCGCGCCCCGGCCCTGCTGGCCGTCGCCGCCGCCGCCGCGCTCCTGGTCACGGCCTGCTCGTCGGTGCCCGAGACCGCGGGCGGTCGGGTCACGCCGACCCCGTCGGACGGCAGCGGCGCGTCGTCGTTCGAGCCGGCCTCGCCGACGCTGATCGCCCAGGCCGACCTCGTCGAGTGCCCCGAGACCGACCCGTCGGTCCCCGCGCGCGACGACGGCCTGCCCGACATCACCCTGACCTGCCTCGGCGACGGGCCGGATGTGCGGCTCGCGGGCCTGCGCGGGGAGCCCACGGTGATCAACCTGTGGGCGTCGTGGTGCGCGCCCTGCCGCGACGAGCTCCCGCTGTTCGCCGACCTCGCCGGCACGGGTGACGTCCGGGTCGTCGGCATCTCGGTCGAGGACGACCCGTCGAGCGGGCTGTCCCTGCTCGTCGACGCCGATGTCCACTACCCCTCGGTCGTCGACGCCGACAGCGCCACCAAGCCGCTGCTGCGCTGGACCGGCCTGCCGATGACCCTCTTCGTCGACGCCGACGGCCGGGTGACGCACGTCGAGCGCGGCCAGATCACCGATGCCGCGCAGCTCGACTCGCTCGTGCAGCAGCACCTCGGCGTGGACGCGTCCCCGTGACCGCCGGCGCGCCGCGCCCCGAGTGGCTCGCCCCCGTCGTCGACGCCGTGCCGCTGGTGGGGCCCGAGCAGCTCTCGCGGTTCCTGCCCCCGCCCGAGGGCGGGCGGGAGTCGGCGATCCTCGTGCTGTTCGGCGACGGCGAGGAGGGGCCCGACCTCCTGCTGATCCAGCGCTCGTCGACCATGACCTCGCACGCCGGGCAGCCGGCCTTCCCGGGCGGCGCGGTCGACGACACCGACGCCGACGTCGTCGCGGCAGCGCTGCGCGAGGCCGAGGAGGAGACCGGGCTCGACCCGTCCGGCGTCGACGTCATCGGCACCCTGCCCGCGCTCTACCTGCCGCCGAGCGGGTTCGTGGTCACGCCCGTCATCGGGTGGTGGGCCGCGCCGAGCCCCGTGGGCGTCGTCGACCCCGGCGAGGTGGCCCGCGTGGTGCGTGTACCCCTCGAGGAGCTGCTCGACCCGGCGAACCGCTACAGCGTGAAGCACCCGTCCGGGTTCGTCGGGCCGGCGTTCGGCGTCCGCGGCCTGGTGGTCTGGGGCTTCACCGCGGGCCTGCTCTCGCGGCTGTTCGCACTCGTCGGCTGGGAGCGCCCGTGGGACTCCGCCGACGTGCGCGACCTCGGGCACTGGTGACTGCGTGAACGTCCTCGACTGGATCCTCGTGCTCATCGCTGTCGCGGCCGCCGTGTCGGGCTGGCGTCAGGGCCTGGTGGCGGGAGTGCTGTCGTTCGCCGGCTTCATCGCCGGTGCCATCGTCGGCGCGTACGCCGCCCCGATCGTGCTCGGCGACCTCGACGGGATCCTGCGGTTCGGCCTGACGGTGCTGATCGTGCTGGCGGGCGCCGGCATCGGCAACGCGCTCGCGACGTTCGTCGGCACCTGGGTGCGCGAGACGCTGAGCTGGAAGCCAGTGCGGTTCGTGGACTCCGTGGGCGGGTCGGTGTTCGGCGTGCTGTCGGTGATCGTCGTCGCGTGGATCGTGGCGTGGGCGGCGCTCGCCGTGCCGCTGGGCCCGATCTCCACGCAGGTGCGCAGCTCGCAGGTGCTCTCCCGCATCGACGCCGCGCTGCCCGAGCAGGCCCGGTCGTGGGTCTCGGGCCTCGCCGACTCCCTCGACGCGACCGGACTGCCGCAGGCCTTCGCCGGCTTCAGCCTCGACCCGCTGCTGCCCGTCCGCGAGCCCGACCCCGCGCTGCTCGAGGACCCCGCCGTCCGCCGGGCGTGGGGCTCGCTGGTGAAGGTCGAGGGGATCGCGCAGCGGTGCGGCACCCAGGTCGACGGCTCCGGCTTCGTCTACGCCGCCGACCGCGTGATGACCAACGCCCACGTCGTGGCCGGCGTCGACCGTCCCACCGTGCAGGTGCGCGGCACCGGCCGCCGCTACCCGGGCGTGGTCGTCTACCTCGACCCCGAGGTCGACGTCGCGGTGATCTACGTGCCCGGCCTGTCGACGCCGACGGTCGACTTCGCGTCCCGGCAGGCCCGCCGCGGCGACCCGGCGGTCGTCGCGGGCTTCCCCGGCGGCGGGCCGCTCACGGCGGGCGCGGCCCGCGTGCGCGGCGTCGTCGACGCCCGGGGCACCGACATCTACGGCCGCGGCTCCGTGGTGCGCGAGATCTACTCGCTGCGCGCCGACGTGCGCGGCGGCAACAGCGGCGGCCCGCTGCTCTCGCCCGACGGCGACGTGTACGGCGTGATCTTCGCGGCGTCGGTCGACGACCCCAGCACCGGCTACGCGCTCACTGCGGCGACGGTGGCCCCGGCGGCCAAGGCGGGCCGCTCGGCGACGGCGGCCGTGCCCACGGGGTCGTGCGCCACGCGCTGAGCCGCGCTCAGCCGGCCGTGCGGTGCTTGTCGAGCCACGGCAGGAGCACCGAGTCGAAGGCGCCCGGGTCCTCCTCGTGGGGGAAGTGCCCGACGCCGGGCAGGTCGACGCGGTCGTAGCCGGCGCCGGCGTACTCCTCCGAGCCGTCGACGCTGCGCGGGAGCACGGCGCCGTCCTGCTGGCCGTGGATCTGCAGCACGGGCACGCCCACCGGCTCGGCCACGGCGTCGACGAAGCGGCGGCCGTCGCGGCGGGGGATCGACCGGATCGCCCAGCGGTGGAACTCCACGGAGCAGTGGGCGGTGTTGGGCACGAGCATCGCGGCTCGGTAGACGTCGGAGGTGCGCTCGTCCGGCCACCCGTCGCCGCCCCAGCGCCGCAGGATGCGCCCGACCATCGCGGCGTCGTCGCGGGTGAGCTGGCGCTCGGGCACGAACGGCCGCTGGAAGCCGACGGCGTAGCGCTGCAGGCGGCGCTGCTCGCGGTCGGCCATGAACGCCTTGCGCATGCGGGCCGGGTGGGCCATGCCGACGGCCGCGATGCCTCGCGTGACGTCGGTGTGCTGCGCCGCGAGGGTCCAGGCGACGAACGCGCTGAAGCCGTTGCCGACCAGCAGCGCGTCGGGCTCGCCCAGGGCGCGGATGAGGCCGGCCATGTCCGCGGCCAGGGTGATCGGGTCGTAGCCGTGCGGCGTGTGGTCGCTGCCGCCGTAGCCGCGCATGTCGACGGCGACCGTGCGGAAACCGGCCGCCGGCAGCGACTCGAGCTGGTGGCGCCACGACCACCAGAACGTCGGGAAGCCGTGCATGAGCAGGACCAGCGGGCCGTCGCCGGCCTCGACCACGTGGAAGCGGCAGGCGTTGGCCGTGACGTCGCGGTGGGTCCAGGGGCCGTCGGCGCGGACGACCTCGACCGGATCGGGGAGCACGGGGTCCTGGGAGGGGTCGTGGGTGAGCAGGCGCGCGGTCAGGCCGCGCCGGCCTTCGGCGGCGTGGGCGCCGCGGGGGCGGCCGGGGCGGCCGCGGATCCGGACGTGCTCGGCGCGGGCATCGCCGAGGGGAGCGGGCTGCCGGGCTTGCGCTGCAGCGTCGCCTTCGTCTTCTCGATGTCCTCCTGCAGCGCGACCGGCGCCTTGATCGAGTCGAGCTGCTTCTTGCCGACCAGCGCCAGCACGGCCGTGATGATGAGCAGGAGGACCGTCACGATGAGCCAGGCCGCCCACGTGGGCAGCCAGATGTTGAGGGTCCAGGCCAGGGTGGCGAACAGGAACAGCAGCGACACGAATCCGAACACCGCCGCGCCGGCCAGCAGGCCGCCGCCCTTGCCCGCGTTGCGGGCGGAGTCGCGGAGCTCGGCCTTCGCGAGCTCGATCTCGCCGCGCAGGAGCGTGGAGAGGTCCTGCGTGACCCCCGAGATCATCGTCCCGAGGGACTGCTTGTCGCTCACGGTGCCGGATCCTCCTCGTCGCCCCTGGCAGGGGCACGGGTCCGAGGCTATCGACTGTCGCGGCCCGCGTCGCCCGCCTGGTACACGTCGGGGACGCCGTCGCCGTCGGAGTCGGCCTCCTCGGCGTCGTACACGGCGGCGTACGACCGGGCCCGCATGCGCAGCGCGATGGTCGCCAGCACCGCCGCGAGCACGGACGCCGAGAGCACGCCGACCTTGGCCTCGCCGAGGCGCAGCTGGTCGGTCTCGAAGGCCAGCTCGCTGATCAGCAGCGACACGGTGAACCCGATGCCGGCCAGGACGCCCACCGCGGCCACGTCGGCCCAGCGCAGGCTCGAGGACAGCGATGCGCGGGTGAAGCGGGCGACCAGCCAGGCGCCGCCGAGCACGCCGACCGGCTTGCCGACGACGAGGCCCAGGGCGATGGCGAGGACGACCGGCTGGGTGAGGATCGCAGCGCCGTCGTCGTTGCCGACGAACGTGACGCCGGCGGAGAAGAAGGCGAACAGCGGGACGCAGACGCCGGCGGACAGCGGGCGGATGGCGTGCTCCCAGCGGTCGGCGGGAGCCTCCTCCTCGCCCGGGTCCTGGCGCACCCGGGTGAGCAGGCCGAGCGCCACGCCGGCGACCGTCGCGTGGATGCCGCTCGCATGCATGAGCCCCCACACCACGAGGGCGAGCGGGACGTAGACGTACCAGCCCTCCACGCGCTGGCGCTGCAGCACCCACCACAGCGCCATGCCG
>Ga0102832_1001813_pt1 | contig 14735 bp, 14 predicted proteins | sample EBPBio282013_DNA_FD_88942 | JGI IMG/M metagenome (GOLD analysis project Ga0102832, IMG submission 88942) | Wastewater treatment Type I Accumulibacter community from EBPR Bioreactor in Madison, WI, USA - Reactor 2_5/28/2013_ DNA (Illumina Assembly) | ecosystem: Engineered > Bioreactor > EBPR >...
GCGGCGCCACCTTGGCGTCGACGATCAGCGAGTCCGAATCCGGCACGATCAGCATGAGCGGCTCGCCGGTCTGGACGACGCCGCCCACCGTATGGACGTTGCGCTGGAACACCTTGCCGTCCTGCGGCGCCACGAGATCGATGCGCTTGAGCTGATCGTCGGCCGAAATGCGGCGCTCCGTCATCTCGGACTTCTTGGCCCGGATCTCGGCCAGTTCCTTGCCGACCTCGGTGCTGAGATCCTGGTCGATCTGGTGGATCTTCAGTTCCAGCTCGGCGATGCGGCCGCGATTCTGCGCCAGCGAGGCGATGAGCGCCGACCGCTCGCCCTCCATCCGGGCCGAATCGCGCTCCAGCTGCGTGACGCGGCTGATCGGCACCAGGTTCTGCTTCCAGAGCGTCCGCACGCCGTCCAGTTCCTGCGCCAGCAGCTTCAGTTCCTTGCCCTTGGCGGCTTCCTGCGCCTGGATGCCTTCGATCTGCAGGTTGAGCTGCTGGATCTGCTCGCGCAGCTGGGCCTTCTGCCCGTCACGCGCCGTGCGGCGCATCTCGAACAGTTTCTGTTCGCCGCTCATCAGGCGCGCGACCTCGGGATCCTTCGCGCGCGAGGTCAGCTCGGGCGGAAACTCGACCGACTTGTCGTTGTCGCGCTCCGCCTCGAAGCGCGCCTGGCGGGCCGCCAGCTCCTCGAGCGCCTTGGTGACGATGCCGAGGTTGGCCCTGGCCTGCGTGCCGTCGAGGCGGACGACCACGTCGCCCTGCTTCACCCGCTCGCCTTCCTTGACGAGCAGCTCGCCGACGACGCCGCCGGTCGGGTGCTGGATCTTCTTCACGTTGGTGTCGACGACGAGCTTGCCGGGCGCGATCACCGCGCCGGACAGTTGTGTCGTGGCGGCCCATCCGCCGACCCCGAAGACGAGGACGAAGCAGGCGGCAATACCGATCAGGAGGGGGCGGCGCGTCAGCGCCGGAATGGAAACGGTGGGCTTCATGACGGCTCCCGGGCACGCGCGATGGGCGCCACGGCACCCAGCGTGGCCCGCGGCGGCGTCGATGGGGCCGCTCCGCCCGGCGCACCCGGAGCACCCGGAACTCCCGGCGGCGAGCCGGGCTGAGGACCGGCAGCCTTCAGCGTCTCGCGCAGGACGGCGTCCTTGGGTCCGAAGGCCTGCTGCCGGCCGGCCCGCATGACCAGAAGCTGGTCGACGGCGGCGAGCGCACTGGGGCGATGGGCGATCACGATGGCGATGCCGCCCCGCGTCCGCACGGACATGATCGCCTTGGTCAGCGCCTCCTCGCCGTCATGATCGAGGCTGGAGTTGGGCTCGTCGAGCACCACGAGGAACGGGTCGCCGTAGAGCGCGCGCGCCAGGCCGACGCGCTGGCGCTGGCCGGTCGAGAGGGCGGTGCCGCTCTCGCCCATCTCGGTTTCGTAGCCGTTGGGCAGGCCGAGGATCATTTCATGCACGCCGGCCGCCTGGGCCGCCGCGATCACCTTCTTCGAATCGGGCTCCGGCTCGAGACGGGCAATGTTCTGGGCGACCGTACCGGCGAACAGCTCCATGTCCTGCGGCAGGTAGCCGACGTGGCGGCCGAGGTCTTCCGGCGACCACTGGTCGAGCGCCGCGCCGTCGATGCGCACCTTGCCCTGGAGCAACGGCCACACGCCGACCAGCGCGCGCACCAGCGAGGACTTGCCCGAGGCGCTCGGGCCGATGACGCCGAGGCCCTGGCCGGCCTTCAGCTGGAAGGCGATGCCCTGCACCACGACGCGGTTGACGCCCGGCGGGCTGACGGTCACGCCCTCGACGGCCAGCGAGTCGCGCGGCGCCGGCAGGGCCATGTGCGGGGGCTCGGCCGGCAGCGAGGCCAGCAACGCGTTGAGCCGCCGCCAGCTCTGGCGGGCCAGCAGGAAGCCCTTCCAGTGGGCCAGCGTGACCTCGACCGGCTGCAGGGCGCGCGAGGTCAGGATCGAGCTGGCGATGATGATGCCGGCGGTGGCCTGCTGGTTGATCACCAGCCACGCGCCGATCGCGAGCACCGCCGACTGCAGCACCATGCGCAGCGTGCGCGACGCCGCCGACATGCCGCTCGAGATGTCGGCGACGCGCTGCTGGGCGGCGATGTGGCGCTCGTTGTGTTCCTGCCACCGCTTGCTGAGGCGGCCCGCCATGCCCATCGCCTGCACCACCTCGGCATTGCGGCGGCTGGCCTCGGCCAGGCCCATGCGGCCCTCGGCGATGCCGGACGCCTCGCGCGCCGGCTGGCGCGTCAGGACCTCGGTGGCGATCGTGATGCCGATCAGGATCAGGCCGCCGACGATCGCGGTCCAGCCGATCAGCGGGTGGAAGGCGAAGCAGATGCCGAGGTAGAGCGGCATCCACGGCAGGTCGAAGAAGGCGGCGGGGCCGACCGTCGACATGAAGGAGCGCAGCCGGTCGAGGTCCTGCACCGGCTGCAGCGACCCGGCGGACGGCGCGCGCAGCGGCAGCCGGGCGGCCAGTTCGAAGACGCGACCGGCCATCGCCTGGTCGACCGAACCGGCGATGCGCACCAGGACGCGGCTGCGCACGATGTCGAGGATGCCCTGGAAGCCGAACATGACCAGCGCCAGCACGCTGATCGCGACGAGGGTCGGCACGCTGCGGCCGGGCAGCACCCGGTCATAGACCTCGAGCATGAACAGCGGGCCGGTCAGCTGCAGCAGGTTGATCGCCGCCGTGAACACGCCGATCCCGACCAGCGCATGCCTGAACTGGGCGAGGGCGGCGGCGAGTTCCTGGCCTTGCCGGGGTTGCGGCCTTGCGGTCGTCATCGAACGGCGACTTCCATCTGTTTGCGGCGCAGGAAGGCGGGGTGGCCGGCGCGGGACGACCCTAGCACACCGGGTCCTTACGCGGCGAACGGCGCCAAAATCGGGCAGGTTCTGGCCATAATCGGTGCAGAAACCCGCGGCGGGGCGGTGCCGGCGCGGGTGGGTCGGCGAGGGCGTCCCGCAGGAGAGCGGCGAGACCGTCGGAACGGTGCGCGGCGGCCGCGGCGGCGCGGCGGGCGAGGTCATCGCGCTGCGCCAGTCCCGCCAGGATCGCCCGGGCGAGCGCGGCCGCATCGTGTGTCTCCATCGCGATGCCCCATCCCTCGTCGAACGCGGGCCGGGCGAACGCGCAGGCCCGCGGCGCGACGACCGGCACGCCGGCCCGGCGGGCATCGGCGAACAGGCCGGACCCGCGCACGCCGTAGACCGCCGGGTCATAGGGCAGGAGGAGAAGGTCGGTCGCCTGCAGGAGGTCGCCGTAGGTGTTGGCGTCGAGGACGTCGCGGCGGACCTCGACCCGCTCGCCGAGCGCGGCGAGGCGGTCGAACAGGGGCGCCTCCTGTTCCGCGTCCGAGCCCTGCACGATGCCATGGACGAGGAAGCGCACCGACGCGTCCTGCCGCAGCACCTGGTCCAGCGCTTCGGGCAGCAGGCGGTAGCCCTTGGCGCGGTTGGCGAAGCCGATGCACGACACCAGCGGCGCCGCGGTCGCGCGCGCCGGCCGCGGCGCGAGGGCGAGTCCCGGACCCTGCTGCACGCCGACCCGAAACGGCACCGCGTCTTGCCAGAAGGCGGCCATCGCCGGTGTCTCGCACCACGCGCGGACCTCGGTCACGGCGTCGAGCGCCGCGTAGGCCTGGCGGGCCTGCGCCAATCGCGGCGCCACCTGCGGGTCGTCCGGCGCCCGCAAGGGATGCGGACCGTAGAGCAGCCACAGGAGCACGCGCGGCCGGCGCCGGCCGTGGCCCCGCGGGACCGTGCGCGCCACGGCGGCGGCCAGCACCGCGTCGCAACACGGCAGCACCAGGAGGTCGGGTTCGGGCGCCCCCCGCAGGGCGCCGGCCAGTTCGCGGGCCGCCGTCTCGACGTCGGCGCGGAACTGCCGGTCGGAGCCGTCGGGACGACCGTACACCGAGCGGGAGAACACCGGCTGGCAATCGAGGGCAGCGCGCGTCGCGTCGTCGACCTGCGCCGAGCCGAGGCAGCGGGCGGCGGCTCCCGCGCGTCGCAGTTCCTGTCGCAGGCGGTCGACCGCGGTGTAGTGGTGACCGCCGCGCGAATGGAGGGCGGGGTCGACGATCAGGACATTCATGCCGGCAGGACGTTCATGCCGGCGCGAGCAGTCGGCGCCACGGCGGGCGGTGACGTTCGACCAGGCGCTGCGCGTGCATCCTGAACCGCCACGGCCAGCGGAACTCGGCCGCCTGGTAGAGGTGCTGTTGCGGCGCATGGACCTGCAGGGCCGGCACGATGTGCAGGGTTCCGCCGGCCGCCCGGATCGCCGCGTTGAAGGCCACGTGTTCCGACGCCTCGCGGCCCCGCGCGTCGAGCCCGACATAGCGTGCGGCCAGCGCGGCCGGCAGCCGGTAGACGGCGAGCCCGCCGAACGCCGAGTGCACCGCGATGGGAGGTCGGTCGGGCGGCAGCACGATCTGGCGCGAGAAGACCTCGCGGAACTTGGCGGTCTCGAAGGATTCGCCGGCCGGCCGGCCCCAGATCGGCTGCCAGCAATCGTCCGGGCACCAGCGATCGTGGCGCAACGCCCAGATGTCGTAGTAGCGCGGCAGGGCGTTGGCGAAGACCCCGGCGCGCGAGGCATCGCCGGCGAGAAACGCCACGGCCTGGCGAAAGCCGTCGGTCTCGATCGGTCGGGCCAGCACGTCGTCGAGGTCGGCGACCACCAGGTGATCGGACGTGGCGGCGTCCCGGGCGATCACCTCGAGCGCGGCGTTGCGCGCCCCGGCGATGCGCTCGGTACGCCGGGGCAGGGTGGTCTCCAGCGCGCCGAGATCGATCAGCGTGCCCTCGCGTCCCTGCAGCCAGCGGGCGAGGATCGCCGCCGTGTCGTCGCGGCAGTCGCTGATCGCGAACACGAAGCGGGCGTGCGCGTAAAAGCGGGCCAGCCGGTCGAGATTGTCGAGAACGGCGGGCAGGTGAGGGGCGCAGTCGCGCGCCACGCCGGTGAAGACGGCGCTCGCCATCGTGGCTCAGGCGCGGCCGCGCAGGCCGAGTCGGCGCACGAGGCCGCTCCCGACCACGCCGTTGACCAGCCTGCCGAGGGCGTAGGGCGGGAAGTGCCGCGCGAAGTGCCAGCCATTGGCCCAGCCGACCACGCTGGCCAGCAGCGCCTCGGCCTCGGCGTAGCGGTGATTGCCGAAGGTCGCGCGGAAGGCCGGTGCCTTGCCGAGCAGGACGGACTGGACGAGGCGCAGCACGCCGTCGCGGATCGTCGCCCAGTCGTGGGTCGAGGAATTGTACGTGCCGCCCGGCACCGGGGCGTTGGAATGCCGGTTGGCGGCGTGCTTGCGGTAGGCGTAGAGCGGCTGGTGGATGGCGATCGAGCCGGTCATCAGGCAGGCGAAGGTGGCCAGGTAGAAATCGGCGTAGAGCCGCAACTGCGCGCACTCGGGCACCATCACGAGGTCGACGAAGTCGCGGCGGAACATCATCGACGACATCGTGTTCGTGGCGCTGTCGCGCGACCATTGCGGGTGGAAGGTAAGGCGCGGCCGGTCCGGCCAGGACAGTGTCCCGGTCGCCGCATCGAGGGTGGGACAGAGAGCGGGGTCGATGTCGCGGCTGCTCCAGTGGCCGGGCTCGCCGACATCGAACCACCAGGCCGTGCCGACCAGCAGCCGGTCGTCGGCGTCGACCACGTGCGAATCGCAGTAGGTCAGGGCGACCGGGAAGTCGGCATTGAGATGCGCCTCGAGATGGCGCGCCACGAAGGTCTCATGCCAGGAATCGTCGGAATCGAGGATGGCGACGAACGGCGCGTCGAGGTGCGCGAGGCCGCGCGCCAGGGCCGCGGTCTGGCCGACGTTGGCCTCGAGCCGGACGAAGCTGAAGCGGGGGTCGCCCAGCCGTTCCAGGCAGGCGCGGATGACGGCCTCCGACCCGTCCGTCGACGCATCGTCGACCACCACCACCTGCAGGTCGCGCGCGCTCTGGCGGGCCACCGACAGGATCGCGCGTTCCACGAACCCGCGATGGTCATGGTTGATGACGACGACGCCGACAGGAGGGGCGAGGAGCATTCAGAGGCCTGGGTTCACGCACCTTGGGTGCCGACACTAGCATGATCCGGCGTCGCGGTCGGAAACGAGGGCAGCACCTCGCGGGCGAAGGTCCGGAGGTTGGCGACGGAGGCGTTGGGATCGACCAGCAGGATGTTGGTCGCGCCTGCCGCCTCGAGCTCGCGCAGGCGGGCCACGATTTCGTCCGGCGTTCCGAGCAGCGGGGCGGTGTCGTCCTCGACCCGGTCGGCGAGGCGGTCGCGGGCCAGGTCGGCGATCACCGACAGCACGCGGCGCCGCGTCGCCAGCGCGTCGGCCCGCTCGCTCTCGTCGTGGATCATCTGCAGCGCCCGCGCCGTCGCCACCATGCCGGGATCGTAGGGACGGCCCGCCTCGGCGCAGGCCTCGCGGAACATCGCGATGCGGCGCGCCACCTGGTCGGTCTGCGCCAGCTGGTCGAGCAGCAGGTTGTAGCCGTCGCGGGCGGCCCGCCGGATGCTGTCGGGACTGCCGGCCGCCAGCCACACCGGGGGATGCGGTCGCTGCAGGGGCGCCGGTTCGACCACGATGTCTTCATAGTGCCAGCGCTTGCCGTGGTGGCTGAAGCGTCCGTCGCTGGTCCAGCACGCGCGGATCACTTCCATCGCCTCGTCGAAGCGTTCGGAGGCCTCGTCCATCGGGATGCAGAAGCCGTCGAACTCGGCCTGGCGGTAGCCCTTGCCGACGCCGAAGTCGACGCGCCCGCCGCTCAGCAGGTCGAGGGTCGCGACCTGCTCGGCCACCAGCACCGGGTTGTGCCACGGCAGCACGACCACCGCCGTGCCGAGGCGGATCCGCTGCGTGCGTGCCGCGAGGTAGGCCAGCAGGGTCATCGAGGCCGAGACCTGGCCCTGTCCGGTGAAGTGGTGCTCGACCATGAAGAGCTGGTGGAAGCCGAGGCGATCGGCTTCGACAACGTAGTCGATGAAGCCCTCGTAGCCCTGGCTGTCCTCTAGCCCCGTGCTGCGCCGGGTGCGCGCACCGCCGAACAGGCCGAATTTCATCGCCGGCAATCCTTCTCCTGCGAGGCCGACGTTAACACCCCGGCCGGTGCGGCGTCTGCTTCCGGACCCGTCGTCCTGTTCCGGTCGTGGCACTTCTGGTAGGCCTGCAAATCCGCCGCTCGGCGGGCGTCCGGGCTTTGACACAGGTCAACGTCCGGCGTCCGCCGTTCGCGCAGATTGGGGCCTGCATTTCAGGAGCAAAAATGAAGCACAGCCACGCGATCGTCTGGATGGACAGCAAGGAAGCACGCATCTTCAGCTTCAATGCCGACGACGTTCAGAGCGAGCACATCAAGGCCCACGCGCCGCACCACAAGGTGCACCGCGGCACCAAGACGGCCGACACGGCCTACTTCCACGAGATCGCCGAGGCGGTGTCGGGCACGCGCGAGTGGCTGCTGGTCGGACCGGCCGGCACCAAGACCGAGTTCGTCCACTACCTCGAGAAGCACCTCCCGGCCGCCCGCAAGGCGATCGTCGGCGTCGAGGCGATGGATCACCCGACCGACGGCGAACTGCTGGCGCATGCGCGCAAGGCCTTCAAGGCCATCGACCGCATGCAGTCGAACACGCCGGGCTGAAGACCGGCCCCGCGCCTCACGGCACCAGGACGGCCGCTCCCTGGAAGCGGCCGGCCCGCAGGTCGGCCAGCGCCTCGTTGGCCCGTTCCAGCGGGTAGATCGTCGTCGTGGCGACGACGCGCGCGGCCGGCGCGATCGACAGGAAATCGACGGCGTCCTGCCGCGTCAGGTTGGCGACCGAGAGGATCTGCCGCTCTTCCCAGAGGTCCCGGTAGGGGAACGACGGGATGTCGCTCATGTGGATGCCGCCGCAGACCACGCGGCCGCCCTTGCGCACGGCCTTCAGGGCCAGCGGAACGAGCGCACCGACCGGCGCGAACAGCAGCGCCGCGTCGAGCGGCTCGGGCGGCCTCTCGGTCGACGCCCCCGCCCAGGTCGCGCCCAGCGCGCGGGCCTGGGCCTGCGCGGCACCATCACCCGGTGTCGTGAAGGCATAGACCTCGCGCCCCTGGAAGCGGCAGACCTGCGCGATGATGTGCGCCGCGGCGCCGAAGCCGTAGAGGCCGATCCGCCGGCCGTCGCCGGCCAGCCGCAGCGTTCGCCAGCCGATCAGGCCGGCGCACATCAGCGGCGCGGCGGCCACCGGGTCGTCGAAGCCCTTCAGCGAAAAGGCGAAGTTCGCGTCGGCCACCGCGTGGCTGGCGTAGCCGCCGTCGCGCCCGAGCCCGGTGAAGACCGGGTGATCGCACAGGTTCTCGCGCTGCGCCGTGCAGTAGGGACAGGTGCCGCAGGTATGGCCCAGCCAGGGAATGCCGACGCGGTCGCCGACCCGGTGGCTCGTGACGGCGCTGCCACGCGCCTCGACGATGCCGACGATCTCGTGGCCCGGCACCACCGGCAGGGGAATGTTCGGCAGCTGGCCATCGACGATGTGGAGGTCGGTGCGGCAGACGCCGCAGGCTTCGACGCGGACCAGGATCTCGCCCGGTCCGGGAGCGGGCAGGGGCCGCTCCTCCAGCGCGAGCGGCTGGCCGATTGCGCGAAGAACCATCGCCTTCATGCGTGCTTCCTCTGCCCCGTGATATCGTGTCGCCGGTCCATGATGATCGCTTCACCCTCTAAGGCAACGCCAACGGCATGCCCTTGACCGGGATCAACGCTGGCCCGCTGGCCGACGTGTCGGACGGCACGCTCCACGTCACGCTCTCGGCCGCGCCGCCCACGACCCTGCATGGCGAGTTCCTGTGGCGGACCGACGGCAACAGCCCGCTGGCGATCCGCGATGGCGTCGCCACCGTCTTCTTCTCGGGCTACGAGCCGCGCGGCCACACCTTGCGGCGCGTCGGCGGCCGCGACCTCCGGTTCGAGGCGCCGCCCCTGCCGGTGATGATCGTCGACGATCCGGACCCCGCTTCCGGGAAGTGGATCGAGGCGGCGTGGCGCGCGCCGGGCGGCCCGTTGATCGCCTGGTGCCACGTCGAGGCGCCGGCACCCGGTGGCCACCTGGTGTTGCCGCGCATCGACTGGATGACCTCGCTGGACGACGGTCTCGTCTGGCGGTGGCGGGGCACGCTGGTGCGGTTGCCGCCGGAGAAGGCGAACCTGGCATGGCGCAATGGCTTCTTCGCCGGCGGCTTCGGCGATCTCTGCCTCGTTCCCGACCGCGCCGGCCGCTGGCTCTACCTGTTCCATTCCAGCTATCACCCGGACGAGGCGGCCCAGGGCGTGGCCGTGCTGCGCCTGCCCGCCGATCGCCCGGACGGCGTTCCCGAGCTGTGGACGAGCGCCGGCTGGTGTCGCGATCCCGGCCTGCCGCCACGGCCGCTGTGGCCGATCCGGCGCGGTTTTCGCCATCCCGATCCCGATTCCTTCTGGGGCCCGGCGGTTCACTACAACCGGCCGCTCGGGGCCTGGGTCATGCTGCTCAACCGTACCGCCCGGGGGAACGCCAACTTTTGCCAGGAAGGCATCTACGCCAGCCTCAATCGCGACATCGCCGACCCGTCGGGCTGGAGCCCTCCTCTTCGCATCGTGGCGGGAGGCGCCTGGTACCCACAGGCGATCGGCATGGACGACGGCTGCGGCGATACCGAGGTCGGCGACAGCAGCCGGTTCTTCATGGCCGGCTTCTCGGCCTGGCAGGTCCGCTTCGAGGAGGCGCGGCCGGGCGAAAACAAGGAGCGACCGCTCGCCTGCACGCCGGCCGATTTCGCGCGCCTGTTCGGCGCCGACCGCCGGTGCCCGTGGTGAGGGTCAGACGCCGAGGCTGGCCGAGGCCGGCATCAGGCGCAGGTGGTTCTTGACCTTGCGCACGCCGGGCACGTTCTCGGCGGCGACGCGCAGCGCCTTGCGGATGTCCTCGTTCTCGACGAAGCCCCAGAGGTGCACGACGCCGTCGTTGGCGAACACGTTGATCGGCCAGCGCGAGGACCACGGATGCTTTTCGATCGCGGCGCTGACCGCGTCGCGCAGGGCGCGGTCGGTCGGCTGCAGCACGGGATTGTCCGGCTCGCGCGACAGCAGGGCGCGCAGCAGGTCGGCGCGGCTGACCATGCCGACCAGAACGCCGTCGCTGACGATGGGAATACGCTTGATGCCGCGCCGCTCCATCGTGTCGACGAGGTCGCGCAGCGGCGTCTCGAGGCTGGCCGTCACGACATCGCGCGTCATGACGTCGGCGACCCGGCGGGTGTTGGCGGTGACGAAGTCGTTGGCGGCCGAACTCTCGCTGTCGAGCAGGCGGGCCAGCCAGCCCTTCTTGGTGTCGGTGCCGATCTCGGCGCGGCGCAACAGGTCGGCTTCGCTGACGATGCCGACGACGGCGCCCTTGTCGTTGACGACCGGGACGGCGTTGACCTGGGCGCTCACCATCAGCTCGGCGGCGTCGAACACCGTGTCCGTCACGCCGATGCAGACCACCTTCGGGCTCATGACATCTCGCGCCTGCATGGTCGTCTCCCTGGGTTCGGGGCGCGCCGTCAGCAGATCAGCGCCGCCACCTTCTGGACGTCGGGCGTCGTGCCGGTCATCGACAGAGTCGTGAGCAGGCGGGTCAGCCGCGTCACTTCCTGCGTGTAGTCGGTCGCCGCCTGCAGCGTCCAGTCCTGCTGGATCTTCATCACGTCGCCGAGGTCGCGGGCCGCCATCAGGGCCTGCAGGCTGCGCTGGTTCTCGCCGGCCCGCCGCTCGATGAAGCGGGTGACTTCCTGCTGCCAGCCGGTGCATGCCTCGGCGTAGGCCTGCAGGCCGTCGGCGGAGGCCATCACCGTCTCCCACGGGGCCATGGCGGCCAGCGCGGGGCCGGGGGTCGGGGTGGTCTCGGGGTTCGTCGTCATCGCACTCTCCCCTGGTTGGTGGCGAGAAAGGCTCAGGCGTTGAGGCCGCGCAGCGCCAGCTTGTTGCACAGGCCGATCGACCGGCTGGCCGGCAGCAGCTCGATCAGGCCATTGCGCGCGAACTGGGTCAGCGTGCGCGACACCGTCTCGATGGTCAGGCCGAGGTGATCGGCGATGTCCGAGCGCTGCATTGGCAGCTCGAAGTGCTCGTGGTCGTCGGACAGGCGGTCGGCCATGTCGAGCAGGAAGGTCGCCATCTTCTCCTGCGCGGTCTTGCGGCCGAGCAGCAGCATGTGGTCCTGCGCCCGCTCGAGGCTGCGCAGCGTGGCATTCATGATGCGGTCACCGAAGCCCGCGTCGTCCTGGATCAGGGCGCTCAGCCGGCTGCGGCGGTAGGCGATCACGGTGACGTCGCCGACGGCCTCGGCCGAGAAGCGGTGCTCGCTGCCGGCCTCGAGGCCGAAGATGTCGCCCTGCAGGTGGAAGGCGTCGATCTGGCGGCGGCCGTCGCTCAGCAGCTTGTAGGAGCGGATCGAGCCGGAGACGACCTCGTAGAAGAACTCGGCGTCGTCGCCCTCGGCGAACAGTTCCTCGCCCTTCGACAGGACCATCTGGGTGCCGTGGGGCAGCGGGCGGGTCGAGGCCACCGGGGTCCGCAGGCCGAAAGCCCCTGCCGGGAACTTGTGGGTCTGGGAAGCGGTCTGGACCTGCATGGTGCTCTCCGTCGGTGTGAAGGCGCTCTCGATGGGTTTTTGAGTACCCCCGCCTCCGACGGTCAGCCATTCAGGTATTGCACTACGGGATTCTACGTAGGTCCTCTCAGCGCTGCCGAAATTGCAGCACCAGGGCTGTCGCGAGGGCCAGGAACAGGTAGCCCAGGCCGACGATCAGGCTAGCATAGACCCCGCCCAGCGCCAGCGCGAGGGCCGCGTGGGCCGCCTGCGTCAGGAAGCACAGGCTGGCGACCGCGAGGGCGGCCACCGCCAGCCAGCCGGCCAGGCTGGTGGCGATGCGCTGGACGCTGCCGCCGGCCATGCTGAGCCCGACCATGGCCAGCGAGCGCAGCGCGAGCCCCAGGGTCGAGGGCGCCCGGCCCGGATCGGCGCTCATCGCCGCACCAGCAGGGCCAGCAGCACGCCGGCGGCGGCGGCCAGGCCGACCGCCGCCAGCGGCTGTTCGCGCACCGCGCTCTCGAGCCGGGAGAGTCCCCGGCGCGCCGCGGCTTCGAGGTCCTCGGTCGGGCCCGCCATGTCCTCGACCAGGCGGCTGGCCTGGCCGGCCAGCCGGCGCACGGTGTCCTTGGCGGTGGCCAGCGCCTCGTCGCCCTCCGCCTTGGCCAGCGCCTGCAGCGCCGCCGTCAGTTCCTCGATCTGGTCCTTCAGCGCACCAGGTTTCGTCGTGTTGTCGCTGGATGCCTTTGCCATGCTGCTTCCCCCGGGCTCTTCGCCAGTATGGCGGCAACCGTGCGGGCGGCGTTGATGTCCGTCAACCGGCCTAGGTCCGGAAGCCGGTCCGCCAGAGCGGCTTGATCGCTTCCATCAGCGCCACGACCGCGAGCCCGGCCAGCAGCGACACCGCGAGGTCGTCGAGGTGCAGCGGCCCGAAGCGGAACAGCGCCATCGCCGGCGGCCAGAACAGCGCGCCGGCCAGCACCATCGCGACCAGCGACAGCAGTCCCCAGAGGAAGGGGTTGGGCCGGGCGATCGCCTGCCACGGCGAGGCCGAGAACGAGCGGTTCACCAGGATCAGCCCGACGTTGATCAGCACCAGCGAGGTGAACATCAGGGCCCGCAGCTCGTCGTCGGGCATGCCGCGCGCCACGCCGGCCAGCAGCACGGCGACCAGCGCGGCCAGCGCCAGCCCGCCCTGCAGCAGCGCCCACAGGCCGAGCGCGGGCGACAGCAGCCGGCTCTTGGCAGAGCGCGGCGGACGCTTCATCAGGTCGCGCTCGGCGACTTCCGCCTCGAACACGATCGAGCAGGCCGGGTCGATCACCATCTCGAGGAACGCGATGTGGATCGGCGACAGCATGAGGGGCATGCCCAGCAGCAGCGGGATCAGGGAGAGGAGACGTTTGAGGAAATACATGGCTAGTTGAGGGGCGAGGGGTGAGGAGCGAAGGACGAGGGTGGCGCGTTCGCACCTCGGACTTCTGACTTCGCACCTCGTTTATAGATGTATTGCATCGGATGCTCATCTAAAATGTTCTGCCAGATGCCGCCGATCTTGGTGTCGTCGTAATAATTGAAGCCGGCGTAAAAGTAGAGCGGCACGATGGGCGTTTCTTCGGCGATGAGCAACGTCTCGGCCTGACGAAAAATCTCGGCGCGCTTTGCCAAATCGGTCTGCAGGTTGGCTTCCTTGATGAGTGCATCGTAGCGGTCGCTCTTCCAACCAGTGCGGTTGTTACCGCTGGTGCTCATAAACAAGTCGAGGAAGGTGTTCGCGTCGTTGTAATCGCCGATCCAGCTCGACATCGAAAGGTCGTAATCCAGCTTGGATTGAGAAGAGTAAAACACCTTTCGCTCGATCTGCCGCAGTTCAACCTCAATCCCCAGCACATCCCGCCACATCTGCTGGAGTTCGATGCCGACCTTGCCGTGCAATTTCGCGCCACCGCCTGCCGCGCCAAAAAATGTGTAGTTCACGCGAGGGAAACCTTTGCCACCGGGAAAACCAGCTTCCGCGAGAAATTTCCGCGCGGCTTCTGGATCAAAGCCCGGGGCGGCGGCCGCAGAATAGTTTGCCACTCCTTCCGGCACAAAATGCGTCGCAGGTTTTTCCGCGCCCTTCGTCAGCTTGGCGATGATGCGCGGTTTATCAGTGGCCAAGGCAAAGGCCCGCCGCACGCGCGCGTCGTTGAAAGGCGGTTTGGTCACGTTGAACCGATAAAAGTAAGTGCCCAAATAAGTGAAGCTGTGAAAATCCGGGCGCTTGGCGAGCACATCCATCAATTCAGACGGCACCAAGTCCTTGTCCCAGACGATGTCGGCCACTCCAGTTTCGTACAGGTTTAGCGCCGTGTTCGCCGAACTCGTGGGCAGCACATCAATGATTTCCGAAGCGGTATTGGCCACATCCCAATAACGCGGATTGCGCACCAGCCGCACCTTGTCATTCACCCGCCAGGAACCAAGAGTGAAAGCGCCGCTGGTCGGCAGCGGTTTGGCGTGCAACCACCGGTCGCCAAATTTTTCGATGACGGCGCGCGGCACCACCGCCAAGGTCGGAAATGAGCAGAGGTCCAAAAAAAACGCGAGCGGGGAGTTGAGTTCGACCTGCACTCTTTGATCGTCCAAGGCGCGAATCCCTACGTCGGCCGGCTGTTTGGTTTTGCCGTTATACCAGTCTTCCGCGCCTTTGATGTAAAAAAGCTGTCCGGCATAATCCCCCGCCGTGGCGGGATTCAAAGCGCGGAACCATGACCAAACGACATCCTGACTCGTGATTGGCTCGCCCGTGGACCAAACCAGATTCGTCCGAAGAAAAAACGTGTAAACCCGCCCATCCGGCGAAATTTCCCAGCGTTCCGCCAACGCCGGCGTCGGCGTAGCATTGGTGGGATCCAATCGCGTAAGCCCATCAAACAAAGCCTTGGTGATCCGCATCTCGGATATTCCAGTGACGATGTGCGGGTCCAGCGACTCCGGTTCGTTGGCGTTGCAGATGGTGATGTCGGCGGGCGGCTCGGAGCGAAAGCAGCCACACAGGAGAAAGGCCGAAGTAAGAATGAAGAATGAAGAAACCAGCTTCCACCAGCCCGCCAAGTTTTGACGAGCCGACGCC
>Ga0102832_1001816_pt1 | contig 14712 bp, 16 predicted proteins | sample EBPBio282013_DNA_FD_88942 | JGI IMG/M metagenome (GOLD analysis project Ga0102832, IMG submission 88942) | Wastewater treatment Type I Accumulibacter community from EBPR Bioreactor in Madison, WI, USA - Reactor 2_5/28/2013_ DNA (Illumina Assembly) | ecosystem: Engineered > Bioreactor > EBPR >...
GCCGATGCTCGGCACGGCGATGCTCGGTCTGCCCGGCCTGTCGGTGCCGACCGGCGTGGCCAACGGCCTGCCGACCGGCGTGCAGCTGGTCGCGGCGCGCTGGCGCGAGGACCTGCTGCTGCAGGCCGGCGCGGCGATCGAGCGCGCGGTCGGCTTGGTGCGCTGGACCGGCGCCTGAAACATCCAACCGAATTGGCGGCAATCGTCGTGGTTGCCGCCGGGAACACGGGCTACAGCGCTGGCATGAACATCCTCAAGGTCGCGGCCGTGGCCGCGCTCGGCTTCCTCGTGGCGTCGGTCCCGGCCCACGCCGAGGTCTATTGCACCGGTCCCGGCGTGCCGGTGGGCTGCGTCGTGCGTCCCGATGTCGGCGCGCCCGGTCCGGGCGTGCGGCCGGGTGTCGGTGTCGGCGCGCCCGGTGTCGGCGTCGCCCCGGGCGCCGGAGTCGGCGCCCCGGGTGTCGGCGTGGCGCCCGGCGCGGGCGTCGGTCCCGACAACGATGTCGGCGTCAACCGCGGCGGCCCGGTCAACCGGCCGGGGCGGCGCTAGCCGGCGTCGCGCTGGGGCGGCGTGAAGCCCTTGGCGCGGATCTTCTTTTCCAGGATCGCGATGCCCTCGGCGGTGCGGCCCTGCCGGCAGTCGGCGATGCCTTCCATGATGTCGAAGTCCGGCCGCGTCCCGCCCTGCCCGCCGGGATCGCCGAGGTAGCGCGTCGCGTAGTCGCCGAGCTTCGCGCAGTAGGCCGCGTCGTCGGCTTGCGCGACGGCCGGGCCGGCGGCGAGCGTCGCCAGCAGCAGGCCCGCGATCAGGTTCTTGCCCGTCATGATGGGCGCAGCATGTAGCGCGCCGACGGGCCGTAGTCCGCGAGAACCGCAACCATTTCGGGCCGGTCGGCGATGCGAAAGCCGTGGCGCTGCCACATCGGCCAGGTGTCGTAGACCGAGACCAGCGTCAGCGCCGGCAGGTCGCGCGCCCGGGCCACCTCCACCAGTCGCGCGATGCAGGCGCCCGCCGCGCCCTGCCCGCGCGCCGCGGGCGCGACCACGACGTCGTGGACGTAGAGGCAGTCTGGCTGGGCGGGCAGCGCGCCGAGCGGCGCATCGAGCTTCGGCAGGGAGCCCTGTCGCCACGGATGGGCAAAGGCGTACCCCACCACTGTCTCGCCTCGCGCCAGCACCAGGCAGCCGTCGGGAAAGTGGTCGAGCTTGTCGCGCAGCACCTCGGGCCGCTCCGGCAGGCCGGGATGCGCGGCGTCGGCCAGCGCCTGCACCGCGGAAAGATCGCGTTCGGTCAGGGCGCGCCAGTCGGTCATGGACGCACAGTTCCACCGCGACGCGGCCGGCACAACATGCGAGGAACGGGACCGGCCCCTTCCTTTCGCCTCTCCGAGAGCCCGCCATGCCGCATATCGTCGTCGCCGACCCGATCCACCCCGATGGCATGGAGCGACTGTTCTCGACGCCCGGCGTCACGGTCGACCATCCCGGCACCGCCGCTGGACGGCCGCTGGCCGAGCGGCTGCGCGGCGCCGACGGGCTGATCGTGCGCGGCACCGTGGTCGACGACGCGCTGCTGGCCCACGCCGACCGGCTGCGCGTCGTCTGCCGCCACGGCGTCGGCTACGACCTGGTCGACGTGCCGGCGCTGACGGCGCGCGGCATCGCCCTGATGATCACGCCCGAGGCCAACGCCGCGTCGGTCGCCGAGCACGCGCTGATGCTGATGCTGAGCCTCGCCCGCCGGGTCGTGCCGGTATCGACCGGCGTGCGCCGCGGCGAGTGGCGGGTGAAAGGCGAGTCGCCGACCTTCGACGTCGCCGGCCGCACCGTGCTGGTGATCGGCTTCGGCCGCATCGGCACCCGGGTGTCGCGGCTGTGCGCGGCGTTCGGCATGCGCGTGCTGGTGCACGATCCCTACATCCCGGCCGGCACGATCCGCGGCGCCGGCTTCGAGGCGGTGGTCGAGCGCGACGCCGGCCTCGCCGCCGCCGACATCGTGACCGTGCACGTGCCGTCGAACGACAGGACGCGCAAGATGGTGAACGAGTCGTTCCTCGCGGCGATGAAGCCCGGCGCGATCCTGCTCAACACCGCGCGCGGCACGCTGGTCGACGAGCCGGCGCTGGTCGCCGCGCTGACCTCGGGCCACGTCGCGGCGGCCGGCGTCGACGTGCTGACGGTCGAGCCGATGGTCGAGCCGGTGCCGCTGGTCGGCCTCGACAACGTGATCGTGACGCCGCACGTCGCGGCCAGCACCGCGCAGGGCCTGCAGCGCATGGCCGTGCACTCGGCAGCCAACGTGCTCGACTTCCTCGACGGCAAGGTCGACCGCGACGCGGTGATCAACACCGAGGTCCTCGCGGCCAGCCGCAACAAGTAGGCGCTAGGGAACCGGCAGCCGGCGCTCGCACAGCGCCGCGAAGTAGCGGGCGCCCGGCACCAGGCCGGCATCGTTGAAGTCGTAGCCGGCATTGTGCAGCGGCAGCGAGTCGGCGCCGTTGCCGACCAGCGCGAAGCAGCCGGGCACGCGCCGCAGGAACTGCGCGAAGTCCTCCGACGCGGTCCACGGTTCCGGCCGCACGCCGGCGCGGTCGGCGCCGAACACGTCCCGCGCCACCGCCAGCGCCTCGTCGGTCATCGCCGGATCGTTGACCAGCGGCACGAACTCGCGCGTGTAGGTCACGACGGCATCGAGGTTGTAGGTCTCGGCGGTGCCGCGGGCGACGATGCGCATCTGGCGCTCGATCTCGGCGCTGACCTCGGGCCGGAAGCTGCGCGCATCGCCCAGGATGCGGGCGGTGCCGGGCAGGGCATTGCGCACGCCGTCAGTCAGCAGCTCGGTCACCGACACCACGGCGATGTCGGTCGGGTCGAGGCGGCGCGCCACGATGGTCTGCAGGTTCATCACGGTCGCGCAGGCGGCCACCAGTACCTCGGAGGTGAGCTGCGGCCGCGCGGCATGGCCGCCCATTCCCTTGAGCACGATCTCGAAATTGTCCTCGGCCGACATCAGCGGCCCCGGCCGGGTCTGGAAATGGCCCACCGGCAGGCCCGGCGTGTTGTGCAAGCCGTAGATCTCCTCGAACGGGAAGCGCTCGAGCAGCCCGTCCTCCAGCATCGCCAGCGCGCCGCGGCCCCACTCCTCGGCCGGCTGGAAGACCAGCCGGACCGTGCCGTCGAAGCGGCCCTGCTCGACCAGCAGGCGGGCGGCGCCCAGCAGCATCGCGGTGTGGCCGTCGTGGCCGCAGGCATGCATCGTGCCGGGCGTCGTCGAGCGCCACGGCCGGTCGCCGCTCTCGGCGATGCGCAGCGCGTCCATGTCGGCGCGCAGCGCGATCGCCCGGTTGCCGGTACCGCGCCGGATCGTGGCGACGACGCCGGTGCCGCCGACGCCCTCGACGACGTCGTCGATGCCGAACGAGCGCAGGGTCGCGGCGACGAAGGCGCTGGTGCGCGTTTCCTCCGTGCCGAACTCGGGATGGGCGTGCAGGTCGCGCCGCCACGCCGTCATCTGCCGGCCGAGTGACTCGAGGTCCATTGCCCGCTCCCGCGTCAGCGTCGCGCCGCGTACGGCAGGACGTCGGCCTGCAGCCAGTTGCCGAATTCCAGCGTGCGCTGCGCCGGGTCGAGCACGTCGGGTCCCAGCCCCAGCCGCCACGCCAGGTCGCCGCGCACCGGCACGGCGTCGAGCGCGCGGTACTCGGCGACGATCGCGGCCACGTCGTTGGCGTCGCGCGCCAGGCCTTCGGCGACGTGGCGCTCGACGCGCGAGGCGATGATCGCCGCCACCGTCGCGAACGAGAACTCGGGATGATACTGCACGCCCCAGAAGCGGCGCGCGCCGTCCTCGATCACCGCGGCCTGCACGCGGCTCACCGCGTTGGAGGCCAGCACGGTGCCGCCGGTCGGCAGCGAGGCGACCTCGTCCTCGTGGGTGCACAGCGCGTCGAAGGCGGCGGGCTTGCCGCGGTACATCGCGTGCCCGCGGCCGGCCTCGGTCGGCACGATGCGGCGCGCGACCCCGACCTCGCGGCCGTTGGGATTGAGATGCACCGTGCCGCCCAGCGCCGCGGTCATCACCTGCAGGCCCCAGCACGAACCGAAGGCCGGGATGCCGGCTTCCCAGATCGCGCGCGCCAGCTCGACCTGCTCGCGCACCGACGGCTGGTCGAGCGCGTAGACGTTGTGCGGCGAGCCCGAGATCCACACGCCGTCGAAATCGCCGAGCCCGAGGCCCTGCGGGAAGGTCTCGCCGTCGGCGACGCGCAACGAGAAGAACTCGAGGTCGCAGCCGGCCGGGCGGTGCGGTTCGAACGAGCCGCGGATCATGTCCTCGTAGGACTTCGACCCGCCGTCGACGAGTTTCGTTTCGAGCGCCTGGGGCGTGCCGTTGAAGACGAGGAGACGGGGCATGGGACGGCTGATAGCATCGGTGCCCGGCGACTGGCCAACAAGAACGCCACGCCCGGAGGAAACGCATGCCTGTCCCCAGCCTGACGCGGCGCCGCGTGGCGGCCGGTGTCGCCGCCCTGTCGCTCGCCGCGCCCGCCATCGGGCGCGCCCAGGCCTTCCCGACCGGGCCGGTCACCTTCATCGTGCCGTTCCCGCCCGGCGCCTCGACCGACGTCACCTTCCGCATGGTCGCCGCCCGGCTGTCGCAGACGTGGGGCCAGCCGGTGGTGGTCGACAACAAGGGCGGCGCCAACGGCATCATCGCCGCCGAGGCGGCGGCGCGCGCCAAACCTGACGGGCACACGCTGTTCACCACCTCGTCGATGACCCACGCCGGCAACCCGGTGCTGTACGACAAGCTGCCCTACGACCCGATCCGCGACTTCGAGCCGGTGACCCGCATGAGCATGGTCCCGCTGGTCATGCTGGTGCACAAGGGCCTCAAGCTGAAGTCGCTGGCCGAGCTGACGGCGCTCTTGAAGGCGTCGCCCGGCAAGCACAATTTCGGGTCGGGCGCGATCTCGGCCCGCGTCGCGGGCGAGCTCTACCGCATGCTGGCCGGCGTCGATGCGGTCCACGTCGCCTACCGCAACAACCAGCTGGCCGCGCCCGACCTCAACGCCGGCGCCATCAGCTTCATGGTGCCCGACCTGTCGAGCGCCAAGATGATCCTGGCCAGCGGCTGGGCCGACGCCCTGGCCGTCTCGCAAGCCGACGAGTCGCCGATGCTGGCCGGCGTGCCCGGCGCGACCGCGGCCGGCCTGCCGGGCTTCGTCTTCACTACCTGGTCGGCGGTCTACGCGCCGCGCGGCGCGCCGCGCGAGGTCGTCGACCGGCTCAACCGCGACTTCATCGCCGCCGGCACCTCGCCCGAGGTCCACGACAAGCTGCTGACGCTGGGCGGGCCGATGAAGCCGACGACGCCGGACGAGCTGCGCGCCTTCACGCTGGCCGAGATCGAAGCCTGGCGGAAGGTCGTGAAGGCCGCCGACATCCGCATCGAGTAGCGATAGACTGTCGGCGATGCCGTCCCCGTCGATCCCGATGCGAGTCCCGGCGCACCGCCCGGACCGCTTCGACGGGCTCGTCGCGCCAGCCGTTGCCCTGCTCGTCTACGCCGCCCTGCACCGCGAGGGCGTCGCCATGGCGCCCGACAGCTGGGCGTACTGGGAAGGCGCCCTGTCGATCGCCAGCGGCCATGGCTACACCTACTTCTCCGGCCTGCCGATCCTGTCATGGCCGCCGCTCTATTCCGCCTACCTCGCCATCGCGGCGGCGCTGGCCGGGCCGACCGGCGGGGTGCTGGTCGCGGCCAATGCCGTGCTGATCGGCGGCCAGGCCGTGCTGTGGCGCCACCTCGCGCTGGTGCTGGCGCGCGACTCGAGCCTCTCGGTTGGCCTCGCGGTCGGCCGCGCGCCGGCGCTGCTGGTGTCGCTGTTCGTCGGCCTGTTCGTCGCCGTGCACCAGCAGGTGCCGTTCAGCCAGCAACTGGTCTACCTGCTGTTGCCGCTGTTCCTGCTGTCGGTCTGGCGGCTCGCCACCGCCGAGCCGCCGCCGCCCATCCCGTCGGCCGCCGACGCGGCCGCCGTGGCGCTGGCGGTGCTGCTGCTGCTGACCCACACCTCGACCATCGCGTTCATCGTCGCCGGCGCGCTGCCGGTCGCCGTCGCCGCCTGGCGCGCGCCGGCCCGTCTCGCCACGGCCGCCGCGATCGTCGGGCTGCCGCTGCTCGCCTGGCTGGGCGAGCGCGCGTGGCTGGGACAGGACAGCAGCCACTGCGTCGGGCTGGGCGTCGCCCGCTTCGGCCCCGCCAGCTACGCGGTCCAGCTGGTCGATGGCCTCGGCCGCCTGCTGGTCCCCGACCGCGCCGGCACGACCGTGGTCGCCGCCGCGGTGCTCGCGCTGGCCGGTCTCGTGCTGGCGGCCACGGCGCGCCCGGCGCGCGGCCTGCGCTTCGCCCTCGCCGTCTCGGCGGTCGCGGCCGGCGTGCTGTTCGCGCTGTTCAACCTCGCCTGGATCTTCGCCGGGCTGGGCGGCCGGTTCCTGCTGTTCCTGCCGTTGCTGCTGGTGCCGCAGGTCGGCCTGGTGGCCGGGGCCCGGCGGCCGGCGGTGGCGTCGACGCTGCTGCTGCTGGCGGTGCTGCCGCAAGCCTACTGGGCCGCCACCTGGGCGTTCAGCCAGGCGCCGGCGGCCGAGGCCCTGGCGCGGGCGCCGATGGCCTACCTGCCGCTCGACGGCATCGCCTCGCGCGACTACCTGACCGGCCCGCCGGTCCGCCGCGACGGCCGCCTGCTGGTCGCGCCCTACCACGAACCGGAGATCGAGGGCGCATGCCGCTGACCACCCACCGCCTGTCCGCGCTGGCGGCCGCCGTCGCGCTCGCCGCCTACGCGGCGCTGCACTGGACCGGCACCGAGATGATCGCCGACAGCTGGGCCTACTGGGAGGGCGCGGTCTCGCTCGCCACCGGCCACGGCTACACCTACTTCTCCGGCAACCGCATCGAGGCATGGCCGCCGCTCTACTCGGCCTACCTGTCGCTGTGGGTGCTGGCGTTCGGCCCGCACGGCTGGGTACTGACGGTGGCGACCGGCCTGCTGGTCGTTCTCCAGGCGGCGCTGTGGCTGCGTCTGCTGCGCCGGATGGCCCTCGATTCGAACCTCGCGCCCGGCGCCGCCACCTGGCTCCTGGTCGCCATCTTCGTCGGCCTGTTCCTCGCCGGGCACGAACGCTACCCGTTCGCCCAGAGCCTGCTCTACGTGATCCTGCCGCTGTTCCTCGAGGCGGCGTGGCGGATCGTGGTGCGCCGGGAGAACCGGGCCGTGCGGCTGGTGGCGCTCGGCATCCTGCTGCCGCTCACCCACACCACGGGCCTCGCCTTCCTCGGCGCCGGGGCAGTGCTGGTCGGCTGGGGCGGCTGGCGCACGCCGCGCCGGCTGGGCCTCGCGGCGCTGACGCTGGCCGTGCCGGCCGCCGCCTGGATCGGCGTGCGCCTGGCGCTCGGCCAGACCGGCAGCCACTGCGTCGGCTGGGGCGTCGGCCGCTACGCGCCGCTCGAGTACGCCGTGCAGCTGTTCACCGGGCCGGGCCGCACCATCGTGCCGGACCGCTTCGGCACGGCGATCCTCGCCGTCGCCGTGCTCTGGATCGCCGCGCTGGCGCTGTCGTTCGGGCGCAGCGCTCCGCCGGCGGTGCGCTTCGCCACCGCGTTCTGCGCGCTGGTCGCCGGGGCGATCTACGCGCTGTTCAACCTCGCCTGGATCTACGTGCCGATCGGCGGCCGCTTCGTGCTGTTCCTGCCGCTAATGCTGGTGCCGGTGGTCGGGCTGGCGCTGGCCGCGCGCGCGCCGCGCCTCGGCGCCGGGCTGCTGGCGCTGCTGGTGCTGCCGCAGCTCTACTGGCTGGGCGTGTGGACGCTCGACCAGCGCAAGACCGGCGAGCTGTTCTCGCGCCAGCCGACCGCCTTCCTGCCGCACGACGGCTACGCCACGCGCGAACACCTCAAGGGACCGCCGCTGCGCCAGGGCAGCCGCCTGCTTGTGGCGCCCGATCCGGAAGCCCAGACCGACGGCGACTGCCACTAGCCCGCGGCGATCGCTTCCTCGGCCAGGCTGTTGTCGACGGCGGTCGCGAACGGCGTGCCCGGATCGACGAAGCCGCCCGAGCGCAGGCTGTCGTACAGCCGCTCGTAGCCGGCGCGCGACAGCACCGGCTGGGTGTTCCAGATGCCGAGCGCATTGTAGCGTCGGCAGGCCGCCGCGAGGATCGGCGGCGCCACGTCGGGAAAGTAGCGCGCGATCGTGTCGGCCAGTTCGGCGCCGTCGACGCCCGCGACCCACTGCTCGGTGCGGGCGATCGCGCGGACCATGCGGCGCAGCTCGTCGCGCCGCGCGGTCAGCAGGCCGCGCCGCGCGTAGAAGGTCGTGTAGGAGGTCGGGCCGCGCGTCGCCGCCTCGTACCAGATGTGCCCCGCGCCCTCGGCCAGCAGCAGGCTGGGGAACGGCTCGAACACCTGCACGACGTCGACCGTGCCGGCCTTCAGGGCGGCGACGTTGTCGGCCATCGGCCGGTCGGCGACCCGGCGGATCGACGCGGGATCGAGGCCGGCCAGCCGCAAGTCGTGCTGCAGGCAGAGCCACGGCGTCGGGACCTCGCTGACCGTGGCGAGCGTCAGCCCCACCAGGTCGGCGAGCTTGAAGTCCGGCCGCGGCGCGCGGCCGAGCAGCAGGAACGGGTCGCGCGTCACGACCTCGGCGAAGCAGACGATGTCGCAGCCCGGAACGTGCTGGTAGGTCTCCATCACGCGCATCGGGCCGCCCCAGCAGACGTCGACCGTGCCGTCCATCAGCCGGCGCGCCGCGTCCTGCGGGCGCGGCGAACTCGTGAAGACGATCTCGACATCCTCGGCGGCGAAGGCATTCCGCGCCAGCGCGGCGTAGAACGGGGCGTAGAAGATCGCGCGCAGCGACTCCTGGAGCGTGATGGCCATGACGGTCGACAGTACGCGCTTCTGCTTGCTAAGCCAGCGGGGAACTGGGGAGTGCGTTCATGCCGACCATCAAGACCTCCGACGGCGTCAGCCTCTACTACGAGGAGACCGGCAGCGGCACGCCGCTGATCTTCCTCCACGAGTTCGGCGGTCACTACCTCAGCTGGGAACCGCAGGTCCGCCACTTCTCGCGGCGCTACCGCTGCATCACCTACGCCGCGCGCGGCTGGCCGCCGTCCGACGTGCCGACCGACGTGGCGAAGTACTCGCAGGCGCGCGCCGCCGACGACTGCGCCGACCTGATGACGGCGCTGGGCATCGAGCGCGCCCACCTGTGCGGCCTGTCGATGGGCGCCACCGCGGCGCTGGAATTCGCCATCCGCCATCCCGGCCGGGCGCTGTCGCTGACCATCGCGGCGGGCGGCGGCGGCGGCGGCACCGACGCGGCGGCGCGCCAGAAGTTCCGCGAGGAATGCGAAGCCTTCGCCCAGCGCATCGAGCGCGAGGGCATGCCGGCGATGGCCGAGCTGTACTGCACAAGCTCGGCGCGCAACACCTACCGCTGGAAGGACCCGCGCGGCTGGGAGGAGTTCAAGCGCCAGTTCGCCGAGGGCTCGGCGATCGGCCATGCCATGACGATGCGCGGCGTGCAGGGCGCGCGGGTGCCGTTCTTCGACCGCACGGCAGAGCTGGCGAAGATCGCCGAGCCGATGCTGGTGATCATCGGCGACGAGGACGAGTCGACGCACGGCCTCGCCGTGCATCTCAAGAAGGTCGTGGCGCGCTCGGGCGTGCTCGAGATGCCGAAGTGCGGCCACACCATGAACCTCGAGGAGCCGGCCTTCTTCAACACCGCGATGCAGGATTTCCTGCACGCCGTCGAGAACGACCGCTGGCCGGCCCGCGAGGCGGTGACCTACACGCTGATCCCGCCGAAGGACGCCACCAAGTAGCTACTTGGTGGTCGGCGGCAGGCTCGAGATCTTGATGTTCTCGGGCCGCACCGCCTTCACGAGGTCGAGGTAGACGTACTTCGAGTAGTCGAACGGCCCCTTCAGCTTCTTCTGGTCGGCGAGCTGCTGCACGGCGACCTGGATCGAGTCGATCGAACGCGGCTGCCAGTCCATGTCGTACTCGACCTTGGGCATCAGCTCGGTGGTGAGCTCGGGCGGCATCTTGAGGAACTTCGAGACCATCTTGATGGCCGCCGGACGGTCCTTGAGGATCACGTCGTTGGCCTCGATCAGCGCCCGCATGAACTTCTCGGCGGTCGCCTTGTTCTGGTCGATCCAGCCGCGGTTCATGTAGACGAAGTTGATGTTGTTGTAGATGCCCTCGGCGGTCTGCAGGATCTTGGTGCCCTTGACCGCCATCAGGGTGCGGGTCGGCCACGGCTCCCACACCGCGAAGCCGTCGATGTCGCCGCGCTCGGTCGCCGCCAGCATCTCGGGCGCCTCGACGTTCACCATGGTGAAGTCGGTGAGCTTGTAGCCCTTCTTCTCGAGGACGCGGCGCCAGAAGATCTCGCTGCCGGTGCCCATGGCGATGCCGATCTTCTTGCCCTTCAGACCGTCGAGGTCGGCGACGTTGCGGCCGACCACGTTCAGCCAGCGCGACAGGTAGGTGCCGTCGGCGACCGCCACGATGTTCGGGTCGACCTGGTGGTTAATGACGCCGGCGAGGTCGGAGCCGTAGGCGGCGTTGACCTGGTTGTTGACCAGGAACGGCACCATCGCCGAGCCGGACGGGCCGGTGTTGATGGTGACGTCGAGGCCGTTCTTCTCGAACAGGCCGCCTTCCTTGGCGACGTAGAACTGCGAGAAGGCCGGGTCGACGCCGGTCGCGATCGTCATCTTGGCCCGGCCCTGGGCGAGGGCCGGTCCGGTCGCGGCGAGCGCCAGCGGCGTCGCCGCCGCGCCGGCCAACAGAGTCCTTCTGCGCATGATTCCCTCCGTTCAGGTCACCGGCGAGAAGCGGCCGGCGAACGCGTAGATGCCCCAGCGGAACAGCCGGTCGGCGACGAATCCCATCAGGCCCAGCACGAGCAGGGCGACGAAGATCTGGTCGACCAGCATGTACATCCGCGAATCCCAGATCATCTTACCGAGGCCGTTGTTCGCGGCAACGAGCTCGGCGGCGATGATGGTCACGAAGGAGTTGGCCATGGCCATCCGCATGCCGGTCAGGATGTAGGGCACGGTGGCCGGCAGGGCGACATGAAAGAAGACCTGGCTCGAGCTGGCGCCCAGCGAGCGCGCGGCGCGGATCTTGTTGGGCGCCACGGCGCTGACGCCGGCCGCGGTGTTGATGATGACGATGAAGATCGTGGTGTAGGTGATCAGGAAGATCTTCGAGGTCTCGCCGATGCCGAACCAGATCACCGCGACGGTGATCAGCGCGGTCGCCGGGATGAAGCGCAGGAACTCGGTGTAGGGCTCGAGCAGCCGCCGCACGATCGGGAACGAGCCGATCGCCAGGCCGATCGGGATGCCGAGCAGCGAGCCGAGGCAGAAGCCGGCGGCGATGCGCGCCAGGCTGGCCGAGGTCTGCTCCCACAGCGTGCCGTCCTCGACCAGCTCGATCGCCTTCAGCAGCACCTTGCCCGGGGTCGGGAACAACACCGAGGGGATCAGCCACGCCGAGCAGACGTGCCACAGCAGGAACAGGCTGGCGAAGCCCGCCAGGTAGCCCGCGGTGCTGCGCAGCGCCGCCGGCATCAGTGCGCCCTCTTCAGCGAGATCGCGACCTCGTCGCGGATCATCTCGTGGACCTGGCGGTAGACGCCCACGAAGCGATCGTGGGTGCGCTCGCGCTCGGGCTCCGAGAGGTCGACCGCCACGGTGCCCTTGAGGCGCGACGCCGGCCCGGCATGCATGACGCCGATCCGGTCGGCCAGGATGATCGCCTCGTCGATGTCGTGGGTGATGAACAGCACGGTGGCGCCGGTGCTGGCGCAGATCCGCTTCAGCTCGTGCTGCATGTCGGCCCGGGTGTGGGCGTCGAGCGCGGCGAACGGTTCGTCCATCAGCAGCATGCGCGGCTCGTTGGCCAGCACGCGGGCGATCTGGATACGCTGCTTCATGCCGCCCGACAGTTCGGACGGGTGCTTGTGGTCCTGGCCCGCTAGCCCGACCAGCTTGAGGTAATGCTCGGCCTTCTGCCGCCGCTCGGCCGCCGCGACGCCGCGCATCCGCAGGCCGAACTCGACGTTGCCCAGCGCGGTCAGCCAGCCGTACAGCGAATCGTCGCCCTGGAAGACCACGCCGCGGTCGGCCGCCGGGCCGACGATCGGCCGGCCGGCGATGGTGATGCTGCCGGCGCTGGCCTGCTCGAAACCGGCCACCATGTTCAGCACCGTGGTCTTGCCGCAGCCGCTGGTGCCCAGCAGGCAGAAGAACTCGCCCTCGCGGATGTCGAGCGAGAAGTCGCGCACGGCGACGTAGTCGCTGCCCTTGAGCGAGCGGTAGACCTTGCTGACACCGGCGAGCTGAACGAGCGACATCTCGCGGCAGCGTAAAGCATTTTCCGCGCCAAGGAAGCGAGCGGGCGGTTGGCCGGTCGCAGGGCGGCATGCCACGATGACGGCATGACGCGCCCGTTCCATCTCAACCTGTTCATCCAGAGCCGCGGTCACCACGAGGCGTCGTGGCGGCATCCCGACGCCTCGCCGCTGCCGCTGACCGACATCCGCTTCTACCAGGACCTCGCGCAGCGGGCCGAGCGCGGGCTGTTCGATTCGATCTTCCTCGCCGACCAGCTGTCGCTGGGCGAGGACGTGGCCCATGCCGGCCGCACCTGGCTGGAGCCGATCACCGTGCTGGGCGCGCTCAGCGCCTCGACGTCGCGCATCGGCCTGATCGCCACCGCGTCGACCACCTACACCGAGCCGTTCAACCTCGCCCGCCAGTTCGCCTCGCTCGACCACATCAGCAACGGCCGGGCCGGCTGGAACATCGTCACCTCGTGGGCGCCGGGCGCCGGCCGCAACTACGGCGAGACGCAGCAACCGAGCCACGCCGATCGCTACGCCCGCGCCGAGGAGTTCATGCAGGTCGTGAACGGCCTGTGGGACAGCTGGGCCGACGACGCCGTGCTCGACGACCGCGCCAGTGGCCGCTACGCCCGCGCCGACCATATCCGGCCGATCGACCATGCCGGGCCGCACTACCGCGTCGCCGGCCCGCTCAACCTGCCGCGCGGCCCGCAGGGTCGCCCGGTGCTGGTCCAGGCCGGCTCGTCCGACACCGGCCGTGGCTTCGCCGCGCGCCATGCCGAGGCGGTGTTCACCGCGCATCTCGAGAAGGCGACGGCGCAGGCCTTCTACGCCGACCTCAAGGCGCGGGCCGCCGCGCTCGGCCGCGATCCGAAGGGCGTGCTGATCCTGCCCGGCCTCAGCCCGGTGATCGCCGCCACCGAGGCCGGGGCGCAGCGCCTGGCGCGCGAGCTGAACGAGCTCACCGATCCCGAGGTCGGCCGCAAGCGCCTGTCGGGCCGTTTCGGCGGCCACGACTTCTCGCACCTCCCGCTCGACCGGCCGCTGACGCCGGCCGACTTCCCGGCGCCCGAGACGGTCGAGGCGGCGCGCAGCCGGACCGAGGTGATCCTGGGCGTTGTGCGCGCCCAGCAGCCGACGCTGCGCCAGCTGCTCGCCATCCTGGCCGGCGCGCGCGGCCACTTCACCACCGCCGGGACGCCCGAGCAGATCGCCGACCTGATGCAGGACTGGGTGGCCGACGGCGCCGCCGACGGCTTCAACCTGATGCCGCCGCTGCTGCCCTCGATGCTCGACGTGTTCGTGGCCGAGGTCGTGCCGATCCTTCAGAAGCGCGGACTTTTCCGCACCGCCTATGAAGGCACCACGCTGCGCGATCATTTCGGCTTGCCCCGCCCCAAGGCTCAGTCATCCTGACGGAAACCGGCTTTCGAGGGGGAAGAAGTCCGATGTTCAGCCACGTGACGATCGGCAGCAACGACGTAGGTCGGGCCAAGGCCTTCTACGATGCGCTGCTGCAACCGCTCGGTCTGGTGCGTCACATGGACTACCCGAATGCCGTGGGTTACGGCCCTGCGGACGGGCGGCCCCAGCTCTGGGTGCTCAGCCCGCTCGACAAGAACGCCGCCTCCGTCGGCAATGGCATCACCATCGGCCTGGAGGCGCCCGATCGCGGCGCCGTCGACGCGGCTCACAAGGCGGCGCTCGCGGCCGGCGGCACGGACGAAGGGGCTCCAGGCCTCCGCGCGCACTATCACCCGAACTATTACGGTGGATATCTTCGTGACCTGGACGGCAACAAGATCTGTGTGGTCTGCCATCGCAAGCCCTAGCCGATCCGAAGTTCGCCCGTACGCGTAGATCCAAGGCATGCTTCCATTATCCCGCCGCGCCCTGCTGGCTTCAGCCGGCGCGGCCCTTCTGCCGCATTCGGTCCCCGCCCAATCCGGACTGCCCGAGCGTGCCATCCGGATCTGGGTCGGATTCGCAGCGGGCGGCGGCTCCGACGTCGTGGCGCGCGCCATCGCGCCCGCGATCCAGCAGAGGCTGACACGGCCCGTCACCGTCGAGAATCGTCCCGGCGCCGCCGGTGCCATGATGGGCGATGCCTTGAAGAAGGCCGCGCCCGACGGAGCCACGATCGGACTGCTGCCGAGCACCACGCTGATCGGCCGCCTGATATCGCCCGCGACCTTTCCGTTCGATCCGCTGCGCGATCTTGCCCCCCTCGGGATCGTCGGGACTTTCGAGACGGCGTTCGTCGTGTCGCGGTCGATCGA
>Ga0102832_1001818_pt1 | contig 14692 bp, 10 predicted proteins | sample EBPBio282013_DNA_FD_88942 | JGI IMG/M metagenome (GOLD analysis project Ga0102832, IMG submission 88942) | Wastewater treatment Type I Accumulibacter community from EBPR Bioreactor in Madison, WI, USA - Reactor 2_5/28/2013_ DNA (Illumina Assembly) | ecosystem: Engineered > Bioreactor > EBPR >...
CTTCAACAAGGACGACCAGCTGTTCGCCGGCTCGGTGATCGGCCAGACCCTGTATCGCGTGCAGGTCGATTCGGGAGAGGTCGACCGTGTGATCGACCCGCCGTCCGGCATGGCCGACGACATCGCCTTTGCCGACGACGGCACGATGGCGTGGACGGCGTTCCTGATCGGCAAGGTCTATGTCCGCAGGCCGAACGGCAAGACCATCGAGGTCGCCAACGGCATGAGCGGTCCCAATTCGCTGGCGTTCGGCAAGGACGGGCGGCTGTTCGTCTCCGAGGTGTTCCTCGGCGACGCGCTCTACGAGATCGACATCAGGAACGTCGACAAGCCCGACTTCAAGCCGCTGGCGCGCAACGAGCTGCGCCGCATCGCCGAGAAGCTGGGCGGCCTCAACGGGTTCGAGGTGCACAAGGACGACGGCTTCCTCTACGGGCCGCTCTGGTTCAAGGGCGAGATCGTGAAGGTGAATCTCGAGACCGGCGCCGCCGAGGTGATCGCCTCGGGGTTCAAGACGCCGGCCGCCGCCAACATCGATCCGCAGAACCGGGACAACGTCTATGTCGTCGACACCGGGACCGGCGGCATCTGGAGCGTGAGCCTCACCAGCAAGGCGAAGAAGCTGGTCGCCTCGATGAAGCCGGGCCTCGACAATCTAGCCTTCGACTCGCGCGGCCGCCTGTTCGTGACCTCGATGACCGACAACGGCATCTACCTGGTCGACAAGCAGACCGGCGCGCATCGCACCATCGTCGAGGGCAAGCTCGCCGTTCCGACCGACCTCGCCGTCACCACCGACGGGGGCAAGGACACGGTGCACGTGGCCGACGTGTTCAGCTATCGCAAGGTGGATGGCGCCAACGGCGATGTGACCGACGTGCTGCGCGTGCATGGCGAGACGCACGCCTATCCGATCGGCATCTCGCTTGGCCCGAAGAACGTGCTACTCACCAGCTGGTTCTCGAACACCGTGGAGAAGGTCGACCGCAAGACCGGCAAGCTGACGGCGACGCTGGGCGAGTTCTCGGCGCCCGTCGATGCCGTGGAGTTCAACGACGGCACGATGTACGTGGCCGAGCTGGCCAGCGGCAACCTCGTGAAAGTCAGCGCCGACGGCAAGGAGCGCAGCATCGTCGTGAAGGAGCTGCGTGGTCCCGTCGCCATGGCGCACGGGCCGGGCTCCCTCGTTTGCATCACCGAGATCGCCGCCGGTGCCGTCAGCCAGATCGACGTCGCCACGGGTGCGCGCAAGGTGGTGGCCGACGGTCTCACCGGCCCCGAGGGCATCGACATCGGTCCGGACGGACGTCTTTACGTGGCCGAGGTCGGCCAGAAGCGCGTCGTCGCCATCGACCCGGCAACCGGTGCGAAAACGGTGATCGCGTCGAACCTCGATATCGGCCTGGCGCCTTTCCCCGGCGGTCCGCCCGCGCTCGTGCCCACGGGCGTCGCGGTCGGCCGCACCGGCATCGTCTATGTCGGCGCGGATGTCCGGAACTCGCTCTATAAGCTCACGCCTCCGTAGTCATTGGAGCGCGCCACTCCAGTGGCGCTCTTCTCCTGAATCATGAGCGCCACTGGAGTGGCGCGCTCCAATGAGGGTTGAAATGCCCGGCATTCCTTTCATCAGGGATTTCAAGTTCGACTACGGCACCGCGATGGAGGTGACGCCGCTTATCCGCCGCGTCGTGGCCAACAACCCGAACCCCTTCACCTTCAAGGGCACCGGCACCTACATCATCGGCCACGGCAATGTCGCCGTCGTCGATCCGGGTCCCGACGACCAGGAGCATATCGATGCCGTGCTGCGCGCGCTGCGCGGCGAGACGGTGACGCACATCCTGGTGACCCACACCCATATCGACCATGTGCCGGCGACGCCGGCGCTCGCCAAGGCGACCGGCGCCAAGGTCTACAGCTACGGCCCGCATCCGACGCCGGAAGGGGTCACGACCGAGCAGGAAGGCGACTTCTCCTTCGCGCCGGACGTGAAGCTGAACGACGGCGACGTGATCCAGGGCGACGGCTGGAACGTCGAGGCGGTCTATACGCCGGGACACATCTCGAACCATCTCTGCTTCGCGGTGAAGGAAGACAAGGCGCTGCTCTCGGGCGACCATGTCATGGGCTGGTCCACGGCGGTGATCTCGCCGCCCGACGGCAACATGGCCGATTACTTCGCGTCGCTGCGCAAGCTGCTGCCGCGCGACGCCTCGGTGCTCATTCACGATCAACACCTGCACCTGGGGCTCGGTCGCAGGGCCGTGCGCGATCACGTCAGCCGGCAGGGTGGAATCAACTGGGCGTTGCTCGGCTCGACCCGCAACGCCGCCGCCTTCATGGAGCAACTGGGCGTCACCCACCTCTACTGGCTGGGCACGCCGCTCGCGTTCTCGGCGATTGGAGACGACGTCGTCTTCTACCGGCTCGCGCAGCTCAGCGGTGCGGGCGCGACCTCGCTGGGTGATGGCTCGTTCATCACCCCCATCGACAAGGCGCGCGTGCAGAGCGACACGCCGACGGTGCTCGTGATGGTCTGCGCGACCGAACGCATGACGCCGCTCGAGCTCAACCGCCGCTGGGAGCCGCTCTACTTCACGCCCTGCGAGGCCCCCGTCGTGCCCGACGATCTCGACGCGCAGGTGATTTTCGCCGAGGCGCTGATGAACACGATGCCGTGGGATTACTGGACGCGTGATCGCACGCCCAAGCCGGAGACGGAGGAAATCCTCGCCGCGCTGCGGTTTGTTTCCTCGCGCAACCCGAATCATCCGGGTGCGAACCACTTTTACATCCACGCGGTGGAAGCCGGGCCGAATCCTGAGCAAGGATTGGAAGCGGCGAACCGGCTGTTGCGTTACGCGCCGGCGGCAGGGCATCTCGTTCACATGCCCGCGCATATCTACATGCGCGTCGGGCAATACGCCGATGCCGTCATGGCGAACGAACTCGCAGTGAAGGCGGACAAGGATTACATCCGCAGTTGTCGGGCGCAGGGTTTTTATCCGGGCGTGTATTACCCGCACAACATCCACTTTCTCTGGTGGGCGCAGTTGTTTGAAGGGCGCAGCAAGGACGCGTTGCGCACGGCGAATCAAGCAGCGCGTTACGCGAATGAAAATTACTGCGGCCCGAGCAAGGCGTACGAAGCGCCGCGCTTGCGCCATTTGCCGTGGCTCACGTTGATCCGTTTCGGCAAGTGGGACGAAGTGCTCGCCATCTCCCAACCGGTGAACACGAACGATTTCCTCGTGGACCGGGCGCTGTGGCATTTCGCCCGGGGGCTGGCGTTCGCGGCAAAGCAAAACATCGCCGCTGCGCAACAAGAAGAACAGACGCTCAACGCCATCGTGACTGGGGAGGAAATCAAAAAGCTCGACAGTCCGATCTTCCCGGTTTCGGCCACGGTGGCGGTGTCCGCGCATTGGCTGGCGGGCAAGGTCGCGGGGGCGAAAGGCGATACGAAAGGGATGATTACGCAGTTGGAAAAGGCGTTGGAACTGGAAATGGCGTTGCCCTACATGGAGCCGTCGTTCTGGCCCGTGCCGGTGCGCCCGACGCTGGGGGCGGCTTTGCTGCAAACCGGTGAAGCAGCCAAAGCCGAACAGATTTTCCGCGAAGACTTGAAGTATTGGCAACGCAACGCCTGGAGTTTGCTCGGCTTGGAGCAGGCGTTGCGCGCCCAAGGCAAGTCGCAACAGGCTGATGATGTGCAACGGCAGTTCACCGCCGCGTGGGGACGTGCGGATGTGAAGCTGGATTTGAAGTGGTTTTGATCACCGACAACCCGTCGCTTGCATAACGTCGCGCGGGGAGTAGTTTTCTTCATGAAAACCCTCTCTGTCGCGACGTTCAACGAACGTGCCCCGGCGGAAGAATTGCGAAAGCAATTTTGCCAGGCGGGCGTGTCCGCAGTCCTCACCGATGAATCGAAGCTGGAACGCTTCTGGTTCATGTCGGAGCCGTTGGCGGCCATTCACGTGGAAGTTCCACAACCGGATTATCTCCGGGCGCGCCGACTGTTGAGCGAGTGGGAGCAAACCACCGAACTCATGGCGCTGGCGGTGCGCTGCCCGGAATGTCACTCAGCGTGTGTCATGTTTCCGCAAAACACGCGGAAGTTTTTTACCCCGGCGCTGTGTCATACGCTGCTGACCACACTGCATGTCACGCCGCGCGAGTATTATTGCCTCGACTGCCATTTCACCTGGCCGAAAGAGCCGAAGAAGGAGCGGGAGTTTGATGTCCTCGGTTTTCCGATGGACTCGAAGTTCTGGCATCCCGAGCGGTTTCCGAAACAAGAGAAGTGACGGGTGAGGGTTTTCTCCGGTAGCTTTCCCGGTCGTCAATATGACCAGGAAAGCTACTACACTTCACCACAAGCCAGCCGGCCCGCGCCTGCCCGCCGCGCCGCGTTCGATTCAAAAGGGCAGCTTCCTCGGCGACTTGCTCGATCGCGAGGCGATTGATTGTCTCGCGCATAACATCGCATTGGTGCATCCGAAGTTTGATGGCAAAGCGTTTCAGCGCATGGCGCTGGAGGGGTTGAAGCCGCTGGCGATTCTGCAACGCGGGCAACATCTGGCGCGGGCGTTGCGGGCACACTTGCCGGAGCGCTACACGGACGCAGTCGAAATCCTGATCCATTCCCTCACGCCGCCGATGATGGACACCGATGATCTGGGGCTGGGGGGATTCTTCTATCTGCCGCACGTGAGTTTCGTGGCGACATACGGGCTGGATGCGGAGCATAACGCCGGGCGCGATCCGTTCGAGGTTTCCATGCGGGCGCAATATGAGATCACGCGGCGCTTCACGGCAGAATTTTCCATGCGCCCCTATCTCATCAAATGGCCAGAACGCACGCTGGGAAGATTGCTGGAGTGGACGCGCGATCTTGATCCACATGTCCGCCGGCTGTGTTCCGAAGGCGCGCGACCCAGATTGCCGTGGGCGATGCGGATTCCGGCCTTCATCAAAGACCCGAGTCCCGTGTTGCCGATTCTGGAGGCGTTGAAGGACGACGTGGATTTGTATGTGCGCCGCAGCGTAGCGAATCATGTCGGGGATATTGCGAAAGATCATCCGCAACTGGCGTTCGAGATTTGCGAACGCTGGCTGGACGGTGCGTCAGCGGAGCGGAAGTGGATGATCCGGCACGCGGTGCGGCATCCGGCGAAGAAAGGTGTGAAGGAGGCGTTGCGCTTGCGCAAGCTGGCGAAGTAGCCGCACCGAGGGTGGTAGCGATTGTCGCGCTGCGACAATCCCGCCGCGTGCAGCGGCGGAATGCTTTGGCTTGCATTGCTTGAGGCCGTTGCGCCGCTGCACGCGGCGCTGGCTGTTCGCGGCGCGAACAGCCCTACCTTGCTGCGCGTGTGATGCGGATTTCCGGGCGATACATGACGCGCACCAGCAGGTCGCCGCGTCCGCCGCGAGTTTTGGGCAAGCCTTCACCAGAAATGCGGATGACTTCACCCGCCTTGATGCGGGCGGGAATCTGAACGCGGAGAAAATTTCCGGTCAAGCCGCGCACGGATTCCAAACCACCCTTCTGCGCTCGCTGGAAATTGATGCGCAAGTCACAACGCAGATCTGAGCCGCGTAATTTGAAGCGCTGGTCCGGCTGGGCTTTGAGTTTTACGGTGACGATGCCGCCTTCGTTCCGGGCGATGCGAAAGCGTGACCCCGGCGCAGTCTCCGGTGGCACCATAAGTTCATAACTCTCCCGCGCGTTCGGCTCCGCCGGATCAATCACCCGCACTTGCAGCGTCGTGCCGCGCAGAAATTCTTCCAGCCGCAGTTGCATCTCCTGCGAGACATTGCGGGCGGCGTTGGTGGAGCGGGATGGAGTCGGTTTCGCGGAATCAAGCTCTGCATCGTAGGCGCGACGACGTTCAGCATCGCCGAGGATTTCATACGCGGCATTCAGCGCTTGCGTCTGGGCTTGGGCCGCGCTCGAACCGCCGTTCACATCAGGGTGATATTGTTTGGCCAGCAGACGGTAGGCGGTGCGAATATGCGTGTCAGTGCAATCCCGGTCGAGGCCGAGCGTGGCGTAATGGTTGGGTTCGGTTGGTTGCAACGGCAGCAGGATAACGAGGCATCAATTAGTCAGCAAATAATCCGTCAGCGTTTCCATGTTGCCGAGAAATTGGCGCATGCTGACGCCAGTGTCGTTGGCCCAACGTCCGTCCGCTTCTTGCCGATTCAAAATGGTGTTCACCGCATTGACGCTGGGGCGTGATGGCGCATTGCGGCGTTGCTCCGCTGCCAGAGTCTTTTCCCGTCCTTCGCGCTGTATCCGCGCGAACCAGGCGATGGTTCCCGGCAGATCAAAGCTTCCCTGCCACGCGTAACCACGCTGGCGTTCGGCGCTGATCTCTTCACGCGTGTAGTGAATTTTGCCATCGCGATCGCCGTAAATCGGCTTGTTGGTTTCCAGTTCATATAAGCGCGCCCAGCGGTTGGAACTGAGTTGCGAGCGTTGCAGCCAGGCGAAAAAAGCGGGGGCAGGCTTGAGAAACTTTTCTGCTCCGGTTTCGAGATAAAGCCGACCGAGGGTGCGGATCACGCCGCCGCTTTCGCCAGCGCAAACGGACGGCGGCTCGAAGGCGCGCGCCCAGGCCGGTTGCATGTCGTAATTGTATTGCTGCGCCCACGCCGGTTGAGGCTCGGGTAACTGGGCGAGGATCAGGAATTCACCGCCGCGTTTGGCAGCTTCGAGAAAGCGCTTGTCGCCGGTGTGCCGATACGCGGTGAGCATGGTGCGGATGCAATCGCTTTGGGTGTTGTCATTGAGCGTGTAGAAACCGCCGTAGTCGGCGTGCGGCCACTGGCGCGGCCAGTTGGTGGCGATGCTGGCCGGCCGAATGGGATGTTTGGCGGGATCGTGTGGCATGCCTGTGAACCGCTGCGGCCACGCGCCGACCGGATATTGCGCGTCCAGCATCCGGCTCAATCCAAAATCAAACGCGGCCTGGATGGGCTTCAGTTTTTCCGGCGGCAGATTCGTGGCGACCTCAAGGAACGTCATCAAAAACGTGAGCGCGCTCTGGGTGTTGTTGTCATCAAAGGTCGTGGTGTTTTTGCGCGATTTGAAATCGGCGGCGCTGGCAGCGGCATCGGTGTGATAAGCCCATTGCTGGCGCAGTTTCGGATCGAACTCGATGACATAGGACCAGCCGCCGGATTCAAGCTGGCCCCGGGCGAGGGCGTTGGCCGCTCCGAGCGCGGCGTGCAGGTGTGCTTCTTCGCGCGTGGCTTCGTACGCGCGCAGCAAAGTCTTGCCGACGGCGGGCGTGCCGGGTGGTTGCACCCAGATCTGGGTTTCGGTCGCGGCGCCCTCGCCGCGTCGTTCTTTTAGGTCAGGCGCATACCACCAGAGATAACCGCCCTCGGTCGAAATCGAGACGAGATATTCAGTGGCCTTGCGGAGCGCCGTTTTGACCGTTTCGGAGCTGGGACGATCCTGGGCAAGCGTTGGGAACACGAGGCAACACAGCAACGCGCTCACAAGCAATCGGCAAGGCTTCATGTGACAGTTGTAACCGAGAAGCAGAAGTCGCGCGAGTGTCAGTTCCGGCACAGTGCCGGTGGATTTGGGAACTAAAAGAACCAGGCCGGAGCAAATTTGGTTCGCTCCGGCCTGATGTTGAACGGGTGCTGTAACGCTTATTTATCCTCGGGGATGCGCATGCCGTAGAACGAGCGATACACAAAGACGAGCGCGATGAGGAAGAAGACGGCGCCAATAGCAGTCTTCGCATTTTGATTTTTCATCGTCACGGCGATTTCCACCGCCAGCAAACCGAACAGCGTAGTGAACTTGATCACCGGGTTCATCGCCACCGAGGATGTGTCTTTGAACGGGTCGCCCACAGTATCGCCGACGACGGTGGCGGCGTGGAGGTCCGTTCCCTTTTGGCGCATGTCCACTTCCACGATCTTCTTGGCGTTGTCCCACGCACCGCCCGCATTGGCCATGAAGATGGCCTGGAATAAACCGAAGAACGCGATGCCGATCAGATAGCCGATGAAGAAGTAAGGATTGAAGAATGGCAACGCGAGCGCGAAGCAGAACACCACGATGAAGATGTTCCACATGCCTTTCTGCGCGTAAACGGTGCAGATGCGAACGACCTCGTTGCTGTCTTTTTGGGAGGCCGTGGTGGCATCGAGCTTCATATTCTCCTTGATGTAAACTACGGCGCGATACGCCCCGGTCACGACAGCCTGACAGGACGCGCCCGTGAACCAATAGATCACCGAGCCGCCCATGACGACGCCCAGAATGATCTCCGGCTGGACGATGGAGAGTTTGGCCACCACGCCGCCGAATAGATTTTCGAGCAGCATGATGATGCCGAACACCATCGTGGTCGCCCCGACAACCGCAGTGCCGATGAGCACGGGCTTGGCGGTGGCCTTGAAGGTGTTGCCTGCGCCATCGCCTTTCTCCAATTGAAACTTGGCGTTCTCAAAGTCGGCCTCGAAACCAAAATCCTTTTTGATCTCGGCTTTGACGTCTTTGCGGGCCTCGATCTGGCTCAATTCGTAAACTGACTGCGCGTTGTCCGTCACCGGGCCGTAACTGTCCACCGCGATGGTCACCGGGCCCATGCCGAGAAATCCGAACGCCACCAGACCGAACGCAAAAATCGGCGCGGCAAACGCGAACTGCGCCGGCATCACGGCCATCAAGGAAGTGTGCGTTGAGAACTGCCACGCCCCGAACATCAACAGCATGATCACGAGTCCCATCCAGAATGCGGAGAAATTACCCGCCACGAAGCCGGAGAGGATGTTCAACGACGCGCCGCCATGCTTGGAGCAATTGGTGACTTCGCGAACGTGCCGCGACGTGGTGCTGACAAAGATCTTCGTGAACTCGGGAATCAACGCGCCCGCCACCGTGCCGCAACTGATGATGCTGGAGAGCACCCACCACAATGCGGGTTGCGCGACGCCGGCGCCGTCCTTGAAATCACCCAGCAACATCTTGCTCGCGACGTAAGTGATGGCGATGGACACCGCCGAGGTGATCCAGACGAGGTGCGTCAACGGCGCTTCAAAATCAAAGTCCTTTTTACTGCCATAAAGGGCTTTGCTGAGGATTTCATTCACGAAGTAGGACGCGAGTGAAGTTACGATCATCAAGGCCCGCATGACAAACAGCCAGATGATGAGCGTCGCGCAAACTGTCGGGCTGGCCGCCAGTGCCAAGGCGAGGAAGGCGATCAACGCCACGCCGGTCACGCCGTAGGTTTCAAACCCGTCCGCTGTCGGCCCGACCGAGTCGCCGGCATTGTCACCAGTGCAATCCGCGATCACGCCGGGATTCTTCGGGTCATCTTCGGGCAGCTTGAAGACGATTTTCATCAGGTCTGAGCCGATGTCGGCGATCTTCGTGAAAATCCCGCCGCAGATGCGGAGCACGGACGCGCCGAGCGATTCACCGATGGCGAACCCGATGAAGCACGGACCGATCAGGTCGCGCGGCAGGAATATCAGAATGCAAATCATGAAGAACAATTCCACCGCCACAAGCAACAGGCCGATGCTCATGCCGGAGCGGAGTGGAATGCAGAGCGTGGCGAAGGGATTTCCCTTGAGCGCGGAGAACGCGGTGCGGGAGTTCGAGATGGTGTTGATCTTGATGCCGAACCACGCCACCCCATACGAACCGAGGATGCCCAGGACCGAGGCGGCCAGGATCACGAGCACGTTGAACGCAACTTTTCCCGAACCCAACGGCTGGCCGGTCGCATCCTTATGTTCAGTCAGAAAGCCGAAGTAAAACACCATGCAGGCCGCGATCAACACCCAGAGGATGGCGAGCAATTTGCCCTGTGTGATCAGATAGGTTTTGCAGGTTTCGTAGATGGAGTGCGAAACCTTGGCCATGCTTTCGTGAACGGGCAATCCTTTGGTTTGCAGATATTGCACGATGCCAAACAATGCGCCGATGACGCAGATGCCGATGCCGAGCATCATCAACGTATGCCCGCTCACCCCGCCGAGCCCAGCGAACTTGACGGCGCTGAGATCGGGAATGTTGATGTCCGCTTCGCTGGCGCTCGCGCTGAGCGTCAGCCCGATGGTGAAAAAGACGAGAAGGACCAAGAACCGAGAGGTATTAGTTTTCATGGTTGTAGCGGGAATATGGGTAAGCCAAAAACATTAGCCAACCCATTTTTTGCTCTAAACCAGCACTGCTTTGTTTGCCTTGTTTGGAACTCTGGAACTATCATCCGTTTATGCAGATTCAAGAAGTTCTCGCCAATGAGGAATTGCGCCGCCACGAGTTTCCGGTCGTGCGGAACAAGGTTTTTCTCGCTCATGCGGGCGATTGCCCCTTGCCGCGCCGGGTAGCGCAAGCGATTGCCGATTACGCGCACCACGCTGCAGCAGGAGATCAGGAAGCCGCCATCTGGCCGCAAGCGGTGGAGGAGGGGCGGGCGCTGGGGGCGAAATTGTTGGGCTGCAATCCCGAAGAAGTCGCGCTCGTTGGGCCGACCTCGCTCGCACTAAGTTTATTTGCCAGCGGGCTGAAATATCGCAAGGGCGACAACATCCTCATCTATCACGATGATTATCCGTCGAACGTCTATCCCTGGATGGCGCTGGCGGAGCAGGGCGTGCAGGTGCGCTTGCTCAACACGCGCGGGTTGGGCGTCATCCGGCCCATTGACGTGTTGGGGCAGGTGGATGAACAAACGAAACTCGTCGCGCTCGCGTCGTGTCATTTCATCAGCGGTTATCGGCTGGATCTTACGGCCATCGGCAAGGCATTGCGGCAGCGGAACATTTTGTTCTGTCTCGATGCCATCCAGACCGTGGGCGCATTTCCGACGACGATGGAGTACGTGGACCTGCTTGCTGCTGACGCGCACAAGTGGTTGCTCGGACCGTGCGGTGCGGGACTGATGGTGGTGAAGAAGGATTTACAGCCCCGGCTCAATCCGCCGATTTATGGCTGGCACAATGTGCGGTGCCCAAATTATGTCGCACAGGAGGAAATCGCCTATCGCAGCGGCGCGAAGAAATTTGAAGTAGGCACACAAAACCTGCTTGGACTCGTCGGTTTGAACGAAGCGATGCGGATGTTGCTCGAACTCGGCGTGGAGAACATCGCCCGCGAACTACTGCGCAAACGTGCCTGGCTCGTCCCGGCCTTGCAGGCAAAAGGATATTCCGTGTTGAACGCCGAAGCGGCGCTGGAGAATGCGAGCGGCATCGTGACATTCTTCAAACCGGAAACTGATTTGCCCGCACTACACCAAAAACTGCTCGACGCAAACATCGTCACTTCCTTGCGGGCGGACCGCAAAGGTCAGCGTTACCTCCGGCTGTCGCCGCATTTTTACAACACCGATGCAGAGTTGCAACGGGTGCTGGAATTGATTTAGACCTTTAGCCTCATCACAAAAAAACATGAGCAATGCCGGCAAACGCATTCCCACCGACGGTGGCGCAAGCCTGAGTCATAATCCCTTTGGCGCTCTTTCCAGTGCTGGTCTCCCGCCGGCGCCTGCAAACCTTCCCGATGCTGCGGCACCGGGCGTTACGAAACCACCCCGGAAAAATCGTGGTCGCGTTGACATCATCCGACAGAAGGCGGGCCGCGGTGGAAAGACCGTAACGGTAGTCACGGGCTTTGTGGGGATTGGTTTGCCGGAAAAAGAACAGCTCGCCAAAGCGATGCAACGCGCGTGTGGCGTCGGCGGCACGGTAAAGGACGGTCACATTGAAATTCAAGGCGACAAGCGGGAAGAGGTCGCGCGCATTCTGACCGAAGCGAACTTCCGTCCGGTGTTTGCGGGCGGTTAAGGGTGCAGATTGAGCAAAGCGCTCACGCCTTCAACCCCAAGCCCAGCACTTCCTTGCAATACTTTAGGCTACGTTCCAATTCGCCCTTTTGATACGCCTGTTCCGCAGCGGCGTCGGGCGAGCGATGCGGCTCGCGCGGCTGCCCCTTCTTTGCGAGTGCTACAAACTTGGCCAGCTCGCTGGCCCGGGCTTTCGGCCAATTTTTCCAAAAGCCGGGTTTCAAATACGGAATCTCGCGATTGAAACCAGAAATCGTTTCGATGTGAACCGGCACGCCGGGACAAAGGGCCGCGAACTTCTCGAAATAGGTTTTCAAATCCACATTACCTTCGCCCATCGCCGTCCATTGGATGGTTGCACCGTTCGCACTTTCCCAGATCGCCGAATCACGCAAGCTGGTCGTCAACACATACGGTGCAATGATTTCCAGATTGGAAATGGGATCTTCCATCGTCCAGGTCGCATTGCCCGCGTCCATGTTCGCGCCGACAAAATCTTTTCCCGCTGCTTCGATCAACGTCACCAACTCCCACGCCTGCATGTCGCCGGCGTGATTTTCCACCGCGATCTTCACCCTGGCATCCAGCGCGCGACTGCGCTGGGACTGGCAGACTTTCACCGTGTCCGCAATGCGCGCTTCGATGCCGCCGTCGGTTTCGCGATCTTCACCCGCGCCCAGCACCACCCGCAGCACCGGCGATCCCAAGGCTTTCGCCACGCGGATGCCCAACGCCAGGTGTTCTTCCGCCGGGCCCCATTTTCTTTTGAAAGTTTTGGAAGTCGGACAAATGCTCCACGTGCCAAGTTGAATCTGCAAATCTTGGTCCGCCGCTTTGCGTTTCAGTTCCCCGAGATAATTGTCTTCAAAACTCTCGAAAGCGTCCAGGTCGGTGATGAACAATGAATCGGTTTTCAATGCAACGGCATAATCAATCAACGCCGGCGCCTTCCAATTCATGGCGCGTACGGCGAAATTATCCAAACCGAGTTTGATGTTTCGGGTGGGGCGCGAGCGGCTGGTTTCCTGACCGAGACCCGAGCCGATCAAGCTCAAGCCGGCAGTGGTGGCGGCCATGGTTTTTAAGAACATGCGGCGGGGCGTGGCAGGGTTCATTGGCTTCATTTGAAATTCCGGCCTAGCAGTAGCAGCCGGCTCTGGCGACAGCAATCTTGAACGAACAAAATTTCCATCCGGCAATAACTGTTGTGCGCTTCAGTCGGAAACCGGACCGGGCTTGATCAGGCAATAAGAGCGATACCAAAGCTCATCACTTTGCAGCGCGTTGTAAATCCGCGAGCCTTTCACTCCGGCAAAATCCCGCCCGAGCGGGTGAAGGAATTTCGGCAGATGCTGGGCGATCAGTTGCAATGACCGCGGCGAGTTTCGCTCCATGCCGCGCAGGACTTCAGCGTTGATGTTCCGGTGGCTCTGGGTTTGCAGCGGGGCTTCAGCGAGCGCTTTTTCCCATTCCGCCAGCCGATCGGCGAAGCGAAAGTCGGCGTAGAGAAAATGTCCGTCCGGGCGCAGCACCCGCGCCACCTCGGCCAGAAAGCGCGGGAAGTTTGGATAGCAATGCGACGCCTCCACATTGATCACGGCGTCAAAGGTGTTGGACTCGAACGGCAGGTTCTCCGCGTCGCCGGGCACAAAGTTTAATCCGGCGATTCGATGGCGCTGTTGGCAGAAGCGGATGCCGGACGGATTCAAATCCAACCCGGTGTAATGCTGTGGTTGAAAAGTGCGGGTGAGGTAGGAAGCGCCGCCGCCGTGGCCACAGCTCACCTCCAAAACATTTTTCCCGCGCAGTTCGGTTTGGGCCGCGACGTGATGATACAACTGGATGCAGGCCCGGTTTTCCTCGTCCTCGGGCGAAAGTTTGATGCCCAGCGGCGGCGCTTCCTCATAAGCGTAATTGAGAAACAAAACGCCCTCGCCGTGCAGCCGGCGCGTGAGGAACGGATACCAAAGCTGCCAGATGGCTTTGCGGATGGGACCGATGGCGAACAGATGATCAATGACAGGCACGGCAAATCGTTACGGTAAAAGTTAAGTGCTGCCAATCACGTTTGGTGCGATTTACGCCAGCAATTCCTGGATCTCATCCCAACTCAGCGCGGCGGCGAATTCCTCCTCGCCGCCGATGGTCGCGGCGATCAATTCGCGCTTGCGGTTCTGGAGCGTCAGGATTTTTTCCTCCACGGTATCGCGCGTGATGAGCTTGTAGCTCGTCACGACGCGGGTCTGCCCGATGCGATGCGCGCGATCCGTCGCCTGATCTTCCACCGCGGGATTCCACCACGGGTCGAAATGGATGACCGTGTCCGCGCCCGTGAGATTCAGGCCCACGCCGCCGGCTTTGAGGCTGATGAGAAAGACCGGAATGCTCGCGCTGGTCTGGAATTTCTCCACGACCTTCGCTCGATCGGTGGTCGAACCGTCGAGATAACAGAATTCAATCCCTTCTTCCGAGAGCCGTTCCTTCAACAAGGTCAGCATTCCGACGAACTGGCTGAACACGAGCACGCGATGGCCGCCGTCAATGACTTCTTCCAATAGCTCGCCAAACATTTCCAGTTTGCCGGAGGAAGTTTCCGGTTTGGTATTTTCCAGTTTCAACAACCGCAGATCGCAACACACCTGGCGCAGTCGCAACAACGCCGTGAGCACCACCATGCGGCTCTTGGCCAGCCCTTGCGCGCCGACCGCTTCGAGCACTTCCTTGCGCGTCGCTTCCAGGAATTGTTGATAAACCCCGCGCTGCTCCGACGTGAGTTCGCAGAACGAAACTTGTTCCAGCTTCGCCGGCAAGTCCGCCGCCACATCCTTCTTCAGGCGTCGTAGCAGGAACGGACGCAAGCGCCG
>Ga0102832_1001821_pt1 | contig 14679 bp, 11 predicted proteins | sample EBPBio282013_DNA_FD_88942 | JGI IMG/M metagenome (GOLD analysis project Ga0102832, IMG submission 88942) | Wastewater treatment Type I Accumulibacter community from EBPR Bioreactor in Madison, WI, USA - Reactor 2_5/28/2013_ DNA (Illumina Assembly) | ecosystem: Engineered > Bioreactor > EBPR >...
TTGAAAAAAATGGAAATATTTCATGAGAAGAATCTAGCCTTCACAAATAATGATAAATTTAAAAAAGTCTCATAAATGACCGCACACATTTTGACGCATTGTAAAAAAATCAATATTCTAAAAAGAATAACAAATAAACTATTTGTATTTTAGCTTGATCCCTTTATAAAAGGAAGTATAAAGTTTTTCATATTTTCATAATTTTAAATTGATGTGAATTTTATTTGTAGAATAAAGCAAATTAATAACAAATAAAGCGATTAGTAACAAAATCAATAATTTAAAAAATAAAGTTCTTTGTAAATTATCAGCAACTCCATGAAAACCAAAGACAAAATTGTTGTTGCTTTTGTCTGGGGAATCATCGTTTTCGAAACTACATGCTTTCTCACTATCATGGCACCTTTGTTGTACCAAAATGTACCCAATTTATCAATCTAAGAACCTACCTGCATTCGTGATGATTTTACCTTCCTTCCTCTGTGTTGTTTCTCTGCTATTTGTAAGCTACTACAAATCAACTACTGCCCAACCTGGTTCTCCTTCACATCACATCGTAATTTTTATTCCTATCAAGAATACTCACTACAGCGATTAAATTTAAGATATCAAACAAAAAGCCAGAGTATAAAATGATAAGAAAAAACAAAGGAGAAAACTTAAAATTGTAAAAACTGTCGATCAGTAATTCTTTTATTCATTCAGGGAATAAATTGACTCTTTAAGCATGACTCTGTACTGTTTCAAGTGCGATGTGGTCAAATAAGAGCGAGTTCATCATTGTTCAATTTGCAAAAAATGCATTATGAGAATGGACCATCACTGTCCCTGGATAGGAAATTGTGTCGGGAAACTGAATCATAAGTATTTCATTCTCTTCCTTCTTTATGCAACTGTAAGCTTTTCAATTATAATAGACTGGATTGCTGATTGTAAGTTGCTTTGTAGGCATTGATTTGTTGAGAGGGTCAGTTTATGCTCATCAACTTAAAAATAAGTATGAATTTTACCTCTTTTACTTCTCAGGGCTTAGTTCATTCATGCTGACCTGCTCGATTGGATTCTTGTTAATTACTCAATTATTGACAGCCTGTAGAAATCTCACTACTTTGTAATCTTTTGTTGATGGAATCCACCAAAAAGTATTTCTTTTTTAATGAAGAACCCATGGAACAAACATAATTGGAAATAAAATTTAAGAGAAATCTTCGGAAGTTCACATTGGTTACTTCCTACTCAACCATTTGCTCATGAATCAATTTTCGAGACAAATTAATTGAACAGCGTTGATTCACTATGAACTATTGAGATGAAAAGAAATCTTTTTTAATGATAAATTTTCTCATAAATACTGATAAACTAATGTTTTTTAATCTTATGATGTTCCAATTTTATTTATTTTTAGTATTTCTTACTATAAATTGAGAAATGATATGTTTACAAGCAAATTTACATGATAATTTTTTTTAAGATAAATAGAAAAAAGACTTTTAAAAGTGATTATCTTGTCATAATTCAATCAATCAGAATATTTTTGCATGAGATTTCATGTTTTGGAAATCAAAAAGAATATCTTTCTAAAATGTTGTGAAATAAAAAGATTGTAATATTTTTGTTTTATTAATCTCAGATACTAACAAAAAATCAAACAAATTAAATCAAATCGTTTTCAATTTTTTCGTTATTTTTAAATAAGTAAAAGTTCAATTTGAAATTTTTAAAATTGTTTTTGAAAAATTTTTCGATTTTTCCCTTTTAGTTTTTAAATATTGTTATTTGTTGAACTTTATCAAAATCAAAAATCAAGCTTAAATTAAAGATAAATTAAGATAATATAAACAAAAACATTGAGGACTTTTAATTTGTTAAAAAATTTATCAAGATTTAAATTTGTCTGAAAAATCTAATTTTCCTTCCTCATCTTAATAATTTGTTTGTTAAGAAAATTATTATTTGTTTAACTGTCTTTATGAAACTATTTCATTTAATCCTGTTACTTCAGAAACGACAATATTTTCAATTTATTTTTGTACTAGCTTTACAGGTTCAGGCTGTTTTTTTATTGAATCTAAAAATTCATAAACTGTCGCTACAAAAACAACGATGATTGCAGAAATCTGTCCTAAATTAGTCTCATGATGGAAGTAAATCAAACTTAGTCCAACTGTAATTATTTTTCTCGTTGTTACCACAAAAGGAACAATATGTTGCTTAAATTCCTTTATCATTCTGTAAATAAATATCTGACCAACAAAGGCAGACAGAGAAAGTAAAAGTAAATCCCAAGAATACTCAGGATGCTAAACACAAAATGTAAAAAATTAAACCAATTTGTTTGTTACTCCAAGATGGATAAATGCACAAATTCCTGTCCATTTGTTCATTTTTATTAACATTTAAATTGGTGCAGGCTTATATTTTTATTTGATTTAAGCCTGAAAATCAGGAATGAAACCATCTGCGAAAAGACTGATTAACAATAAAAAAAGTCCAATCATTTCAGTTTTTTGTCCATCGTCAAGAGTTGTTTTAGGATCAAAAAGTCTGAACATTACAATACCGACGGTGACTGCAATTGCGACAATGATTTTTTTATGACCAAGTTTGAGTTATTTATTGATGACTCTGGAGCAGAAAATTCCGACTAAAATTACATTGAGAAGACTGCATGATTTGGCCATGATAATTAAAGGGTAACTAACGAGGTACATTGATTCTGTTTGGGCGATAGATGAGAGATAAATAATGAATCCGGTGCTGAGAGAATTTTTAGTTGGGATGATGACTCTTTGATTTTTAGGTAGAGTAAAGTGTTGATAAATAAGTCCTAAGAACCAATTGATAAATCTTTCGATCATAATAAAACCTGCTGTTGTTCTGAAATATTAATCTTCCCCTGTTGTCGTGTTAAAGTAAGTCATGGTTGTTATTTTTTCGTATTGGATACCTGCGATTAGAAATGCCACATTGACTCCTATGATTCCAATAACCAGTTCAGAAGCTTTTTGCTTATCAAACTGGTTGCAGAGGGAGGAAAAATTCATTTAAATGTAATAAATCTGTACTAATTAAATCAACTTTTAAAAATTCAGTTTATAATTTTATTTTATTTTGTTTGTTTATTCACCCTTAAATTATGAATTTTGTTCTAAGTTCTATTGCTTTTCATTTATCGACTCAGAAATAAACCGCTTTTATGATTTTATTAGAAAATAATAGAAAACACACAGTATTTATTTTTATTTAATTTAAAGGCTTAAAATCAACTTTTGTGACACTCTAAGATTTTTGCATTAATAAATCCCAATAAAAAGTCCTTTTATATTTTATATTAAAACTGAGATAAACCTTATAAAGTTTTTGTTTATAGTAAATCTTTAGTTTATAAATCCTGCATTTTAATATAAAACTCAATCAATTAATCTTCTCATTATATATGGCGGAAAATACAGACATTGCCTTTTCTAGGGAAAGGAGACGTCGTGATGCGTCCAAAAGGGCCAGGGAGTCAATATATGTCTATGACACTTAATAATTCAAAGAATCAGAAAAATAATAATCTCAGTCCATACAACCTATTATCAAAGAATAGGATGATGATGACTCATTCATCTATCATGGTGCGAAACCAAAAAAAGTTGATCCTCGACGTAAAAAAGGAAAAACTAAACTCATTCAAAAACCTAATCACTAAAAATAATAAAAAAAACCTAAAAGGTAATCCTCACAAAAAGAACATGCCCAGATCATTAAGCCATAAATTCTTGAATACATGGACAATGTTACTTATCTTCCAAAAGGCAAGCCTATCGTTTAAAACAAAATTTTCAATCCTTAACTTTATCAGGAAAACATCGAACTAAAACTGCATTATGAGCAATAACTTGAAAAGCTTTATGAACGATTGGGAAGAAAAATCCACAAATAAGAGGAGCCTACCCAAAACGGAATCAGATGGAAGTATCTTTTAAGACAGGTTGAAGAAGTTGGAAAAGATTTCGCTTCTTAAAGATAAGAGCGCTATAAACTAAAAAAGAAAATTGCAAAATTTGCCCAATCAACTTGCAACAGGCTTTAACAAATTAAATAACAAAAAGTGAAAGATTAAGAAAGAAAAATAAAAAAACAGTCATTATAACTTTTTAGACATGTTAAAAGAGAGTTTTGGGGCAGTGCCGTAAAAGTTAGAAAAATAGTTACTCAGCAAGAGAGGAAGAAGTAAGAAAGATAAAGTAAAATGAAAAAACTTTAGGATTTGGTTGTTAGACAGTTTGAAGCTTCACAAAAAATCACTAAAATTCTCGAGGGATATAAAGAAGTATCATTGGAAAATATAAAAGTTTCACAAACGACAAAAGTCCCTGTTATTATTGACATTCAAAAAACTCCTCGTTATAAGTACATTGGACTTCATGATGATAATGTTATTAGGCCTTCTTTATTAGTTAAGTTTCCCTTAAGAGAGTATCAACTTTTAGGTGTTTACTGGATTTCCACTTTACATAATCGAGGAATGAATGCAATTTTGGCTGATGAAATGGGATTAGGTAAAACCATCCAAACCATCGCATTTTTAGCTCATTTAGCCATTTAAAAAGGAATCTGGGGACCACATTTGATTATTGTTCCCACAACCATTCTGATGAATTGGGAAATTTAGTTCAAAAGATGGTGTCCAGCCTTTAAAATTATGACTTATTTTGGTTCTCCAAAATAAAGAAAAATGAAAAGAAAAGGTTGGTCAAAACTTAACAGCTTTCACGTCTGTATTACAAGCTATAAAATTGCTGTTACAGACCATCCAATATTCAAAAGGAAAAAATGGTATTACATGATTCTTGATGAAGCTCAAAATATTAAAAACTTTAAATCACAAAGATGGCAAATTTTACTCAACTTTAAAACAAAAAATAGACTTCTTTTGACCGGTACTCCATTACAAAATGACTTGACTGAGCTTTGGTCATTGTTACACTTTTTAATGCCTAAAATTTTTAATTCATTTTAAGATTTCAATTAATGGTTTAATATTCCTTTCCAATAAGCTTTGGAGAAAAACTTCCCAATCAGTCAAGAAATTCTTAAGAAACTCCACACAGTTTTGAGACCATTCTTTTTAAGAAGGCTTAAAAAAGATGTATAAACCCAACTTCCAACAAAGACATAAAAAATTATTCGATGTGCAATGAGCAGAAGACAAAAATATCTTTACGATGAGATGATTTGGCATGAAAACAAAAGAGCTAAAAATCAAGAGACTACGGGAGGAATGATGAATGTATTGATGGGGTTAAAAAAAATATGCAACCATCCAGACTTGTTCCAACCTAGAATTGAAGAAAGTCCATTAAATTGGGTTCCATTAACAATAGTCATCGCACATCATATGTTTTTAAAGCTCCATTTTGAGACATATAAAACCCACATTTTAAAAGATTTTGTCGATAATTTCAAAGCTAATTTCGGATAAATTGCTGAAGATATTATTTCTCAGTACAATAAAGTATTAATAACAGAAGATAATGAGATTTATTACCGACATAAAATATCAGACAGATTGTTCTTTGCCAAAATCAATTATGAGAGGTCAAAGAGAAAATAATTCAAAGTTTACAATTTTGATTTTAAGAAACTTTAAATCGAGCAAGATTCTTGTTATTTGATGACAAAATCTTTGTAGGAAAGAATTCATGAATTTGAACCAATCTTTGACAAGTTTGCTTTCGTAGTATCAAAAGTAATGGCTCGACCTGCATCACTTGCAACTTTTCCCATGAACTCCGAAGTGATGGCAGAGACCAACAGATTGGATTATTTGAGAGAAAAGGTCAAAAAGATGATTCCAATTGGAATATAATGCATACGATCAAGATTTTTGTTACATTTTCCTAACAAAAATATTGTTCTTTATGACAGTGGGAAACTGATAAAAATGGTATTTTTACTTAAAGCAATAAAATATCGAGGACAAAAAGCGTTAATTTTCACTCAAATGACGAAAATGTTGGATATTTTTGAAAAGGTGTTGAATATGTTTAAGTTTAATTATGTCCGTCTTGACGGTAACACAAAAACATAACTTAGACAGACAATTGTGTAAAGATTTAATAATGATCCTCGAGTTTTAGTTTTTATAAGTAGCACAAGATCAGGAGGTATTGGACTTAATTTAACAGGAGCTAGCAATGTAATTTTTTATGACACTGATTGGAATCCAGCTATGGATAAACAAGCCCAAGACAGATGTCATAGAATCGGTCAGACAAGAAACGTAACCATATACAGGCTCATAACTTAACATAGTATTGAGGAGAATATCTTGATAAAGTCAATTCAGAAAAGAAAACTGTAATCTTTGGTAACTTAAGAAGGAGGTTTTGACACATCTTATTTTGAAAAAGTCTCTCTCAAAGGTTTGCTTAGTGGCGCTATTGACTACAATGAAGATCGTGAAGCAGATTTGGCAGAAGTTGAAGACAAATAAGATCGTGAAATGTTGCAATAAGCAGAAAAGTAGAACAATTAAACAAACAATCTCACAAAAGAAGATTAACAATAAGAACTTGAAGTTGAACAACTTCCTAAATTATTTAAATTTGGTTTGAAAATGTTGTAAAATAACGAATTAATGGAAAATATGTAAAGCGAGGTTGAAGAGGATGAGTAATACAGTAGTGAAGAGTAGGCCTAAGAGGAAAATGAATAGGAAGTTTAAATGGAAGAGGAAAATGCTGATGAATCTCCTATCAAAGGGGACAAGAAGAGCAAAAAATAATTAATGGCTGAAAAGAAACATAACAAATTATTACAGAGTGAAAAATCCATTTCTGATGTCAGTCCTCAAAAGACACCTGCTCATAAAAAAGCCCAATCTAAAAAGTCAATTCCTTCATCTGAAGCAATTCCATAACCAGAATAGGATGAATAGCTTCACCCATAATAAATAATTCAGGAATAACATGAATAGGAAGTAGTTGAGAATTATTCGATTTCAACCTTGGTACATATTTTTTTAATTTTAGTAAAAACTCAAAGCTATGGCAATTTATCAATCATAGTACCTGTTCATGAAGAAACACTTCTTCAGTGCACATTAAGTCGACAACAATGCAGAGGCAGGAGAAGAAGAGGCCAAAATCGACAATCCTTTATTATAGCAATTAAATGGAGTTGCATAATCTAAACCAGCGAGTAAAAGCAGATCAAGAAAAAGAAATAAAAGCAGAAGAAGATGAAAATGAATAAGATCGATCTTATTAACAGAAACAAATACAAATACAATTTTCATTTGTCAATACCATTTATTTATTAATCTTTTGTTTTTATCTTTTTGAAATTCATTTTACCTCATTGATAAGATTCATTGTTAAGAATAAAATGATGATAAATCAAAGATTTATTGAAAACTATTGACTAAAAAGCCAAATTTTTGATGAAATTTTATTATCTTCTTTTGATCAAATATTTTTAAGATAATTTTCAATGACCTTTTCTTTATTTGACAAGTTTCATAATTTACTAAGCCTTCATTTTGGCCTTAAGGATTTTATCATGATATTCCTTCTCGATTTGTGGTCCCTTGTTCTCCCCTGACTGGATATCTTTTACAGAATGAATCTGAGTGTCTTACTATGAAAAAGATGGTTTGTTTTTTACTTTATTATTGACCATTTACGTATTCTAATTATGTCCTTTTTCGATTTATTTGGTTGTTAATGTTCCATAATTTGATAAATTTCCTTGATTGGATTGCTGGTTATTAGATTGATTTTGTTGATTTGTCATGTTAGTTTTTATTTTCTACAATATTTTTTTAATATCATGTCCATGCGGATTATTATGAGTTGGTTTTTCAGAAGGATCAATTTTAATTTATTTCCCAGATTGAGAATGTTGGCCATGTTAAGTTATTAAATAATGATGTTTTGTAAATGTTCTGTCATCATTAATTTTTTCATCAACACTAGAACTCATATTTGATCCAATACTGTTTAAAGAAGTGTTTCTCTGTTGGAAATTGATTTGATTTGTATAAATTTAATGTGAAGAACTTGGATTGTGAGTTTATCGTCCTTTTATGACATGAGGAGGCGAGATGTAATGAAGAAATTGATCCTTGTCGAAATGAGTTTTACCATATTGAATGGGGATACCATTATCATAATGTGTTTAATTACCTTTAAATCTCCCTTTTTTAATGTCCTCAATGAGTTATTTTTAGATTTCCTTAAGATTGACATTATCACCATCTTCCACGTCGACTTAATGTGATGTAGTTATTGTCACTTTGTACTTTCTTTTCTGTCTTTGTTAAGTTGATGTGTCATTTTAATGATTACTTGAAGTATTTAAGTCTCTTTGATAATTGCTTGGATACTTTAATGAATTTACTTGCTGTTTCGGTTGAGTTTGAGTTGGGGCTTAACTGAAACCATGAAATTTCATCATTTTTTGTTATGACAAATGTACTGCTGTAGGCGAATTAGGCACCATATTAACACGATTTTTATTATTTTGTTCTTCTTCTTCATACTTTTTTCGTTTAATATCCTCCAGTTATCTTTATAACTCATCTTCATATCCTTAAAATTAAGCGATTGAGTCATCTTTAATAAACTCTTCAGGGTAAAATGAAGCATCTTTATTAAAATCGTCATTGTTTTCAAAGTAATTTTTTACTTATCTTTTATCATTAGATTGTTATTTTTATTATTTTTTTGTGTTATTTTGCAACATGGTGAGAATTTGATTTTTCTGTAGTTTTTTTTAATCGAGTATATTTTTTATATCAAACTTGTGTTTAGAGTTTTCATGTTCTTTGATAGAATTTTTGGAGTTGTTTTGAGAGCTGCTTTATGAATTAAGAGTGGTATTTTTTTATTTATTTTTTAGAGTTTATGAGAAAGGTAGAATACTGTTTGTTGAACTTTGTCTGTTAGTTTATTGATCGTTAATGAAGACGAGTTTATTACCTTGAATGATGAAATTAGCCTTTTTAAGTTGAGTGGGTCTATGATTGGTAGCGGCGAAGATATGTTCGAGGGATTACTCGAGCTGAATTTGAAGTTTTTTCTTTTCTGTTAGGTAATACTACTGGATTGCATGAGATGAAGAGTTAGGAAGGTGATCAAAGTCTGGTTAAATGAAGAACTTGATTTGGTTGTTATTAGAAATCGCGATATTATCAATGGCCAATATGGCTTGGATATGGTTTTAGGTTAATAAGTTGATAAGACTATCGATGGAGAAGTTGATATTAGTGACGACCTTATTAAGGAAGTGATCCCTCGTAAGTTAATCAGCATTTTCATTGAGTTTATATTCGATAAAGCTCTTAATCGACAAAGGCTCATAATGGTAGTAAATAAGCAGACGATTATCCTCCTGTACAAAACTATCCAATCCGACCAATAATTATGACTGTATTGACTTAAATATTTTCAAGTTATGCTTGTAACTCTACAGTTACTACGACGATTGTGGTTACTTAGTCATCTCAACGTATGTGAGCTAAGTCTACTTTACCAGTCCGAAAGGGTAACTATTTTTATAAGGAAGAAGTTCTATCACTTACATTTTTTATCTCTGTGCAGAATTATTTAAGATACTCTATTAGCGATTTTTTATTTATTTTTTCTTACTCCTTTTTTGTATTTCTTAAGAATTTTCCCTTTACTTTATTATATATCGCTCTAATTACTTTAAATATAATCTATTCATTTCATTAAAAATTTCATTTTAAACCTTATCAAATTGTTAAACTATACAAAATATTAAACTTTATCATTTAAACTTTATTTCATTTTCATAACCATATTGAATTCTCATTCTATTTTAATACTATACTCAACTTTAAAACATATAAGAGATTATAATCATTTCTATACTTATTCCCAATGCTCTCAGAAAATCAATAAGAAAAAATACCCAATCAATAATCGAAATCCAGAATCAACGACGAAAATATCAAAATCTAAACCAATTAAGCCCTCAAAGTCTACCCTACTTTTGAGTCAATGGGACTTAAGTAAGAACTCCTCAGAGGAATCTATTGTTATGGTAATACAATTTATTATATCCAGGCTTCGATAAACCTTCGGCTGTACAACAAAGAGCCATCATGCCCATCATTTCAGCAAGAGATGTCATCGTTCAAAGTCAATCAGGTACTGGTAAAACTGCTGTATTCTGTCTTGGTGCCTTGCAAAGAATTGAAATTGGTGTCAGAGCTCCACAAGTCCTCGTCTTATCACCAACCAGATAATTGGCATAACAAAGTCAAAAAGTAGCACTCGCTTTAGGAGATCATTTGAATGTTCAAATCCATGCTTGTCTTGGAGGTAAGTCCATGCAAGAAGACATAAGAAAACTTTAAATGGGAGTCCATATGATCAGCGGAACTCCAGGAAGAGTCTTTGATATGATTCAACAAAGACATTTGGATTTGAAAAAAATTAAAATGTTCATTTTGGATGAGGCTGACGAAATGCTTAAAAAGAATCCAAAGAATGATAAAAGTTTCAGAGATCAAGTTCATTAAATTTACAGATTCCTTCCTTATCAAACTCAAACAGTTATTGTAAGCGCCACTCTCCCCAACTAAATTCTTGAAATGTCAAAAAAATTCATGAACAACCCAATTAAAATTCTTGTCAAAAGAGATTAACTTACACTTGAAGGAATCAAACAATTTTTCATTGCAATTGATAAATAAGAATGGAAATTTGATACACTTTGTGATTTATACGACAGTTTAACGATTACTCAGGCAGTCATTTTTTGCAATACAAAAACAAAAGTCTAATGGCTTTCAAAAAAAATGATTGAGAATAATTTCACTGTAAGTAGTATGCATGGAGATATGAACCAAAAAGAAAGAGATAGAATCATGTCATAATTCAGACAAGGCAACTCTCGTATTTTAATAACCACTGATTTGTGGGGTCGTGGTCTCGATGTCCAACAAGTATCTTTGGTTATAAACTATGATTTGCCAACTAACAGAGAACTTTACATTCACAGAATCGGTCGTAGTGGAAGATTCGGAAGAAAAGGTGTTGCAATAAACTTTGTTAGAAATGAGGATTTGAAAATATTAAGAGACATTGAACAATATTATTCAACTCAAATTGATGAAATGCCAATGAATGTCGCCGAACTTGTGTGAGCTATCTTTTAGGAAGTTTTTAAATCACTTAATCTCATCATTTTTAAAAATAATTTTGTAATCTTTCATTTCTTCAGTTTAAAATTTCTATAAATTTACTTTTAGATTTATTTTTTTGTATGAAAAAATTAATAACAATCATTATTCAAAGCTTATAATTTATAGCTGTTAACATTACAGCATATCTTTTATTCTATGAATGTCAATTATTAGAGTTTTCCCTTCAAATTGTTACTAATTTTCTCAATACATTTTTTACTTTCTAAATTCTCATTCAATCGTCTCTTCACATGTCTAATCGCTCACACTCCACCAATTATCACTTCGAGCCCACCCAAAGAGGAGGATAGCTCAAGTACCGACAATTCTAAAAAGGACACAAACTCGGAGAAGGAGGCTTTGCTGCTTGTTACAAAGCTACTCGATATTCAGATAGAAAAGCTTTTGCCATGAAAGTTATCAGACTCAACGACAGGAGATAGTTGAGTAACTCGAGAGATAGACAAAGAACCACAAATCATCCAAAATAATCATCAGTGGAAAAGGCAAAATCTGAAGCAAGGTTGCTCAGAATGTGTAATCATGAAAGGATTGTCAAATATTAGATGGATTTCATTTATGACAATAACTTTTACCTGATAATGGAGTATTGTTAAAGAGGGGTAAAATTTTTGATAACATAGAATTTAAGTGATATGTTAAAAAAACGAGGAATCATTTCCTAAGTCGAAACTCGTTACTATTTGAGACAGATGATTGAAGCGCTTCAATATTTGAAAGAGAGAAGGATAATTCATAGAGAGTAAGACTATTTTATATAAAAGTTTAAAGCCAGCAAATTTTTTGCTGACAGATAAATTGAGACTTAAAATTGCAGATTTTGGTCTTGCTACTGAGGTTATAAACAATGAGCCGACTTTGAAAAATATGTGTGGAACTCCCAACTTCATCTCACCTGAACTATTATTACGTAAACCTTACAGTTATGAAGTTGATCTTTGGTCAGTTGGCGTTATTATGTAATTTTATTAAAAATTTAGGTACTTAATGTTGTATGGAATTGCACCCTTTTAAACTAGCAAGAAAGAAGCTCAATAAACCTATGAGAAAATAAAAAAATGCTAATACAGGCTTACAGATCCTAGAGTTTCATTTTAAGCCCGCAACTTAATCTCCAAAATTTTAGTAGCAAAACCTCAATAAAGAATCAAACTGTAAGATATTTTAATGCACCCTTTTATGACCAATTTTTAAATTCCTTATTAACTCTCAGCAAGATATTTAAGATAGCATCCTGATGAAAGGTTTTTAGAATATTATCAGTCATAAAAACAACTTTAAATTTCCAAAGAAAGTAGAAATTCTAAACGTTAATCTCTGATCCCTTAACCGACAAATGAAAAAAGTTCATTTTATAAGAGTTTTTCACTAGGTTAATAACATTCATTGTCTTTGAAATAGAAATCATCGAAAAAAGAAAGAAAAAAAGAAAAAAAAGAGGTTAAATAAAGTGAGAAACAAAATATTAAGAAGAAAAAGAGTATTGCTGAAATCATAAAAAAGTTTCAAAAATAAGAAATACTAACGTCAAGTCCTTATTCGTAAGCTTAGAGTCTTTATAAGTCTGATAAAAATAAATGGATCCAATATCCATCATATTAAGGAAACTCTCAATTGAAGTTTTCTCGTATAGAAAAAAATCTTAAAAAGTCCAACTAGATAGTTCCAAACAAAATTGGATAAAAAAAAATTGAAAATCCAAGGTAGATCGAACAAAGGAATGGTAAAATATAAATTTAAGAAGATGAATTGGAATCATTTCCATCTTTTACTTCAATTTTAAAAAATCTATCTTTCTAGGAAATGATTGACGAAAAATAAGAGTAAAACTTACTTCTTTATAATTTAAGTTTCTTAAAGTCAAAAAAGTGGTTAGAAAGGGAGAAATTTGATGAACCTTATAAAAAAGTAAAACTCGACCATAAGAAGATAAAGATTTTATCAAGAGAGTTTCATTCAAGTAAAAATTTTAATAAAACAAACGAGAGAGGATTTGTATAAGATAATGAATAAAAAAAGTTGTCAGGAAATGAGTAAAACGAAAAGGTATATGTTATAGAAGATTTTTTACTGTTCACTTCTTCGATGCACTCAAATTCCAATAAAATGATGAAACTAATTTATTGTCTTAAGGAGTAGGTTGTTGATTCCTAATAAAAAAAAGATAAGGATAATTTGATGAACGCTCAATCTGATATTTAAGTAAATAAAGTAATCGGAATCATATTTAATGACAATACTTCGATCGTGACCAAAATAATCATTAAAAATCAGACTATTCGGACAAAATCAATTTACATAAAAAATTTGCAATTGAATTTTAAATTCAATAAAAACAATAAAGTTTCATTTTCAAACTTATTATCAAGCCAAGAATCTGAACCATAAACTCCTTAAAGTGAAGGATTTTATACAGACAATCAAATTGATTTAGGACTCAATCTTTTTAATTTTAATAAAGCCATTCAAGGGACTTCAATAAAAAATCAACAAAAAAAGTAATAAAATCAAAAAGTTAACATTTTATCTTTAAATCATGAAATTCTTTTAAAAATTCGATATGCACAGGACGCTAACAAATATTTTTAACATCTTATAAGTTAAGCTGCAATGAATTCAGCTTAGTCGAACAGTCATAATGGATGTTAAAAGTCAAGTCAATAAGCTTTCAAATAAGAGAATTTTATATTTGTAAAATTTTTCTCATCTAAACAGAATCAATAAAAAGTATTTTTTGAACTTAATAATGATACAAAACATTTTATGTCTCTCAATTCCAAGAAAAATCATTATCAAAATATTTTCAAAAATAACCAAAATTATCGAAATAAGCCGAAATTTGACCTCTACAAGGTGATAATCTATAATTCTTTCAAAAAAATAGGCTTCTTAAAATAATAATCAAGTAAATTGATAGCTAAAAGGTGGTAAGATATTAAATCTTTTATGTAAGAAAAATAAAACAAACAAGACGAAACTAAAGTAAAAAAATATTAATAAGATTCAAATGAAGAAGAAGTAATAAAAGTTCAAAGCAATATCGGAAAAAATATATCTCTTCAAAACTTGATTTCTTAGCTTTGCCTTTCTTTTCGTGATAAAATGGAGTTTTATTACTTGAGACAAAAGAAATTACTTGAAGTTTTTTAAAATGAAAAATAAAACAATAGAAATAAGAATTAAGAAATCTTGTCGCAGTAAAATAATTGTGAATTCCAGATTAAAGGTGGGCGATTTGATGTTCAAAGACATTCAAAATCAGAAATTCTTCCAATAATGGATAAAAGATAGTTAAGAAAGTTTTGATGGATTAAACTTCATTCAATTAGTATGAAAAAAAAAGAAGGGATAAAATATCAAGCTAAAGTAAATAAATTCAAGGGAAATAAATAAGCTTTAATGATCTTTATGCAACTTTTTAAAAAAACTTAAAACATTCTCTCAAAAAGATG
>Ga0102832_1001567_pt2 | contig 14677 bp, 13 predicted proteins | sample EBPBio282013_DNA_FD_88942 | JGI IMG/M metagenome (GOLD analysis project Ga0102832, IMG submission 88942) | Wastewater treatment Type I Accumulibacter community from EBPR Bioreactor in Madison, WI, USA - Reactor 2_5/28/2013_ DNA (Illumina Assembly) | ecosystem: Engineered > Bioreactor > EBPR >...
GCGAAGAAGCCGGACGCGCTGGCGAAGACGAGCCGTTGGAATACCTGCACGGGGCGGAAAACATCGTCCCCGGCCTTGAAACCGCATTGACGGGCAAGCGGATTGGTGACCGCGTTCAGGTGACCGTCCCACCGGCAGAAGCCTACGGTGAATATGACGAAGAAGAGATGGACGAGTTCAGCATGGACGAAATCCCCGGTTCGGAAAACCTTGAACTCGGTATGATCGTCGAAGTTGAAGACGATGACGGTTACATCTATGAGGGTTCGGTTGTCGAAATTGAAGACGGCGCGATTTTGGTTGACTTCAATCACCCGCTGGCTGGCAAGACGCTGAACTTCGATGTGACGGTGGTCGGCTTGCGCGCGGCGGACGAGGAAGAACTCGAACACGGGCATCCGCATTCGTTGGCGGGTATGTTTGAGGACGAAGACGAGGAATAACCTCTTTACTTCGCATTCGATAACGAACAGCATTTATGCTGTCCCTACAATTGTCTATTGCTGTAAGGACGCGACACATCGCGTCCGTCAGATTCCCTTCTAAACTTGTAATTTATTAATATCTGTGACCCATAATGGCTGAATTTATCCTCGCCTCAAGTTCCCCACGCCGCCGCGAACTGCTCGGCACGTTGGGGATTACCTTCCGCATCCTCAAGCCAGATATAGACGAGACTCAGCGTACAGGCGAAGCGCCGTTGGCTTATGTCCAGCGCCTCAGCCGCGAGAAGGCCGCAGCGGTCGTGCAGCAGTTGGATACGGCAGTAACCGTTTTAGCCGCCGACACCGTGGTGATCCTCAGTGCGGATACAATGGGCATCGAGGAAACGGGTGCGATTTTAGGCAAGCCCGCCGATGCTGCCGAAGCCCGTGCCATGCTCCGGCGGCTGCGTGGTCGTGTGCATCAGGTTTGCACGGCGATGACGCTGCTGGTGATCGACCCCGATGGGGCGCAGCGGGCCGAAACACGGGTGACGCGCACCGATGTCACCATGCGCGACTACACCGACGCGGAAATTGAAGCCTACATCGCGACCGGCGACCCGTTTGATAAAGCGGGCAGCTACGCCATCCAGCATCCGGTGTTCCAACCGGTCGCGCGGATCGACGGCTGCTATAGTAACGTGGTCGGTTTACCCCTGTGTACCCTGCAAACGATGCTCGCCGCGATGGGCTGGCTGAACATGACCCCGCAGGCTGTTTGTACGTGTAAAGCGGAGAATTAATTCGTTTTACCACAAAGCATGTGGAGAAACTAAGTTCACTAAATGGGAGGGTGTTCACCCATTTGATAGAGTACTTTCCGTAAATTGACCACTCCATTACGGTTGAGCTGCAACTCTTCAACAGTGGCGCGACCGATAGGCGTAATGCCTATGATGAGGCTGTAGAGCGTGTTTTGAAAAAGGAACAAGCTGTAATAAAGTAAGAGAATGACCACACAAAAAGCCTACCCAAGCGATTTAACCGATGAAGAATGGCAGCATTTACGGATACTGCTACCGCGAAAGCGCGGAAGAGGACGAACGCCGAAACATAATCTGCGCGAGATGCTGAATGCCATCTTGTATGTGGTGCGAACCGGGTGTCAGTGGCGTGCGCTGCCCCACGAATTTCCACCGTGGGAAACCGTGTATGGGTATTTTCGAAAACTGGGCAAGAATGGCACATGGGAGATGATCAATCATCATCTGCGACTAGGGATTCGTGATCAGGACGGACGAGCCGATGAACCCAGCGTGGTAATAGTGGATAGCCAATCGGTCAAAACGACCGAAAAAAAGGGGCGTGTGGCTTCGACGGGGGCAAGCGGGTCAAAGGCCGAAAAAGACATATCGCTGTCGATGTGATGGGAATGCTATTGGGTGTTTTGGTACTGCCAGCAAACTTTTCAGACGATTATGGAGCTAAAGCTTTACTACGACGGATCGCATTTGTCACTCGCTGGTTACTCTTCATCTTTGATGGCGGCTATGACAAACCACCGCTCATCGATTGGTGCCAAAACCTGTTTGGTGTTGCAGTTCAAATCAGCCGCCGCATTACTGAACGAGGGTTTGCGGTCATTCCCAAACGTTGGATTGTTGAAAGAACCTTTGCTTGGCTGAATCGTTCCCGTCGCTTGAGCAAAGATTATGAAGAGCGGTCGGATGTGAGTGAAAACATGATCTATATCGCCATGATTCACCTCATGCTTCGCCGCCTTCATCGCTAGATAACAGTTTATTACTTATGCCAAACAGGCTCTGACAACTAAAAACTGAAATGGCACTCCATCGCCGCCGCCGCCGCCGCCACAAACAGTCAACCGTTAACCATGAATGCCACTTGGCGTTCTCTGTCTTTCTTGGCCTCTTGGCGATTTGGTTTTGCCTTAAGCTGGAGACTGGCGACTGATAGCTGGTGACTTGATTGAATCAAAAGGGCAACTCGCGCCGCCCTTTCATCATGATAAGGAGGGAACTAACCCGCAGGGGCGAATTCCATTTCGAAGATACAGCTTGTGCCGTTTTCCAGCGAGTAGCTGTACATACCATACATGCTGCCGTCGTTCTCACGGCTAAAGATACCCATATAAACAACACTGTTATCCGGGTTAATCGTCGTATACATATACTGTTCGGCCAACTGCATCAGCGGGTACTCGACACCATCACTTTCCAGCGTAAATTCCGTACCACTGCCGCTCAAGCTAGCGTTCTCAAACGGCGGAATTTGTGGGCGCAGGGCTTCCGGGCAGGTCAATCCCACCATCTCGCTCAGGCTCACGTTGAAGTCACCAGCTTCAAGTGTGAAGCTCGCACTTTCGTCACCGCCGGAAGATGAGCCGGTGTTCCCGCCCGCTTCTGCTGGTTCATCAGCCGGTTCTTCAGCCGCCGCGCTGCCGGGGAGCGCGATATTGCTGGAATAATAGCACAGGTTTCCCGTGTCGATATTGTTGATCGACCATGAGAGGTAACCGCTGGTACGGTCGTCCGAAATCGAGAGGCTAATCGACTCCCGCAGGTTATTATCCCGTCCGCTGTTGTAGTCAAACGAGTCATAATCGTATGGAAACAAGGTACGTGTCACGCCACCAAACTCGATAGTCACCGAGTAATCTGACGCTTGTTCCACCGAAATCTCGTCAGCCTGCGGTGGGGTATTGGTCGCGTCACACTGCGCCGGTTCGGAAAGCGAAGGTTCACGAATGATGTAGGTCGATTTCGGAATAGTCGGAACAGGGGTCGAAACCGGTTCCGGCGTAGCCGCTGCTGCTGGAACATTACACACCGAGTCATCCGGTGTCACCAATTCCAGCATATACGTCGAGTTCTGGGTACACCCACCCGCTTCTTGCCGGAACACATGGACGCGAATTTGGGTAGGTGAAATGACCTCGTACTCAGTCATCGTCGTGATCTTGACGCTGCCTATCGACTGCCCGCTCGAATTGTTGATCGGCCCAAACGATTCTTGGGGCGCACGCCCGTACATACTGCTGCTTCCGGGTAAATAGGGGTGGCTGCCATCCGTCCATGTGATGAAAGGAGGTGCGCCAGCTATCGCGTAACCGCACAATGGATTACCGGGATTCTCGTTATTGGCACCGCTTGAGCCGGGGCCGTCGTTGTCGCCGTTGGTCGCGATACAACTGCCGGTCGTGCTGACCGAATACGGAAGCGGTCGCCAGTAGCCATTGATCGGCAGGTTCTGGCTCGGAACCATAATTTCGATCAAGCGCTTCATCCGGCGTTTCACGATTTCCTTACGCTTCACATTCGAGTCGTTCAGGTAATCATTGATCGCGTTGATGACACTCTGCACCATGAAGTTTTGCTCGGTTGGGGCGAGCGTGTCTTTACCCAATGCCTGAGCATTTTCGCGGTTATATTGGTTGAATGCGTCCGAAATTTCTTTCGCGTAGGCGCTGGACTCTTCTGGGGTCAGCGGATCACCCGCGTCGGCATCCGCCACACCATCAGCAATTTCTTGTGCCGCAGGGTTATTCGCGGCTTCGGCTTCTAACTTGTTGATGAGTGCCTCAAGGTTTTTGGAAACTTCACCCAACGTCTGCGCCATCGCTTCGTCATGTGAAACATGCGCAAGTTCATTATATTGGCCGGTCGTGTCCTCGACTTGGTTAATCAGCTCACTGTTTTGCGGGCTGCTTTGCTCAAACGTATCGACCTTATTGCTAAAGTCGTCCATTTCCTGTCGCATGAGGCTTGCCAAGTACACCTCGGCAGGGCTGTTTGCCCCATCGCCGGATGGCAGGCCAACAGCCGCCGCGTTACGGTCAATATTGCTAGCCAGATCAGAACGATCTTGGGCTAAAACGAGCTGGGTACTCAAACACAAAGTTGTCAAAAAGATAAGAATACGACTGCGACGCATAGCTGCTCCTGATCGAAAACTATTTCTCAATAGATGGCAGTATAACGGCATCACTCCCGCTTTCAATCGGTCTAAAGACGGAGCATCAAGTAGGCCATTTTCTAGGACTGGGCATAAACGTCAATCCGTTGTCGCTTCCATTTGCGTAGTAACAGTACATCGGTCACAATAGCAGAAGAGTTAGTGGCTGAACAAAGAGGTCATTCACCATGCGTCACACGGTTTTATTCTATAATCCGGTTAGTACCTCAAAAGGCAAACAGCGCTTACCACTTTCCCTACTCGCGGTCTCAGCCGTCATCGCCAACGACTACGATGTCGAGTTCATCGACGGTAACTTAATCGACGACCCTGCCGAACGCATCATCGAACGCGCGAAGGCAACCCAAGCCAAACTGCTTGCCGTCACCTGTATGCCGGGGCCGCAGCTCCGCCAAGCCGTACCCGTTTGTAAAAAGGTCAAAGCCGCCCTCCCCGACCTCACCATCTTATGGGGTGGCTACTTCCCAACCCAGCACTACGAAGTCGTCTTGAAAAGCGGCTATGTGGATTACACCATCGGCGGGCAGGGTGAAGCGCCGTTCCGCCAATTGGTCGACCGCTTACATTATGGGGGCGCGATAGAAGAAATCCCCTCCCTCGGTTATCTCAAAAACGGCGAGGTCTGTGTCAATGACCGCGCTCCCAATGTACCGATGGACAACCTGCCGTGGTTCCCCTACGACAGCATTGATGTCAGTCAATACATTGGTCACAGCTATCTCGGCACGCGCGTCCTGAACCACAACACCAGCTTCGGCTGCCCTTTCGCCTGTAATTTCTGTGCCGTCGTCGCGCTGGCGAACCGCCGCTGGTTGCCGGAAAGTGCCAAACGGGTCGCCGACATCGTGACGCATCTGCACGACAAATGGAACATCAACGGCCTCGAACTCCACGATATGGACTTCTTCGTGCGCGAAGATCGTACCGCCGAGTTTTCCGAGCGCATCACCGGTAAAGAGATTAACTGGTGGGGCTTGGGGCGCGTCGATACCCTCATGAGCTACAGTGATGACACATGGGAGAAAATGCGCCGCAGCGGAGCGAAGATGATCTTCATGGGTGCTGAAAGTGGAGACGACGAAACGTTGAAACGCATGAACAAGGGGGGCAAGTCCGGTACTGCCCAAACGCTCGCCCTCGTCGAACGCATGAAGCACTACGGCATCGTGCCGGAGCTGTCGTTCGTGATGGGCAACCCGCCTGACCCGCGTGCCGATATTGAGTCCACCATCAACTTCATCCGCAAGATCAAGCAAATCAATCCAACGACCGAATTGGTGTTGTATATCTATACACCCGTGCCGCAGGAAGGTAGCATTCTGCTGGACGAAGCCACCAAGCTCGGTTTCCGCTTCCCCACCACACTGGACGAATGGGCTAGTCCTGAGTGGGCGAAGTTCGCGATGCGCCGTGACCCTAGTACGCCGTGGTTCAAGGACAGCACCCGCCGCCGTGTACGTAACTTCGAGTCAGTCATTAACGCCTACTACCCCACCGTCACCGATATTCGCCTACAAGGTCAGTGGCGCTCGGCTCTGCGGGCGCTCAGTGGCTGGCGTTATAAAATGCAGTACTACGATTGGCCTTATGAGTTGAAAGCACTACAGCGGGTGATGCACTATCGCCGACCGGAAACCACCGGCTTTTAAATAGGTGACTTCAATCACAAATAATCCAGTACGCATACCATAAGGGTTGTTCGCCAATTGCAGGTGGTTTAGGGCTGTGATATACTCCGGTTAACAATTTGTTCCATTTCTCACAATGAACTTCCACAAAGGTTGTGGTTATGAAAATGATACTGCGTTTAGCCTTCGTTATGATTGGTATTAGCTTGGCAGCCTGTGGTACTGTCGCCACGCCGGTTTGGTCTGAACAAGCTCAGGCGACCGAGGTTGCGCTGCTGGCAACGGCTGACCACCTCACTGAAATTGCACCAACGGCAACCGCCACGCTCGTCCCAACCGAAATACCCACCGACGCTCCAACGGCAACGCCTGTTCCGGCGACCGCGACGTTGGAGCCGACTGCGGAACCAACAGCAACCGATGTCCCCGCTACGGCAACGACTGCGCCAGTTGCAAGTGCTGCTGGTGATCCCGTCAAGGGGCAAGAACACTTCGAGACGATCCGTGCTGAAGTCAACTTCGCCTGCATTACCTGCCATTTTGCCAACACCGAAAACCAACTCATCGGCCCCGGTTTGCTCAACATTGGCACACGCGCCGAAACACAAGTTGCAGGGCAATCAGCGTACGACTACATTCACACTTCAATTGTGAACCCAAGTGCGTTCGTCGTCCCCGGCTTCCCTGACCAGTTGATGCCGCAGACCTACGGCGAGTTGTGGACGGAAGAAGAAATCAACGACATCATCGCCTACCTGATGACATTGAAGTAAGATCAACTCACTCAATACGGGTTAATGAAAGCGCGGCGTAACAGTCGCGCTTTTTATTTACTTGGTGTGCTTGACGCGGATCGTTTCGCCTTCGTGGTCGAGATTTTGCAGGAGCGGTAGCTGATAGCCGACCGCCGAGGTGATCGGCAGCGTGAAGTAAGCAGCCGTACCGACACCCGGTTTGCTCTTAATTTGTAACATTCCACCGTGCGCCTCGATAATCTGCTTCGCCACGTATAAGCCCTGCCCCGTCCCCGGTACACGCATCACCTCACCATCCGGTAAACGCGGCGTACCACGGAAGAAGCGCGTCGCCAGATACGCCGCGTCCTCACGGCTGATGCCAACGCCGTTATCGCGCACACGCATCAAAGCCCGACCATCGGTCTCGCCATTTATTTCGAGCGTCAGCTTGCCGCCAGCCGGGGTGTACTTGATGGCATTATCCACCAGATTACCAACCGCCCAGCGTAGGCGGCGTTCATCGCCCAAGACAAACAACCCGCGTTTTTCGATCAGCACTTCGAGCGATAGGTTCGCCGCTGTCGCGATTTGCCGCCACTCGTTAGCGATTACCCAAATGAGCGTATCAAGATACAACGGACTCTGGGACTCGCGGGCAGCGGGTGCATCCGGCATGGTCATCTCGCGCATGGCGAAAATCAGCTTCTGTAAGGCACCGGCGTGACGCGATAACCCCAACGCAACTTCCTTCATCGGTAGCGAGGATAGTTCCGCACGGGCAGCAGCGGTCAAGGGAACATGCGCTTCATCCGCCAACCGCTTGAGCATCTGCTCCTCAACCTGTTCACGCCGTACTTCTTTGGTGATGTCGCGCAGCACCACCAGCGTACCGACCCGTTGGTCAACAAGGTTCATAATCGCGGTGGCCTGTGCGCTCACCATATGCCCGTCCCATTCAAGGCGGTGAGGTTCGCCCAGTGTATAGAGGCCGGGGGCAAGCGGTTTATAGGTGGCACTTCCAGCAGGCGTAAGATCACGTAAATTGAGCCTATCGTTTGGCTGCGTACCGAGCAAACCCCGCGCCTGTTCATTCATGACGACGACTTGCCCATTTTGATCGTGGACAAGCACCCCATCCGGCATCGACTCCAATACCGACTGCAAGAACTCGAACTCACGACGTTGACGACGTAGTGATGCTCGCAGCGCGTCTTGCCGTTCCTGCACGTAATCCGCAAATTGGTCGAGGGCATGACCCGCTGCCGCAACCTCGTTCACAGGCTGCATCCCTGTCCGTACTAATGGGTTGCCCGCCGTCAAGGCAGAGGCCGCAGCGGTTACCTGCGCCGCCGGTCGAATGACCAGCATGTACAGCACGCCGGACAGCGCCAGAACACCCGCACCCGCTACCGCCGCGAAGGTTAAGCCACCAAGCTGCTGCGCGGTTTGCGAAATCGCCGGGACACTATCCGGTAACAGAACGGCTGTCAAACCAACAACATCCGCACCAAAACGAAACGGCGTGTAACCCACCTGATAACCCTGCTCGTCGTGGGTTAACGGACGAATCACCAGTTGGTCGGACGTAGAAAGGGATTGCTGAAAAACATCCAGCGCTAGGGCAAGGTCAGTCGCGATGAAATCCGACGACGGCAAAGTTGATTGCAGGAGTTCGCCCTGTGCGTCGTATAGCGCCAAGTCCGCAATGCCATCCGCTTTCAATTCCGCCAGCAGGTTATCGAGCGCACGTCCTACCAGCACCAACCCAATGCGCTGGTTATTGTCGGTCATCGGAATGGCAGTATAAAGCATGAGTCCTTGCGGTGTGCGGAGTAAACCGGCTGCACCTGTGGCTCCCTCGTCCAGAATATAACGAATAACCGATTGCACATGCAGATCAGTTCCCGTACTCACCGCGTAAGCCACCTGTGAGTCCTGCTCGACCCGCAGCACACCCGCGACCTCGATTCCCTGTGCATCCGTCACGATGATGCTGTCTAACTTGGCGAGTCGGGCGGAACTTTCCAAAATCGGTTGCAGTTCGACCGCTGATTGAGCCAGCGTCAGTTGAGGTACACCGCGCGTAAAGGCGACACGCTGCGCTTCCAACAGGGTTTGTTCGTAGAGGTCATTAGCGCGTTTGCGAACAGCATCGCCGACCTGAATTAGGAAATTTGTTTGCGGGGTATTGGCTGCTGCGGTCAAGTTCTGCCCAAGAACAAATGCCCCGACCATAACAGCGATCATCAAAGCGCCAAGTACGGGCAGCACCAAGCGCCAACGCAGCGAGATGAAACGAGGCTGTGATAAGCCAGCCGTCATAGAAACTCCTCACATCAAAGCGAAGATTTAAAACTTTATTATATTCCGGTTCGTGTTTTAGGGAATCAACCGAAGGTCGCTGGTACAGAGTTGTTACATCGCCTCAGCACGAACGGAAGCCGCGTACCTCAAAAGTAAGGGGGTCAACCGTCACATCGTTGATGCGCGTTTCATAATGGACATGCGGGCCGCTGCTGTTCCCCGTGCTGCCGCTGAACGCGATCACCTGCCCTTTATTCACAAAATCGCCCTTTTTGACGTTAAAATCGGAGTTGTGACCGTAATAAGTGATGAAGTGACCACTATGGATCACGACCAGATTGCCGTAACCATAGATATTCCACTCCGCCCAATCGACGTAACCGCTGTGCGTCGCTACGACCTGCGTTCCGGTTGGCGCAGAAATATCGATCCCCATATGCCCGATGAAGTAACGCTGGGTCAATCGTCCTGATATTGGCAAACCGGAAGGCGAACATTCCGTTCCGGGGGGTACAGTTGGTACCGGAATCGTCGGCACAATCACTTCGGCGGTTGGGGCATTCACGGTCGCTACATACACCTCGACCGGGGTGATTGTTGGTGACGGCATGCGCGTCGGAAGATCCGTTTGCGTCGGCTGAAAAACAGCGATTAACGTCGTGGTCGCCACGGGAGTCAGGCTCGGTGGTAATGAAGGGGTCGCCGTCATCACGCTAAATTGTGCGTTCCCCGACTGCGGCAGGTACGCGCCGACCGGAACAATCCCCTCGCCCAATACTTGCAGTGGCACAATCCCATCTTGGAACTGCCCATATTGCAGGTAGGGCATGATCGCGGAGTCAACCTGAGCAAACGGCGCAATCGGTGTCCAATCCACGGTTGGCAGCGTCGGTAACGCGGCGATACTGACTTGGCGCACCGAATCCGACTGGCTGCCGAGGTACATCGCAGCAAACGCCAGCAAAAAGACAAGGCCAACAGCAGCACTCAGCACGAGCCAGCGCAGATAACGGTAAAAACGTTTTTCAGGGTGCATATGATGGATTGTACAGCAAGTCCAAGAACGGCGCGGACAGCACATTGTTAACGAACGTGGTGAAGCCTTTAACGGGATTTATCCGCCCCTTAGTCTAGCGTGAATATGAGTATGAGACAGTAGGTGTAGCAAAGATCAAAAAGGAGGAGCTGCGCGGCAGCTTAGTTAAAGAATGAACAAATGGCGAACGATCACAAATTAACCGGACGGGCCGATATTCATATCCACACCAACTTGAGCGATGGTATCCCCACCGCCCAGCAGGTACTCGACAGCGTGGCGAAGCGCGGCCATCTGGATGTCATCGCCATTACCGATCACGACAAACTCGATGCGAGTCTCTGGGCATACAGCCAGCCCGCGCGTTATCCGTTCGACATTATTCCGGGGGTTGAGGTCACTGCCCATAAGGGTCATGTCCTCGCGTTGTGGGTCACTCAGCCCATCCCGATGCACCTCTCGATACCCGAAACGGTTGCCGCAATCCACGAACAAAATGGTGTTGCCATTCTCGCCCACCCCGGCGAATTCTTGATCGGTTGGGATCAGGTCTTGCGTTACCTGTGTACCCCGTCAGTGTTATTAGAATGGGGACTCGATGGTGTCGAGGTCTTTAATGCCGGCACCATGACACCCGGTAATAACATTCTGGCGCGGCGGATTGTACGCGACTTGGGCATCCCGTTGGTGGGCAACAGTGACGCTCACACCTTAAACGCGATTGGTCGCGGGCGAACCTTTTTTAACGGTCGTTATGCAGACGACTTCCGCAGCGCCTTAGCAGCCGGGCAAACCGCCGCGGAGGGCGTGCGATGGCAACTAACCGATTACTTAAAGCTCTCAATCAAATCCATCCCGATCAAGCGGAACAAATCTACGCTTCAGAATTCGCCTTCGACCTACCCGACCGCCTAACAACCCATTCGGCGATCAAACGGGTCGCTATTTTCGCCGAGTCGTTCTTGCCGAAGGTTGACGGCGTATCCAAAACCGCGTACTTAACCACCCGCTACCTACAAGCCACAGGCCGCGAGGTACTGGTTTTCGCGCCGGACATCGCCCCTACCCACATTGGCCCGTCGAAGGTCATCCCTATGCCGAGTATCGGTGTGCGGGTTGCACCGGAGACCCGTATCGCCTTACCCAACATCTGGATCAACCGTCACCTCGAAGAGTTTCAGCCTGACCTGATCCATCTATTCAGCCCTGCGCTGCTCTCCGTCAGCGGCATGTTAGCCGGACGGCGGCGGCGTATCCCCGTCATCGCTAACTATCAAACCGATATACCAACCTATGCCAACCACTACGGTTTATCACTGTTTGCCCACGCCAGCCGCGATTGGCTGCGCTTCATTCATAACCGTTCGCATCTGACGCTCGTTCCCTCAAATCACACCTTAAGCCAGCTTCAAAAAGCAGGCTACAAACGGCTTAAACGCTGGGCGCGAGGTGTGAACACCACACACTTTACCCCCGAACGCCGCAGTGACGAGTGGCGCGGCCGTCTGCTGAACGGGCGTGACACCAATTCGCTCATCGCGATTTATGTGGGGCGGCTCGCTAATGAAAAACGGATTGACCTGCTGCTCCAAACCGCCCGAACATCCGGCATCGCGCTAACGATCATCGGCGACGGCGCACGGCGAGACGAGCTTGAAACCCTGTTTGCGGGAACCGGCACACATTTTATGGGCTACCAATTCGGCGAAGACCTCGCGAATGCCTATGCCAGCGCCGACCTGTTCATGTTCCCCAGCCCCTCGGAAACATTCGGGCAAGTCGTCCAAGAAGCAATGGCATCCGGCCTACCCGCCGTCGTCATCAATCAAGGCGGCGTGGTTGATTTAGTCCAAGAAGGTGAAACAGGCTACATTTGCCCACCAGAGCCAGCCGCCTTCGCCGCAGCCGCCGAATACTTGCGCGATAACAGCGACTTACGCGCGAAGATGGCGCACCAAGCACGACAATACGCCGAAGCCCATCCGTGGAGCGCGATCATGGCACAGCTTGAGGCTTATTACGCAGAGGCGTATACTATGAATAAACGAGTCTTGAAACAACAGCGACTCGTTGCCGTTCGTACGCCTTTGTGAGGTCAAAGTTATGCATGCTGTCCACAAACCGATGCTCATCGGCATCTTGCTCTTGCTTGCACTGAACATCACCGTTGTATCCGCCCAAGAAACGCCAGAGACAACTATCGCGCCGCTGTTTGTGGCGGCTGTGGGTGGGCAGAAAAGCACATGGTCGATTGTTATGCTCGATCCGGCGACAGATGGCCCGCAATACCTCACAGATGACAGCCTTGACGAAATCTCGCCGATTGCGTCGCCAGATGCGCGTTATGTCGTCTTCCAACAGGGCGATTTTACGACTGAAATCCCTTTCGAATATTATATCCTTGACCGGCAGTGTTTACCGGAATGCCAGCCACGACCGCTGCCCGCCGAGGTCAACGAAATGCGTGATCTGCGCTGGTCGCCAGTCACACCCCAGTTAGTCGCATGGGGGAAAGACAATGCCGCTTGGCTGATCGACATTCCATCCAACAGCGTCCAGCAAATAATCGGCGGGAAATGGAATGCCGAACCGTCATGGTCGCCAGACGGCAGCGTTATCGTCGTCAGTTCGGATGTGGTACCGGAAGACGATATGCTCTCCGACGATATACAAATTGTTCCAGCACGGCCCAATCAGGACGACAGCATACGCATCAACCTCACCTACAGCGGTTTATTCGTTGAGGAAGTTGATCCACACTTTTCACCCGATGGGCTGTATATCGCCTACCGCACACGTACGTTAGTGCCAGACACAGGTGACAAGTTCGCCTCCAGCCCATTTGGTTTGCTCACTATTGAAGCCGACTGTGTGATTCAACTTTCGACCTGCCTTGACACACGTATCTTACGCAGCAGCGAAGGCCAAGAAGTTCACCAGTATTCATGGAGTCCGAATGGGCGCTTCATTGCCTATCGAACCGGCAGTGAAACGGACAACGATCAGCTTGGAGACCTGTGGGTCGTCAGCGTTGAAACCGGACTCGTAACCCAATTAACCGAAGGGGAAACCACTGGCACCTTTACGTGGGCACCGGATAGCACAACAATTGCCTATGAGCATGTTAGCGACTCGATCTTTGACGTATACTTAGCCTTTCTCGATGGACGGCGCGAACCGGGACCTGTTTTGAGTGGTTTTCGGGGCAGTGCCACCCCTTATTGGTCATATGAATAAACCAAGAAAGATACGCAGCACATTATTATGACAGAGAACCCCAAAACCCTTGCGCTGGTTGCCCACGACGGAAAGAAAGCCGATATGGTTGCGTTCGCGCTTTCGCACAAAGAAGTGCTTCAAAAATATGATCTGGTTGCTACCAAAACAACAGGGCAGTTACTTAAAGACAAATGTGGGCTAGAAGTTCGCCAGATGCTTTCCGGCCCGCTCGGTGGCGATGCCCAAATCGCGGGGCAAGTTGCCGAGGGGAAAATCGAAGCGGTATTTTTCTTTGTCGACCCGCTGACGGCAAACCCGCATGACCCTGATATTCAAGGGCTGCTGCGTATATGCAACGTCCATAATGTGCCGCTCGCCACAAACGCAGCCACGGCGAAATACATCATTTCGACTCAGGCGTTATAAGCATATTCAGTCGGTCACGGCACTTTCGAGTAGAGTGATTTTGCGTGTATCGCAGTTCATTTCAGCCTGCACACCATAGGGGATCACCATCATCGGGTCAGTATGACCAAAATCCATGTTGGTGACGATTGGCAGATTAGAAAGCCCTTCTTCCTCAACCACAATATCAAGGATCGCCTGATCGTATTCAGGGAAGCGCTCCGGTGGAATACCCGCGCCGGGGCGACCGACCCAAATCCCCGCAAGCTGCCTTAGAATGCCCATCGCCCCCAGCGGACGCAGCATGTGCTTCACTTGGTCAGGCGTTGGGGCCTCCTCGGACGTTTCGATGAACAAGATGGCAGATTGCCAATCGCTCAATGGTGGGAAATAATCCGTGCCGCGCAGCCAATCCATCACTTCTAAACACCCGCCGACAAGCCGCCCACGGTGAATGCCCTGTCCTTGTAACCAGCGCCAACCGGAGTTGGGGTTCAGTTTCCGCTTCTGAGTTTGGTTGTCGGGGTTTTCCCAATCTAAATATTCCACCGTCCAACCGTCTTGGTTGGGCTTTAGTTCACCAATCGGCTCTGTGGAAAACAAAGTGCGGCGTACTGAATCCGCCATATACGGGAAGATCCCGCCATTTTCCGCAAACCCTGCCATGAAGGATGGCCCATAATACGAAATCAGACCAGCCTTCCAACAAGCGAAATGGCTGACCAAAGTATCGGAGTAGCCCATGAATATTTTGGGATTCGCGCGAATAATCTCCAAATCCAGATAAGGCAGCAGGCGCATCGAATCGTCGCCACCGATCATCGAGATAATCGCTTTAATCGTCGGATCAGCGAAGGCTTGCATCAAGTCATCCGCCCGCGCTCGTGGGTTGCGGCTTATCCAATCCGGGTCACGCAGCGCATGAGG
>Ga0102832_1001823_pt1 | contig 14676 bp, 11 predicted proteins | sample EBPBio282013_DNA_FD_88942 | JGI IMG/M metagenome (GOLD analysis project Ga0102832, IMG submission 88942) | Wastewater treatment Type I Accumulibacter community from EBPR Bioreactor in Madison, WI, USA - Reactor 2_5/28/2013_ DNA (Illumina Assembly) | ecosystem: Engineered > Bioreactor > EBPR >...
CCGCGGGACGCCAAGGACGACCCGCCGGCGGCATCGCCGTCGCCGGGCGAGAAGGCCCCGCCGGCGCCTCCGGCGGCAACGGGCTGAACGATCCGGCGTCGCATTCTCAACAGTCTTCAGGTAGAATGCGATTTGCTGCGGCCGTTCCGGCGGACGCGGCGACCGGTCCGCGAGGAAAGACGAATCTCTTGAGCGTGATGACGTGGATGCTGCGCGGACTGCTCGCGCTCGGCGGGGCAGCCCTCGTCGTCGTGGCCTGGCCGGTGGCCAACGCCGCGCTGCAGCAGCAGAAAGCCGACAGCGTCCTCTACGCCATGCGGACCGGCGCCCGGCCGGTCCAGCTGGACGAAGTCGAGGCGGCGATCGCCAGCCTCGACCGGGCGGTGTCGTTCGACCCGGTGGCGGCGCGTCGCCTGGTCCGCTCCGAACTGCTGGCCGGCGCGGCGCTCAATCCCAACCTGCGCGTCACGCGCGAGCAGCGGACCCAGTGGCTGCGCGAGGCGCAGGGCGACCTCGAGACCGCGCTGGCCAACGACCCGGCGCGCGGCGTCGCGTGGACCCGACTCGCGGCGGTGCGCCAGGCGCTGGGCGGGCCGTCGCGCGCCGTGGTGGCGCCGCTGATGATGTCGCTCGACGTGGCGCCGATGCTCGAATCGCTGTGGCCGTCGCGGCTGCAGCTCTTCCTCGACAACTGGCAGCATTTCACGCCGCAGGAGCGCGACCGCGTGGCCGCCGAGGTCGCGATGAACTGGCGCAAGAGCGGCCTGCGGCTGTACTTCGCCGAGGCGATCCGGTCTCCGATCGACGAACTGTTCGTGCGCTACTTCATCCGCAACGAACCCGGGGCGCAGGAGGAGCTGACGAAATGGCTCGTTCACCTGAAGAAGAAGTAGTCCTGCGCATGGAAGGGTTCGTGCCGCCGCCTGCCCGGGGCGTGCTGGAGCAGGGGCTGCGCCTGTTCGACTGGATCGTCGCCGGCGCGTTCTTCGCCGTCGTGTCGCTGACCGCGATCGGGATGGGCGGCAACCGCGACTGGGCGTGGGCGCCGGTCGCGGTCCTGGTCGCGCTGTTCGCGATCGTGATCGCGATGGGAGCGGGGACCCGCTCGGGCTTCGACGCCGCGCCGGCGGAGCGCCGCCCGCTGGCGATCCTGATCCTGTGCTTCGCCGCATACGTGCTGTTCGCGCTCTTCCAGATGTCGACGCTGGCGCCGCTGACGGCCAGCGCCACCTACTACGAGATGGCGGCGAAGCTGCTCGGCCAGGCCCATGCGCCGGTGCCCGACCTCGCGATCGACGCGGCCCGCAACTCGCTGATCAAGTGCCTGACCTGCGGCGCCATCTTCCTGTGCGCCCGCGCGCTGTGCCGGGACCGCGGCCGCGCGCGCCTGCTGCTGTACATCTTCCTGTTCGGCGCGCTGCTGGTGCTGGGCTACGGCTTCCTGTCGCAGGCCACCACCAACTCCTGCTACCTCGGCAGCTACCTGAAGAAGGTCGGCACCTTCGAGATGAAGGACCACTGCGTGATGTCGGGGACGTTCGTCAGCAGCAACTCCTTCGGGTCCTACTGCGGCATGGCGCTGGTCGCGGCGCTGACCCTGCTGTTCGCGCCGCGGCGCGGCCAGGGCCACGTGCCCTACGGCTACGGCGAGCAGGAAGAGGGCTTCCTGTCGGGCCTGACCGGGTTCCGGCTGGTCATGCTGGCGATCTCGCTGCTGATGCTGGGCGGCCTGCTGATCTCGGCCTCGCGCGCCGGCCTGGCGGCGACCGTCGCCACCGTGGGCCTGGTGATCCTGCTGATGATGCGCGGCCTGTGGCGGGCCCGGCCGGACCTGACGCGCCTCGTGATCATCGGCGCCGTCGTCGTCGGCATCGTCGTCACCGTGATCGCCGGCCGGACGATGTTCATGAAGCTCGAGCATGGCGGCAGCGTCGGCGAGCGCATGCACATCTGGATGGCGAGCTGGAAGGCCATCACCCTGTCGCCCTGGCTGGGCTGGGGGATCGGCAACTTCGCCGACATCTACACCATCCTGCAGCCCGCCAGCATGACCCAGCCCAACGACCTCGCGCATTCGACGCCGCTCGAGGTCATGGTCGAGGTCGGTATCCCGATGGCCTTCGTGGTCTACGCGATCCTGCTGATCCCGTGGGGCGCCACGCTCTACGGCGCGCTGACGATTCGCTTCGCGCATCGCTACCTGCCGGTGTCCGCCCTGGCCGTCGCGACCGTGCCGACCCTGCACTCGATGATCGACTTCAGCCTCCAGATGCCAGCCATCGGCTTCGTGGTGAGCGCGATGCTGGGCATGGGATGGGCCCAGGCCTTTGCCCGGCGCGAGCGGCCGGAGATGCCTTTACGCGGAGATGACCGGTAACTATACTCACTTCGGGTGCAATCTGCGTGCGTGGGGCGCGCGGAAGCGGTGGGAATTTGCCGGACAGGCGCGCGGAGCGATGAGGGTCGCGTCCGCCGATCGCGACGTGTCCGGCACAAGGAGTGTTCGGCGTTGAGCGTACGTGGAGCGATCCCGATGGCGACCGAGTCCGGGGCGGCCGGCGAGTCCGCGTCCGGCAAGCGGCGCCTGCGATCCGCCCCCGAGCGGTTCATCGAGACGTGGATCGACGCGACCGTCGGGTTCCTGTTCTGCGTCGTGCTGCCGATCCCGATCTACGCCACGGGCGAGCCGTTCTCCTACGGCGTGTTCGGCACCGAGGTCACCATCATCGCGACGGCGCTGGGCTACGGCGTCGTCTGGTACTGCGGCCGGCGCCTCGACGCGTTCCCGCGCGCCTCGCTGCAGGGCAACCTGAGCTACGTCGCGCCGGTCGCCGTGATCACCTACGGCCTGATCGCCGCCCTGCTGCTGCTGATGCGCGTCGACTACTCGCGCATCCAGTTCATCGGCTCGGGCCTCTTGACCCTGCTGTGGATGGGCAGCGTCGCGCAGTTGCGCGCCCGCTACCTGATCCGCAACTACGCGGTGATGCCCGGGTCGTCGCGCGCGCTGATGCCGAAGTCCGAGTCGTGCCGCTGGCTCGACTTCGACGACGTCTATCGCCGCGGCATCCGTGTCGACGCCATCGTCGCCGATCTCAGTGCCGATCTCGGCGAGGGCCGGCTGGCGGCGCTCGCGGATGCCGCCATCTCCGGCGTGCCGGTCCTCGATCGCCGCTACATCGTCGAGACGCTGACCGGCCAGACGCCGCTCGGCGGCCTGACGCCGAACGAGTTCGGCGCCCTGCTGCCGTCGCGGCAGTACCTGCTGGTGCGGCGCGCGCTGGAACTGCTGGCGACGATCGCGGCGTTGCCGCTGCTGCTGCCGGTCCTCGCCGTCATCGCGCTGGTGGTCCGGTTCGACAGTCCCGGCCCGGTGTTCTTCCTGCAGGAGCGGGTCGGCCGCCGCGGCAAGCCGTTCCGCATGGTCAAGTTCCGTACCATGCGGCACGGCGCCGGCGGTCCCAGCTTCACGACGACCAGCGATCCGCGCATCACCCGCAGCGGCCATTTCCTGCGGCGCACCCGTCTCGACGAGCTGCCGCAGCTGTTCAACATCCTGCGCGGCGACATGAGCTGGGTCGGCCCGCGGCCCGAGGCGGCCACGCTGGAGAAGGGCTACGTGCGTGACATCGAGTACTTCGCGCTGCGCAGCATCGTGCGCCCCGGCATCACCGGCTGGGCGCAGATCAACCAGGGCTACGCGCACGAGCCGAACGAGATGCGGTCGAAGCTCGAGTACGACCTGTACTACCTCAAGCACTGCTCGCTCTGGCTCGACCTGGTGATCGTGCTGCGTACCTTCGCCGTGGTCTTCCGCGGCACGGGCGCACGCTGACCGCCGCCACCTCCCTGGTATCGTTCCCATGTGCGGCATAGCCGGCATCCACGCCTACCTCGAGGTCGCGCCGCCGGTCGACCGCGCCGAGCTCGGCCGCATCAACGATCGCATGGCCGCGCGCGGGCCGGACGGCGAGGGGCTGTGGCTGGCCGACGACGGCCGCACCGGCTTCGCGCACCGCCGGCTGGCGATCATCGACCTGAGCGATGCCGGTCTGCAGCCGATGCACAGCGCCTGCGGCCGCTACACCATCACCTTCAACGGCGAGATCTACAACTACCTCGAGCTGCGCCGCGAACTGGCCGACAAGGGCCACGTCTTCCGCAGCGGTTCGGATACCGAGGTGCTGCTGCACCTGTTCGCCGAGTACGGCATCGAGATGGTTCGCCGGCTGCGCGGCATGTTCGCCTTCGGCATCTGGGACGCCACCAAGCGCCGCCTGGTGCTGGCGCGCGACCCGCTGGGCATCAAGCCGCTGTACTGGGCGGACGACGGCTGGACCGTGCGCTTCGCCTCGCAGGCCAAGGCGTTGCTGGCCGGCGGGGCGGTCGCCAGCGATCCCGATTCGGCCGGCATCGTCGGCTTCCACCTGTTCGGCAGCGTGCCCGAGCCGTTCACCGTGTGGCGCGAGATCCGCGCGCTGCCGGCCGGCGCGACGATGGTGGTCGATGCCACCGGGCCGCACCCGGCCGAACGCTTCTACGACGTCGCCGGTGCGCTGGCCGAGCGCGCGCTGCGGCCGGGCCGCGGCGAGCCCGCCGCGCAACTGGCCGACGCGGTGCGCGACTCGGTGCGCCATCACCTGGTGGCCGACGTGCCGGTCGCGGTGTTCCTGTCGGCCGGTCTCGATTCCGGCGCGCTGCTCGGCACCATGGCCGGGCTGGGCGCGACGGCGACGACGGCGGTGACCCTGGCCTTCGCCGAGTTCAAGGGCCTGCCGGTCGACGAGGCGCCGCTGGCAGCCGAGGTCGCGGGCCGCTACGGCGCCCGGCACGTCGTGCGCACCGTCGACCGCGCCGAGTTCGAGTCCGACCTGCCGGCGATCCTCGACGCGATGGACCTGCCGACGGTCGACGGCATCAACACCTGGTTCGTGTCCAAGGCGGCGCGCGAGGCCGGGGTCAAGGTGGCGCTGAGCGGGCTGGGCGCCGACGAGTGCTTCGGCGGCTACCCGTCGTTCCGCGACGTGCCGCGCAGCGTGCACTGGCTGCGGCCGGTGTCCTGGATTCCCGGCGTCGGCACGCTGGCGCGGCGTGGCCTGTCGGCGGCGATCCGCGCCGGTCTGCCGCTCCATCCCAAGGCGGCGGGCGTGCTGCAGTACGGCGGCAGCTGGGCCGGCGCCTACCTGCTGCGCCGCAGCGTCTACATGCCGTGGGAACTCGAGGACCTGCTGTCCCCGGACCTGCTGGAGGAGGGCCTGCGTCGCCTCGCGCCGCTCAGCCACGTCGCTGCCGTGCTGCAGGGCGCCCGCGGCCTCGGCGACTTCGACCGCGTGTCGGTGCTCGAGACCTCGCTCTACATGCGCAACCAGCTGCTGCGCGATGCCGACTGGGCCGGCATGGCGCAATCGGTCGAGATCCGCGTGCCGTTCGTCGACCCGTTCTTCCTCGCCGCCTTGCCGGCGGGTCCTGCGCTGGCGCGGCTCAACGCCAAGGACGCCGTCGCGGCGGTCCCCGACCCGCCGCTGCCGGACACGGTGCGCGGCCGGCGCAAGACCGGCTTCGTGACGCCGGTCGGCCGCTGGCTGCGCGAGGTCTCCGGCCCCGCGTCGAGCGGCATGCCCGATTTCTCGGCCGCCTCGCGCGGCTGGGCGCTGCGGGTCTGGCAGAGCGGCTGGACGCCGCCGGTGGCGGCCTGACCGGGATGGCCGTTCGCATCCTCGCCCTCGTCGGCGACGCCTACGGCGCGCGCGGCGGTATCGCCCGCTACAACCGCGACCTGTTCGGCGCGCTGGCCGCCAGCGGCGCCGAGATCCTCGTGCTGCCGCGGCTCGGCGACGCCGAGGGCGTGGCCCTGCCGGCCGGCGTGCGCCAGCGGCCGGCGATCTTCGGACGGCTCGGCTTCTCGCTGTCGGCCCTGTGGCAGGCCTGGCGGTACCGGCCGGTCGATGTCGTGTTCTGTGGCCACGTGTTCATGGCGCCGCTGGCAGTGCTGGTCGCGCGGCTGGTCGGGGCGCGCTACTGGCTGCAGGCCCACGGCACCGACATCTGGAACGACCGGCGCGACCACGTGCGCCGCGCCATCGAGGCGGCCGACCTCCTGACCACGGTGAGCCGCGGCACCCGGCGACGCCTGCTGGGCTGGGTCGATCTCGCGCCCGAGCGGGTGCGCGTGCTGCCCAACACCGTCGACGAGCGCTTTGCCCCCGGCGCGCCGGCCAAGGCGGTGCAGCAGAAGCTGCAGGCGGGCCCGGGCCCGGTCCTGCTGACCGTCGGGCGGCTGGCGGCGAGCGAACGCTACAAGGGCCACGAACTGGTCTTCGCGGCTCTGCCGGCGCTGCGGGAGCGCTTTCCCGACCTCGTTCACCTCGTGGCCGGCGAGGGCGACGACCGCGCCCGCCTCGAGGCCCGTGCCCTCGAACTGGCCGGCCCGGGCGCCGTGAAGTTCCTCGGCTTCGTTCCCGACCAGGACCTGCCCGACCTCTACCGGCTGGCCGACCTGTTCGTGATGCCGAGCTCGGAGGAGGGCTTCGGCATCGTCTACCTCGAGGCGGCGGCCTGCGGCCTGCGGGTGATCGGCGGCGCCGGCGGCGGTTCCAGCGACGCCATTCCCGACCGCCGGGTCGGCGACATCGTCGATCCGGGCGACCGCGACGGCCTGGTCGCCGCGGTAACCCGGCTGCTCGGCGAGGGCCGGGTCGATCCGGCCGCCATCGAGCCCTACCGGCGGCCCCATTTCACGGCCGCCGCCTCGCGACTCCTCGCTCGCCTAGTGGCCCGCCCGCGTCGTATGAGAGGCGCCTCATGAGCACGCTCCAAGAAAACGACCCGGACGTCCTCGTGATCGAGGCCGGGCGGGCGGATCGCCAGTACTGGCTCGATCTGTGGCGCTACCGGGAACTCTTCCTGATCCTCGCCTGGCGCGACGTCGCCGTCCGCTACAAGCAGACGGTGATCGGCGCCCTGTGGGCGTTCCTGCGGCCGTTCATGACCATGGTGGTCTTCACCGTGGTGTTCGGCACGCTGGCCAAGCTGCCGACCGAGGGCACGACGCCCTACGCCGTGCTGGTGTTCGCCGGCCTCTTGCCGTGGACCCTGTTCTCCTCGGTGCTCAACGAGGCGTCGGGCAGCGTGATCAGCAACTCCAACCTGGTCAGCAAGGTCTATTTCCCGCGCATGATCGTGCCGCTGGCGACGGTCGTCGTCGCCCTGATCGATTTCCTCGTCAGCCTGGTGATCCTCGCCGGCCTGATGCTGTGGTACGGCATCGCGCCCGGCTGGCAGATCCTGCTGCTGCCGTTCTTCGTGATGCTGGCGATCCTCGCGGCGATCGGACCGTCGCTGTGGGCGGCGTCGCTGATCGTCCACTACCGCGACTTCCGCTTCCTCATCCCGTTCGGCGTCCAGATCGGCCTCTACGTGTCGCCGGTCGGGTTCTCCAGCAAGGTCGTGCCCGAGCAGTTCCAGATGCTGTACAGCCTCAACCCGATGGTCGGCGTGATCGACGGGTTCCGCTGGTGCATCCTGGGCGGCGAGAGCCCGATCTACCTGCCGGGCTTCATCGCCAGCCTGGTCATCATCGCCGCCCTGCTGGTGTGGGGCGCCCGTTCCTTCCGGCGCAGCGAGCGCGCCTTCGCGGACATGCTGTGATGGGCGACGTCGTCATCCGGGCCGAGAACCTCGGCAAGCAGTTCCGCATCGGCCGCCGGGCCGAGATCGGCACGGTGTTCGTCGACGTGCTGGCGCGCAACATGCGCAACGCCATGCGCAAGAGCGTCGACATGATGAAGGGCAAGGCCCTGATCGACGGCGACGTCGTCGAGGACTTCTGGGCACTGCGCAACGTCGACTTCGAGATCTCGCGCGGCGAGGTCATCAGCATCATCGGCCACAACGGCGCCGGCAAGACGACGCTGCTCAAGATCCTGTCGCGCATCGTCGAGCCGACCGAGGGCCGCCTGCTGCTGAAGGGCCGGGTGGCCAGCCTGCTCGAGGTCGGCACCGGCTTCCACCCGGAGCTGACCGGGCGCGAGAACATCTTCCTGAACGGCGCCATCCTCGGCATGACGCGCGCCGAGGTGCGGCGGCGCTTCGACGAGATCGTCGCCTTCTCGGGCATCGAGAAGTTCATCGACACGCCGGTCAAGCGCTACTCGGTCGGCATGTACGCGCGCCTCGCCTTCGCCGTCGCGGCCCACCTCGAGTCGGAGATCCTGGTGATCGACGAGGTGCTGGCGGTCGGCGATGCCGAGTTCCAGGCCCGCTGCCTCAACCGCATGTCGGAGGTCGCCAACGCCGGCCGCACCGTGCTGTTCGTCAGCCACAACCTCGCGGCGGTCAAGGCGCTGACCAAGCGGGCGATCGTCTTCCAGTCCGGCCGCGTCTACTTCGACGGCCCGATCGACGAGGCGGTGGCGCGCTACGCCACCTCGCTGCGCCGCGTCGAGAGCGGGCGGCAATGGGGCAAGGGCGACAACAGCTCGCTGATCTCCGCCGACATGGTGGATGCCGACGGCCGGCCGACCGACCGCTACGAACCGGGGACGCCGATCCGCCTCAAGGTCGTGGTCGAGACGACGGGGCTGCGCGGCATGACCCTCGACCTGGTGCTGCGCGACGAGCACAACCTGCCGGTCGGCTTCTACTCGACCGCCGTGTTCAACCAGGTGTCGTTGCCCGGCCATGCCGGCCGTTACGAATGCCAGCTGGCCCTCGAGCCGTTCTGGCTGGGCTCCGGCGAGTACTGCTTCGACGTCATGACCGCCCACACCAACGTCAACATCGATCACCGGGTCGACAACGCGTTGCGGTTCTTCGTCGAGCGCTGCAGCCCGAACGACATCCCGTTCAACTTCACGCAGGCTGACGGCCACGGGGCGATCGCGATGCGCCTCGCCGGGCCGGTGACCTTCACCGAGGCCAGCGCCCCCGCGGAGCCGCCGAAGCCGGGGCAGGGGTGAGCGCCGGCCGATGCGCGGCGCGATCTGCATCGTCAGTCCGGGCAACCTGGCGTCCAACCCGCGCCTGCTCAAGGAAGCCGACGCCCTGCACGGGGCAGGCTACGCGGTGACCGCCGTGGTGTGCCGCTACACCGAGGAACTCCGGTCGTTCGACGAGGCGATCGCCGCCGAAGTGCCGTGGAAGGTCGTGGGCGTGCGCCGCGACGCCACCGAGGGAATCGTCGCGCGCGCCGCCTCGGCCGCGGTCCGGGCGCTGGAGTCGGCGCGGCTGCCGGTGCCGGTGGCGATGGCCGCCGCGGCGTATGGCGGCCCGAGCGCGCCGTTGCGGCGGGCGGCGGCGCGGGTGCCGGCCGACCTCTACATCGCCCACTACGTCGCGGGACTGGCGGCGGCGGGCGCGGTGGCCCGCCAGGCCGGTGCCCGGCTCGGCTTCGACGCCGAGGACTACCATGCCGGCGAGGGCACGCCCCTGCAGCAGCGCATGGTGCGCCGGATCGACCGCTCCTACCTGCCGGGCTGCAGCCACGTCACCGCGGCCGCGCCGATGATCGGCGCCGGCTACGCGCGCGACTTCGGGGTTCGGCCGGTCACCGTGCTCAATGTCTTTCCGCTGGCCATGGCGCCGGCCGCGCCACGGCCGCCGGCCGCGCCGGGGCCGCTGCGCGCCTACTGGTTCTCCCAGACGATCGGCCCCGACCGCGGCCTGCAGTCCTTCATCGAGGCCATGGCGCTGGTCCGGCGCCCGGTGACGCTCGACATCCGCGGCTCGAATCGCTGGGGTCACGGCGACCGCCTGCTGGCGCTGGCGCGCGAGCGCGGCATCGCCGACCGGGTGCGCCTGCTGCCGACCGCGCCGCCCGAGGACATGGTGCGGCTGGCGGCCGAGTACGATATCGGCCTGTCGCTCGAGACCGACGTCAGCGAGAATCGCCGGGTGTGCCTGACCAACAAGATCTTCACCTACCTGCTGGCCGGCGTGCCGGTGGTGTTGAGCGAGACGCCGGCCCAGCGCGCGCTGGCGCCCGAACTCGGCGCGGCGGCGCGGCTGGTGTCGCTCGCCGATCCGCCGGCCATCGCCGCGACGCTCGACGCGCTGGCGGAGTCGCCGGACGCGGTCGCCGGCGCGCGCGCCGAGGCGTGGCGGCTGGGGCAGGAGCGGTACAACTGGGAATTCGAGAAGAAGGCGCTGCTGGACTCGGTCGAACGGGCACTCGGCGGGCCGGGAGTCGCGGCATGACGACGATGAAGCAACGGCTGGGCGCGTGGCTGATCCCGCGGCTGCCGGTCAACCCCTGGGTGTTCCGCAGCTTCCGCGTCGAGCTGAACGCGATGACGGTGCGCCTGCTCAATCGCATCCTGCCCGGGCGACGGTCGCGGCTGCGCGCGCTGCGGCAACGCAAGGACGTGCTGGCCAACATCGGTTGCGGCCCGTTCGGCCGCGACGGCTGGGTGAACCTCGACCTGTTCCCGGCGCCGGGCGTAACCCTGCGCGTCGATTGCCGGCACGGCCTGCCGTTCGGCGACGGCGCCGTGCGCGGCATCCACGTCGAGCACTACTTCGAGCACCTTGAGCCGACCACCGAGCGGCCGCGCTTCCTGGGCGAGTGCCGTCGCTGCCTGCAGCCCGGCGGCATCCTGCGCATCGTCGTGCCCGACATGCGCCTGTACATCGAGGCCTACCTGTCGGACGGCTGGGGCCTGTTGAACGAGATCGGCTGCGGCGGCGAGCGGCCGCAGGACACCTTCGCCACCAAGATCGAGGCGCTCAACCACGTCTTCGTGCAGGACGGCGAGCACTATGGCGGCTTCGATGCCGAGTACCTGCGGCGCACGCTCGAGCAGGCCGGCTTCGACGATATCGAGCAGGTCGCGTGGGGCGAGGGACGCTTCCCCGGCGGCGCGATCGATCGCGAGCAGCACCGCACCTACTCGCTCTACATGGAGGCGCGCCGCTGATGCGCATCCTGGTCACCGCCGACCCGGAGATCGAGGTACCGCCGCGGCTCTACGGCGGCATCGAGCGTATCGTCGACGGCCTCGTGCGCCACCTGCGCGGGCGCGGCCACAAGGTCTGCCTGGTCGCCAAGGCGGGATCGCAGTGCGCGGCCGACGCGTTCCACGCCTGGCCCGGGGCGAGCTCGCTGTCGCGGCGCGACACGCTGGCCAACTCGCTGGCGCTGTGGCGGGCCGCGCGCGCCTTCAAGCCCGACGTCATCCATTCCTTCTCGCGCCTCGCCTACCTGACGCCGTTGCTGCGCGGCCGGACGCCGATCGTGATGAGTTTCCAGCGCGACCCGACGCTGCGCACGGTCTCGACCGCGCTGCGCCTCGCCGCGCCGGGCGTGCTGCGCTTCACCGGCTGCAGCGACTACATCGCGGCCTGCGGGCGCCGCGCCGGCGGCGACTGGAGCGGCATTCCCAACTTCTTCGAGATCGACGCCCTGAAGTTCAGCCCCGCCGTGGCGCCGGACGCGCCGCTGTGCTTCCTCAGCCGGGTCGAGAGCATCAAGGGTGCGCACTGGGCCATCGAGATCGCCCGCCGCACCGGGCGGCGGCTGGTGATCGCCGGCAACCATGCCGACTCCGGCGCCGAGGGCGACTACTGGCGCACCCAGGTGGAGCCGTGGATCGGCCGCGACGGCATCGAGTATGTCGGCGCGGTCGACGACGTCGCCAAGAACCGGGTGCTCGGCGAGGCCGCCGCCATGGTGGTGCCGATCCAGTGGGACGAACCCTTCGGCATCGTGTTCGCCGAGGCGCTGGCCTGCGGCACGCCGGTGATTTCCTGCCCGCGCGGCTCGCTGCCCGAGATCGTCCGCCAGGGCGTCGACGGGTTCCTCATCCGGTCGATCGAGGAAGGCTGCGAGGCGGTCGGCAAGCTGCCCGGGATCGATCGCGCGGGCTGCCGCCGGCGCGCCGAGCAGGAATACGCGCCGCAGGTCGTGGTGTCGCGCTACGTCGACCTCTACGAGCGCGCGCGCGCCGAGCTGGCCGCGCGGCGATGAAGCGGCTGGCGCTGGTCAGCGGACATTTCCCGCCCAGCAACCTGGTCGGCGCCCAGCGGGCGCGCCTGTGGTCGCGCTACCTGCCGGAGTTCGGCTGGGAGCCGATCGTGGTGACCGGCGACCCGGCGCGCTACGAGGAACGGCCGGACCCCGACCTCGAGAGGCTGGTGGCGCCCGGGCTGCGGGTGATCCACGCGCCGACGCTGCCGACCCGCCCGATGGGCATACCTGTGCGTCTCGTCGGCGATCTCGGCGTGCGCGCCTTCTGGGGATGCTACCGGGTGGTCGCCGGGCTGGCGGCGCGCCGCGAGATCGACTTCGTGCTGGTGACCATCCCGTCGAACTTCCTCGCGCCGGTCGGACGGCTGGTCCACGCGCGCCACGGCGTGCCGTTCGGCATCGACTACCAGGACCCGTGGGTCAATCGCTGGCCCGGCGTCGACAAGCCGTTCACCCGCGCCTGGGCCTCCTACACCCTGTCGAAGATGCTCGAGCCGATCGCGGTGCGCGGCGCCAGCCTGATCACCGGCATGGCGCCGGGTTACGTCGCGGGCATGCTGGAGCGCAACCCGGAGGTGGCCGAGCAGGCGGTGGTCGCCTGCATGCCGATGGGCATCTGCCCCGAGGACTACGAACTCGTGCGCGCGCTCGACCGGCCGCCCTTCCTGTTCACGCCGGGCGACGGCCGCTTTCACATGATCTACGCCGGCGCGCTGCTGCCGGCCGGCATCGTCGTGCTCGACGCGTTTCTGGCCGGCCTGCGGGCGCTCAAGGATCGCGATCCTCAGGCGGCGGCCCGCCTCAAGGTCCATTTCGTCGGCACCGGGACGTCGCCCGACGATCCGAACGGCCACCGCGTGCAGCCGCGCGCCCGCGCCGCCGGGGTCGACGACATGGTCGACGAGCATCCGCAGCGCATCGGCTACGTCGACACGCTGACCCACCTCGGCCGCAGCGACGCGGTGCTGGTGCTCGGTTCGACCGAGGCGCACTACACGCCCTCCAAGGTGTTCCAGGCGATGCTGTCGCATCGCCCGGTGCTGGCGCTGCTGCACGAGGCCAGCTCGGCCGTCGACATGGTGCGGCGGGCGCAGGCCGGCACGGTGCTGGGCCTGACCGCCGACAGCCTGCCGTCGCCGGGCGCGGTGGCGCAGGGCATCGAGGACATCATGGCCGGTGTCGACTACGACCCGCAGGGCGTCGAGGCGTCGACCTTCGAGGCGTGGTCGGCGCGCGCCTCGACCCGCGCCCTGGCCGAGGCGCTCGACCTCGCGCTCGACCGGGCCGAGGACCGGGTGCGCATGAAGGGCGGGGCGCGATGACGGTCCGCATCGGCTACCTCGTCAGCCACCCGATCCAGTACTACGCGCCGCTGTTCCGCGAGCTGGCGCGGCACTGCGACCTCACGGTGTTCTACGCGCACCGCCAGACCGCGGCGGGGCAGGCCGATGCCGGCTTCGGCCGCGAGTGCGCGCAGCCAGGGTTCGGCGCGATAGAGCAGTATGCCGCTGCCGTCACCCGTGACGCCGTCCGCATTCACGCCGCCGCGATGGGCCATGCGCGCGAGCGCGGTGAACGCCTGATCGACCAGCCAGCGGCTAGGCGTCGCGCTGATCTGTGCGATCAGTCCGAACCCGCAGCTGTCGTGTTCGAACGCGTCGTCGTACAGGCGCGGCGTGATGCGTCGCGTCATGCTGCTTTCCTGGCAAGGGCGCAGCGGTCGATCCAGTGCGACCGGCTGCGACAAGGCTTGGCGGTCCGCGGTCCGTCGCGACCCAGGCAAAAAACTACTCGCTACGATCTCGAATCAAACATAGATGTTGCGATGCGTCAAATAACCAAACTATCGACGCGTCCGCCGAGGAATCGCAGAACCGATCCGAGCTTTCCATCCAAATGCGCGCTCACTCGATGGCGTGGCACGAATCGCCGAACGCCTGCGTACTGTCAGGCCGACAAGCACGCACGCCGCTCGCCGCCGCTACGTGTGCCGGTGCGCTGCTGCTTATCGCAACGGCGAACGTCCCGGTGTCACCGGGTTCGCGGTAGAGTCGGTCCACGCCACGGCAGGGGGAGCGGATGACCACACGTATCGCTCAGTTGTCGGTGATGGTGGTCGAGGACCATAGCTTCCAGCGCAGCATCGCGCTGCGCCTGTTGGCGGGACTGGGGCTGGAGCGCATCTACGAAGCGGCACATGGCCGCGAAGCACTGGAGCATCTGCTCGCGCTGCAGGGGCAGAAGCTCGGGCCGACGCATCCACGCACGCTGAGCCTGCGCCTGCAGCTGGCCCAGGTCATGCTGCTCGGTGGCGACGCCGCATCGGCGGTCGCACAGGCCGGCGAGGCCCTCGCCGCGACCGAGCGTCGCCATGGCCGCGACGACTACCGCACGATGCGCGCGCTCGTCACGCTCGCCCGCGCGCGCGCCGCCGCGGGCGACACCGGGGCGGCGCGTGCCGACGCTGCCCGCGCGGTCGCGATCGCGCGCACGAAACTCGCGCCGGGCGACCGCTCGCGGACCGAGGCCCTGCTCGCCCTGGCCGAGGTGCAGGCGGACGCGAACGCCGCCGCCACGCTGGCGGAACTGCTCGACGGGATCGCCCTCGCTCCCGAACCGATGACGTGGCAGGAACTGCGCGCGCACGAACGACTCGCCGCGATCACCGCCGATCCGGGCGAATCGGCACGCGAGCACGCCACCACGCGGCATCT
>Ga0102832_1001826_pt1 | contig 14664 bp, 12 predicted proteins | sample EBPBio282013_DNA_FD_88942 | JGI IMG/M metagenome (GOLD analysis project Ga0102832, IMG submission 88942) | Wastewater treatment Type I Accumulibacter community from EBPR Bioreactor in Madison, WI, USA - Reactor 2_5/28/2013_ DNA (Illumina Assembly) | ecosystem: Engineered > Bioreactor > EBPR >...
GATTGTTTACTTTAAAATTATCATTTTGCCATATTAGAATTTAATTATCCTCAATCAATATATTATAATCAATAGCTTCGTGCAAAAAGAATTATGAAACATCACTAACTGTAGTCACAAAATGATGAGGAGTACTATCATATTAAACCAGATCCACATTAAGACACTTGTTATGAAGACTGTCTTGGCTGTTGTGGATTTTTTGCAGGATGCTTAAAAATATGGCTTCCTTGTGTTTGCTGCTGCTGCGACAGTCCCTTATATCAGGTAAAATTTAAAACTATTTTAAGCTTTAAACTGCAAAGTTAGGTGTCTTACAAAAGTTTGGTCGTTTCGATAAAGTAATTAAACCTGGTTTTCACGTTATCAATCCTTGGACTTAAAGTGTTATACAGATTGATATGAAAACTAATATTTTGGCACTTCAGCCACAAAAAATAATAACAAAAGATACAGTATCTTTACAAATTGAGACTGTTGTCTACTATCGTACAGTCGACCCATACAAACTGGTTTATAAACTTGGAACCAACCTCAATGAAATCAGAACATTTATCGCTGAAATGTCCTACAGTGCTCTCAGAACAGTTGCAGGTTAACATACTTTTCAAGAGTTTTTGTAAAATAGGGCGAAATTAGCTGATTCATTATAAACTGTAGTAGCTCCACAAGTGGATGCATGGGGTCTTTATATTGAAAATATTTTTATCAAAGGTAAGAATTTTTTAATTCAGATCTTATATTGAACGAATAAACCAAGAGAAATCTCCAATCTGCTGCGATTCAGAAGAGAGTTTCGTAAGCTAACATTATAAGCGCTAAGGCTGATGTGTAAGCAGCCAAAATGTTAAAATAAACATCTGAAATTCTCAACATGAATTCCGCAATGCAAATAAGATATTTAGAAATGGTTCAGAACGTAATTGCCTCAGGTGGTCAAAAATCTATCTTTGTTAATTTAAAAGGTAAAGAATGAAAAAAAAGAAATTAAGAATTTGATATCTATTATTTTTTTATGATTTTAATTCCATTGATTAAGGAATCAATTTTATATTCTTTCTTTAAAATCACAAAACAAAAATATTCTAAAATGGAAAAAGCTCACAAATTTGGATAATCAACATCATCATGTACTTTTTGAGATTTATTTAGCATTCTATGATGCCAGCAACAAATCAACAGCATCTCAGGAATTCCCTATCTATCAACCTATGAAATCGAATTTCCCTGATCTTATTCTAGCCATTGACCAAATGAACGACAGATCTTCACTCATAGTACCAATTTATTTTATTCTCTTAGCAAATGGAAGAGGAAATCAGCCAAATAAGAAGAAAATTGAGAAAAATAGAAGAAAATATTGAGAAAATCTCTTCTGTAGAAGAATTGAAATCTGTTGTATAAAAAATGCAACAATAATTGGCTTTAGCTCGTTAAAAATACCTCCAACACCACGCAGAGCTTAAATCTGAGATCTAAAGCATGTTGAATTCTTTAGAAAAACAACTTCAAAACTTTAAGAAGGATTGGTAAAAATTAAGAGTCAACTGTCAAAAATAACTTTCATAACAAATAGAAGAAATTAGAACACAAAAATCTTTGAACTAAAGTTTCCTCAACCAACTGCTGAAATCAGCAAACCAAGGAATGAAAGAAGACATAAATCTTTTCTCTCAAGAGTTAAAGCAGTCAAAGAAAAATAGAAACTTAAGAAGCCAAAAATTGTTTGCTCATTTAGAAAGTGTTAGAAACAATCTAAATTCAATGATAAATCAAGAGGAGGCTAAAAGAGCAGAATATGACAGCATAGTTTATGGCTTGTTGGATAAAACATGCCAAAATGCAGCTTCTGCACTTAGAAGAAGAGTCTATTGAAAAAAAAAAATTTTTTACTTTTTACTTACTTTATTCAAAAGTTGATTTTGAATTTATATTTACTTATCATACTTTATCTTTTTCTGTTTCAAATAAAAAATATCTATTTATGTAAATTAATGATAAAACTGTAGAAGACCAATCCTTCTTAATAAAAATTAATTTGTTGATAAGATATTTTATTTTTTAATCAACTATAAAAATTAGATATGAACTTCGCTGTTAGAAAATTGTTCTCAACTACCGTTCTCAAGAAAGATACCAACCAAGCTTTGGAACTCGGTAAATACGCCATTAACTTTTTGGAAAAGGGTAATCCAAGCTCCAAAGTTTTGGAAAGAGCCAGAATGTTCCACACTGATTCAGTCATCTGTGGTTTGTCAGCTTTGGCCCTTAAAACCAACGCTCCTCATGTTTTGAGAGATGAGGCTTTGGAATTCACCCTTCCAAAGAACACTAAAATTGAACATGCTAGAGTTTTCGGTAGCAATGAATTAGTTCCAATCGAAAAAGCCATTGTTGCTAACTCATCAGCTGTCAGAGAATGGGATTCTAACGGAACTGTTTTTGGTTATGCTAACGATAAATCTAGACAAGCAGGAGAATTCGGTCACAACGATTTCTATCCAGTTGTTATTGGTGCCTCATTCGTTAACCCAAAAATCAACGGTTCATTGGCTTTGAAAGCTATGGCCCTTCAAGACGAAATCAGAGGAAGACTTTGTGAAGTTTTCTCATTGAAAACCTACAAAATTGATCACGTCGTCCACGGAGCTATTGCCTCAATCTGTACCTACGGAGCTTTGGTCGGAGCCTCACCTTAACAAATCGAAAGCGCTATCGGTATGTTGGTTGCTCACTACATCCCATGGAGAGCCATTAGAGCTGGAAAACAACTCAGCGACTCAAAAGGTGCCTCAGCTGCTATCACTACTGAAGCCGCCATGATGTGTATCAAAAGAGCCATGAGAGGTTTCGTCGGACCAAAAGATATCTTCAGAAACCCAGAAGCCATCTTCAGATTTTTCGAAAAGACAAACGGAAGCTGCCCATTCGATATTACCTTATCTAACGAAGGTGATGATTTTGCTGTTATGGGAATGCACTTCAAACTCGGTCTTTATGAACATCAATCAGCCGGTGCTTTGGAAGGACTCCAAAAAATGATCTTCGAATCTAAATTTGCTGCCGAACACTCAATCAACGATATCGAAAACATTAACATCGTTGCATACGAGCCAGCTTTCGGTATTATTGGTGACCCAGCCAAAAAGACCCCATCAACCAGACAATCTGCTGATCACTCTATGGTCTACATTGTTAGTACTATTTTGAGAAAAGCTTTCGAAACCAGAGATCTTTTGTCTAAACTTCAAAGCTTCCAAAATCTTGACGGTGTTTGGAAAATGTTGATGCTTGAACCAAAAGATTACGGACATCAAGCTCTTTTCAACAAGCAAACCAGAGAATTGATGACCAAGTGTACTTTCACTCATGGTGGACCTTAATACGACTCAAAATATCCAGAAGGTATTCCATCATCAATCAGCGTCACCTTGAAGGGAGGAAAGAAATACGAATCAGGATTCGTTATGTTCCCATCAGGACACAGCAGAAACACTTCTGCTAACTTAAGAGATATCTTGGATCACAAGAACAATCTTTTGGGTAAATTGGCTCTTTCAGAATCAGAATTGTCAGAAAAGCTTGCTCTTCTTAACAACATCGAATCTGCCTCAAACAAAGACCTTCAAAATCTTTACAACTGTAAAATCAACTACAGAAAACATTCAGTCGATACTGCCGAATTCACCGATTGATCGATTTATTTTTAACATTCTAATTATTTCAATCTTTTTTTTAAAAAAATTCTTTTATTTTCTCATTCATTGACAAATTAATGAGTTATTTTTGCAAAAGTAAGTCAATGATAAATGATCACATCATTAAGCATTTCAGGTCCACAAACACCACCATAAACTACAAGACCCAAATGAGACATAAAACAGGCCCCTCCAACAGAGTTATGACCTTCTAATTTTTCAATTTTACCATTTTTTAACTTATAAATCCATCGATTGAATCCTCCTCCGTTTGCTCCACCAATTATATAAACACATTAGTTTTTAGGGTCATAAATTGATTCATGTGCAACTACTGACTCTTAAAGTTCAATAGAATTCACAACTTCCAATGTATTCAAGTCTATTTAGACAACTGATTTATAAGGTGACCATGGATAGCGACAGCCCCCTACCGCAAGTAAATATTTTCCTTACTTATTTGTAAACAGGCTTTTCTCATAAATGTTACATGCATGTTGCCATAGAACACCTTCTTTCGTTGAGTTTTTTACTGATTTCTTTTTCCATTAGTAAACTTTTCCCTATTCGGGTAAACCAAGTTATAATGTGTACAAAAATGCCTCCATAGTGGAATTTTCATTAGTACCACCAAAAGCAACCAAATTATTTGAACTTTTATCATAGAAAAGACAGGCTGAATGAATGGGGATTTTCTATTTTAATTGAAGTAAACGCATTCTTCCTTTTTCTTCCTGATTTATTACGAAAAGTACATATATCGACTTCGATCAAGTCTGATAGACATTTTTGAGTCATTTATTTTTCATTAGATTCAAGACCTCCCCAAATATAAATCTTAGAATCTGAAGCACATGCTGAAAATGAATTTCTTGGGGAAAAGATATGATTTTCAAACTTTAATGGTCGCCATTCAACTTCATATTTTTATTATTCGGGGTTAGTTATTCTGAGCTCATATATATCGCATGTATTTTTTGTTATAGTCATACCACCTTTCATGAGAAAATAAATTTACCAATAAGGAAGTATCTTCCATTCATATCTACAATTTTAGCGTTAGCTCTCTTTTCGATAGGATTTAAAGGTTTGACAAGATCTCTTTTCATTGCCAGTGTATAATAACAAAACAAATTTAAAATTGAATTTATTTTAAAATGTAAAGACTTTTTTCATTTTCGTTATCAAATAAAATAAGATTCATTTATCATTTTTAAAAAAAATGGAGAAACTTTGACTTTATAAGTATTGAATTTTTGAAGAAATGAATGTTTTATATTGAAAATGATGAAATGATGAAACGATAATAGATCAATTGATTATGATTCAATGAGTTGCAGATTTTTGGGTCATTTTGTAGAGGAAAAATCCAAGTCCGAGTTTGAGGAGGAGGATAACGACGAAGCAGAAGATACCGAAATTATGCATTCCACTGAGAGTTTGCCAAACTGGGTTTCCTTCATCATATTTTGTCCAAGCTGGGATTTCGACAATAGCAAAAAGAATATCAAAAATGATGGAAATACCAACAGCTGCGAGTGACTGAATATAAAAAATGCAATACAATTTGTGGAGCAAGTGGACTGTACTTTTGTTGCCAGAGGAAGTAGACGAAGAAGATGATTAGGAAGTTATAGTCTGATCTAATTAAACAGCTGAATAATGAGACGTACTAAAATTTAGTAATAATTTTACGATAATGGCAAGACAGAGTAAGTCAATTTTATGTGCAGCGTCTGGTTATTGTTGACGATAGAGGTTAGAGCTTTACATTAGTTTCAAGTTTAAATAGTTTGTTTACTATTTTTTAATTAAAATTTATATCAACTCTATCAGATTACATGATCCTTATTTATTTTATAGAAGGAGTATCTTTCTTAAATTATTAAAATACTAAATAGATGACCAGTTTTATGGAAAAATCTGAAAATATATGTCAAAAAATTAAAAGTTTGCTTGATCATTTTGCATTAAAATTTAAAACGTTGCTTTTTAAGCCATTTGTTCATTGTGCGAATCCCATGTTTTTTAATACTTCTTCGATATTTTCTCCATTTTTATATGCTAACTTTGCGATTTATATTGAACTTTATACAGACTTTTTAACACAATGATTCTTCAAACTTGCAAGGACGAATTACTTATCATAAGATTGCAGTTGAGTTTTAAATTTTTCATTTGATTTAATTGGATTCGATGATTTATCCTTTTCCATGAACATTATGTTTTCCATACTTGAAAAGTAATCGATCATTGATTTCAACGAAAAATGAACAATATTTTCATCGCTTGAACTGTTAGCGTTCATCAAAGTTGTTGCTTAACCGTAAATTTTTATCATTTCTTGAATTAATATTTTAATTTACTTTCAAGAGCATCTTCCAATGTAAATACAGGGAAAATTCTTGATTCTAACATACTTTGTTGCAAAAGCAACATATTCTCTGGTTTTTTTTAGTTGGTATTTTTAATTTAAGTCTCAATCTCCATCATTTTTTTATATTAAATAAAAAAGTCAAAATTATAATTTTTGAAGCGCCAATTTCATAAACATTTTTAATAATCCAACTCTTAAAATTCTATAACTAAAAAACAAATAACTTATTTTAAAAAGATGAAATTTTAATTTAGTGGCTTTTGATTAGGTTTTTAATTATGTTTAAGTTTAGAATATCAATTAGGATTATTATTCGAATTATTTATTTTGAATTATTCGTTCCTACCTTTAAAAATTATCTTTATTTCCTACCTGTCCCTTACTATTTTTTTTGGTCTTCTTGAAATAAGTAGTTTTATTATGAGGAAATAAAAAAGTTAAAGACTTTTTGAAATCATTATCAACAAATCATCATTAGAAAGTGAAAATAAAAATTTTAAAAAAATCATGAACTTAAGAAGGATTTTTTTTTCATATGATTTCATTGATAGCTCATTCTTGCTCAAAAATACAATCAAAAAATGAAATTTAAAGACCAGTCGAAAAAGGTTCTTGTTTTAAAGTGGCTTAAAAAATATTGTTAAATTCTTATTAAGCTTTCTCATCAAAAAACTTCTTATGTTTTTTACTAAAACATATTTCGTTAGTCAAAAGTCTTTTCTTTTAGAGCTAAAACTTTATTTTATAGGTTTTCCTTACTATTTAATGAAAAAAAGCCTTTATTAACACCAATTGTTCAATAGAAAATCTTTGTGAAAGTAAATTTGTTTACACGTTATAATGGATAGACATTAGATATTATTAAAGTTCTAGGATGATAAAATTGATTATTTCAACTTTGTTTTATGGACTTAAGGATTAAAAAACATTCATGTTAGTAACTTTTTCTATAATCTTTTTTTTAAAGTATTGATAGAAATTTTTACTATAATGGTATTGCGTCATGAAATGTATAAACTTTTGAGTTTTTGACTGACTATGTTTACCTTTTCGCTTTCTTTGAGCTCTTTTCTTGGATAGCTCTGCATTTCCAAGCTCTACCTCAGTTTATTAAGATTTTTTGTGAATGTTGAGAATATTATTTTTGTTGTTAATATTTTTTCGTTAATACTTTCTTTTGATCCTTTTGAGCTTTAAAACATCATTTAGGTTTCCAATAGGATTGAGATGCGTAGAAGACAGTTATTATGTTTTGATTTCATCTTTATTTTTTGTAGTACTTTATGTACATTCGATGTAGGAGCTGATTACTTCATCAGTGTCCAGTGAATGATTTTTTGGTTCTATGTATGAATTTTCTTATTTTTTGCTGATTTATATGTTCGTTCTTATCATTTAATGAGTATTTGATAATTCCTTATTAGTTTTTTAATCCAGTCTGTTATTTCTTTAATCTTAGACATCGATCTTTTCCTATTACATGAAATAATGATAGAAAAGATTGTTAGATTCCTCATCTTAAATTATTAAATAATCTTGATCCTATTCTGAGATTTCACTTTTATATGAGCTTGAAATCATTATCTTTTACAATTGACAGTTTTTTTAAATATGTGATAATCTTTACTTTTCTAAATTTTATTATAATTTTTTATTTTTAAAAGTCTTTAAAGTCGTTCTATTTTTTTATAACTATCTTCTTCAGGTAAATTGAATGTTTTTTAAACGAAAAAATTACTCTATTTTTTTATTTAAAATCAATTTTTCTTCAAGTATTATAACTTGTTAAAAGATTAATTTAATGTAAAACAAAAATTCATATATTTTTTTTTGTTTTTCTTTAAATTAGTCAGCATTCTTAATTTCAAATGTATATTTAACACACAGACAGCATTAAAACTGTTACTTTGTTGATAAAGAAATCGAATCTTGATGAAATTAAAAAAGTTTAATTGAAAATGATTTACTTAAGAAAAATTCTTACTTTATATTTTAAAACAATTTATCGAAATATTTTTCTAATTAAAAGTAATTCTTATCAATTACATTTTGATTTATTAGAAAGGTTATTTTAATAAAATTTAAAAGTTATTTTAATAAAGTCTATTTTTGAAAATCAAATAATTACTGGAAATAGGAATTGACTTTTTAGCTTTAAAGAGCTTTAAAAAGATAAAAAAAATTTAGAAATAATGAATGAAGATAAGAAACAAAGATAAAGAAATCAAAGAGCATCATCGTCTTCATCGATATCAAGATTTTTCTTAATTGCCCATTCACAGAATTCAATGAACAATATCATTCCTCCATTGTCTCTGTCGATTTCTTTAAAAGTAGCAGCTGGATTGCTAATTTAGATTCCCCACTTTTTCATTATTGGGACAGCTTGAGCGAATTCTTATTTGCTGATGCGTCTGTCATCGTTTGAGTCGATTTTATCAAAGGCAAGCCAGTATTCATAATACTGTCTGAGATATTGTAAGAAATATCTGAATTAAGCCTTTGAGACATAATCATCACCAACTTTGGATTTAGCTTTGAGTTTGTTCTTAGCTGCTTGATAAGCTCTCATTATGACTGGTTTCAAGTCAAAGATTTTGGGAAGATTGAGTACATCTCGACATGCCTTATCAAGTTATGCAAGACTCAAGTATCCATTGTTGTTGACATCAAAAGAGCTCCAGATTTAAGCTCTTCTTTGAGTGTCTTATGGTGAAGTGCTGTAAGGAAGTTTGTTTCTTAGCTCAGCCCAGATTGGATCTTGTTCCATTTGTAAAATATCTTTTTTAAAATTAATATAGAATAAAAGATCTTTAAAGAATATTTATAACGTTTCTAAATTAATCGTTACAAAATTTTAACAAATATCTCGTGTTATTTTTATTCAAGTCTAAATCAGAAACCTTTAATTAAACAAAAAATAAGAAATTTAATTCATCAAAGAGGTTTATCAAATAAAAATTAAAAGTATTAAAAAAAAATAAAATACAATTGAAATCATTTAAGACTTTTTGTTAATTTTTACCTGAATTCTGAGATCGAAAAGGAAATTTAGGTTCCTTTCCTTTCTATTTCTTTCAGAAATTCAGCAACGGATTCATTGAAAACACTTTCGAAACTGTTTAACAACTCCTTATTTCCATCATCATCAAGACACTTAAGAGCAAATTTCTCCTTATTTTCCTGTTCCTGAGATCCTGATTCTGATGAATTGCTTGCTATTTACATGTGTTATTAATTTTGTGGGATCTGAGGGATAATGTTCACATGGAGATTTCTTCTGACTTAACTTTCAAACATTATCAAGAAGACTTTTCTGATACTCTTATGATAAATTATCAATACAAGTTATTTTTCATCTTCGTTCTCAAATCGATCAATAAAAGTTGACTTTTTGGAAGGTTTTGGCTTGTAATTTTACAACTTTTATTTAAAAGATTAAACAGTCATAAGTTGTCCTGTTTAACGATAGATCTTTTTAGCGAGTCGATCGCGTTGTTGACGATAATTTTTGCTGTAATGATAAAGTGAGGCTTTCTTTATAACTTTTTGTGTAGGTGATTGATGATTGGTGCCATTCCTTTATTAAGTTTTGTTTTAATCAATTTTTTAATCTAAGTATGTTTTCTTTGGTTTTGGTGGACCTTTTGTTTTTTCTGGAGATTCAGGTACCAACTACTCACTATCATGAGGATCTTGTGGAGGAGGTATTATGACAATATTTTGACGAGGTCGATTTTATTGAGGAGGAATCTTTTCACTATCTGATTACTGAACGATTTCTTCTTGATTAGTAAGATTTTATGTATTGTTGAATTCATATTTGCCAAGCAAAGTATTAGGAACACTTGGTTCATCGGGCATGGGAACAAATTTTGTGTTTCTTTGAACTGATGCCTATATCATTTCCTGTCCAACCCCATAATCATAGTATTAGTAAGATTCTTCTTCTTCTTGGATCCCATCAATTACCAAATTGTTATCTTGTTCCATGACAGTATTCATTTCTATCTTTGAGTTAATAATTATAAAAAAAAGTACATAAAAGTTAAGATTTATATCAAAATAAAAATTGTAATTGTTAAAAACTGATCATTCAACCGATTTTACGATTTCTAAAAAATATTACAAAAATTAAGTAATTGATGACTTTAAATCAACTAAAATTACGTTCTTTCAGCTCAAATGTTCATTTTATAACAAAAACAAAATGCTATATGTTTTTTTTACTTTTTAGTTAATAAATACTTTTTATAAATCTAAATTTATGAAAAATCTTTTTTTTAATTAAATTCAAATTTATCAAACACTATATAAATAGAGCTTGATGACCCTATTGAAAAAGTGAACCAAACAAAAGTCTTTTAACGAAATAAACCATTCCAATCTTTTTCAAACGCCCTTATTGCCCACGAAAAATTTATCGTCCAAAGAAAATAGTTGAAGAAAATGATATTTTTGGAGGGTTATGATGGTAAAAAATTGAGCCAATCAGAATTTAAATACTATTTGTGATTGATAAAATAAATTATTTTAAACGATAGATATGGGATAGGTTTATAATAAATAGTTAGATCAAAATCAAAATGGGAAAAACTCCAGCCACCGCTAAAACTGCCGACAAGAAAGCCAGAAGAAGAAGAGTCGAAACCTTCTCAATCTATATCTACAAGGTCCTCAAGCAAGTCCACCCAGACATCGGAATCTCAAAGAAGGCCATGAACATCATGAACTCTTTCATTCACGATACTTTCGACAGAGTTGCCACTGAAGGATCAAAACTCGTTAGATTCAACAAAAGAAGAACTCTTTCATCCCGTTAAATTCAATCAGCTGTCAAGCTTATCCTTCCAGGAGAACTCGCCAGACACGCCGTCTCTGAAGGAACTAAAGCCGTCACCAAATACATTCAAGTATGATCTTTCCTTAAGTTTCATTTGCTGTTTTCAAATGTTTTTTTATACTCTTGCTATTAAAAATTTCTTTCTTTTTCAATGCTACTTTAAACCGCTTTTATTAAATTTAGAAAGTTTTAAGCTTAATTTCAATAAAATCTTCTGTTTAAATTAAATTTTATGAATAAAACTTGTTAGAAGAAGCAAAAACTTAATGATGAATAACATTTAAACAAAAAAAGTGACATAAAAGCCTGTATTTATTAAATATTTTATATGGTAGTTCCTTTACCTTTTTATTCATTCTAGAGAATGAAATAGATTAAGATTTGGTGAGTCTTTAGATTTTAATGTATTTTCTATCTCAGTTTTGAGCATATTATACATTTTTTAACACTCTTAAGACTATTCTTCGAGATAAGTCCTGTAATTCATAACAGACTATTTTATCTTTTTAATCATTTGACAGCATTTATTACAATCTTATTCTCTATTTTTCATTACTGAGTCTTCTATTAATGACTAAATTTTAGTCTCTATTTGTTTTACTTTGGTCATCTAAATTTAATGAATAATGTACTCTTTATAGGACGCTTTTTTCTTTTGTGTTGATATATTGTGTTAAGAAGTTGTTTTTGTTCTATTTTGAGCTGCAGATTGTTGTTGTGGATTATTCTTCCGAAATGCATTTTGAAGAAACGCTCATCTTATGTGCTGATCGCATGTTCTCTTTCTCTGTTACTTTAAATTGGTTCAGCTTCTCTTTTAATGATCGAATCTCATCATCTTTCACTTTAAGTTTTTCTTCAATTTAGCTTAATTTAGCTTTTGCAATGATATTTTCTTCTTCGATTTTTTATGATTTCTACTCAATCTTGCGAATGTTCTTCTATCTATGAAAATTAATAAAATGTGTACTTTTTTTAGATTTATACTATTTTGTTTATGTTCTTTTTGTGCTCTTAGAGAAGGGATTTCACAACATTCAATGTATTTTATGTACAATTGCGTTCGATTTAATTGATAATTTACTGAAAGTCATCGTTACTTCTTCCTGAGGGTTTCAGGACAGAATGTCTTGTACCTTTACGGGTAATCTTTTTTGGTGTACGTCTTTCTATACAACTGAACTCTTGGGATATACTGTTATCAAGATCTTCATCATAGCTGAAGCTTTCTATGGTAGAGGAAGCATCTTTAGACAGGTCCAACCTAGCAGAAAGATTGAGACTTTGTAAGAGATTTTAGGTGTCTTTGATAATGACCATTTATTGAACAGCGAATTGTTATTTAGAGAGCTGCATATATTTGGCATACAATTAGTACTGAAGATCAAACTATGCGGATGAGTCTTTTCCTGTACTAGATGCTAGAAAGTTAGTATTTTGAGTGTATTTATTTTAAAGTGTTTAGATATCTTAGGTGAACATTTTAAGTTGGTTTTTTACAAATTGAATATGTTTTTTTATTGTGAGTTTATGTTATTTTACACTGTGGTATTAGTAAGTAAGAAATATATTTTATAACTTAACTGATTTTATCTATTTCATAGCTTATTTTTATCTTGTAAGTTTTTTCAAATGATTCATTTAATCAAATTTAAATTTAAGATTATTTTAAGTTAAAAATAGACAACTTTTCCTTAAGAAATTACTTTCTTATACTTATGTTGTTGATTTTTAGACACTTCTTTTCAAAGATAATTTATTTTTGGATTCTGTTTAGTATACTGACCATAAATTTTTAATAAGTTCATAAGAAGATTAGAGATTTAATACAATAAACTAATGATTAAAAATAATTTTATCATTATTGTACATAAGTAATGAAAGAAAAGCTAATCATAACTTTATGGAAAGCTCAACTTTCTATTCCATTTCAAAGTGACTCAATTTATTGTCTTCTCACATATAATGAACATTCTAAAACTTCCAAACAGTTATAAAGCAAAACATCTCTTTAATGGAAATAAACTTTCATTTTCCCACTTGCTAAATAATAACTACCCTTCAAAATTGATTTTATTTCTTTGAAAAAAGGATAAGAGATTCATTTTGCGCATAACAACCTCGCCTAGTCATTAAGTATTGCAAAAGCTACATTAAAAATTCCTGTCAAATCTCCTACAAAAGGATCCTTACCAGCAAAGCTTGATATTATAGATTAGTAGAATGGGTCAACATTAGGAAAAGTTTTCATTTAGTATGAAGTACTCAAAACATAAGTTGCATATTTGGTGTAAAAAATGATGGATTATGAATACATGTTAAAATTAAGCAATTTTAAGGTGACTTTTCTAAGAGTTCTAAAAAAAGTTCCAACATTTTATTTGAAACTTAAATATGGTTAGAAAGTTCATCGTTAAGACTTTCCTTTTTACTAATAAAACGGAAATTTCTTTTATACATACCCTATTAAGCTTTACATGAACAAATAGATTGAGATGAATATTGAGCTTTAAGTGAAAGAATTTTTTGGTATTGATTCTCAAAATGCAAAAGAAACAATGAAGTCTGCAAGTATCATTACAGACAGAAGGTCTGATATGTCAGCTCTGCTAAAAAGAAGCAGTAATTCTATAATTGATCTTTCTGTGGATACTAAAATTTCTGGAATTTTGGATCTTACATTTAAAGAAAGTGTTAAAACTACTAAAAAGATTTCCCTTACGACTTACATAAAAAATCAACAAAGATAAATTGGATCTTTAGAATTTCAAGTGTAAACTATCTTCAAAACGCCTGAAGAAAAGCAAGCTCTTGAAGAGCAAAAAAGAGGTGTAAAACCTAAAGACAATCCTTAATATGTTACTTAAAGAAAAAGAAGACCTAGCAACGCTCCTAATTTGCAGCAATCTAATGGCTATATTGTACTCAATACGATAATGGGGAAACTTTAATTGAGTTAGTAAGATAGTAGGAAAATTTAAGGAAAAGATTTTTCTTTGTCTTTAAGGCTTGGGAAACAAAGTGATTAGTCAAGTGTTTTATAAAATCCTGGAAAATAATTGATTTTTCTGGATACATTTACATTCAAAAGGACATGGTAATAAATAATAAAATTTGTACTTGAAATCAATTAGCCGACAGGAGCTAAGATTCCCACATTTTTTGCATCAGTAAACTTAAGATAACTTTTTGAGACGGGGAGAATGCATGCAAAGAAAATAAAAATTTATGATGAGATGAAAAATTATTGTGGAACTTTTATTCTCGATATGTAGTACAAATAATAAGAGAAAAAAGCGAAATAAAAGTCTCCGGGAAGTTAAAGAAAGTTATCACAAGATGATATGAAACAAAAGCTTCTTAATTAAAAAAGATAAAAGATAAATCAGAGAATGAAAGAGCGAGAAGAGTAAAAGAAATTAAAACTTGATAACAGTCGTTCAATGAGTCTGAATAAGTAAAGAGATATTGTTACAATGGCTTAAGCTCTTGACTTAAAAGATTTGATACTACCTCCGTTAAAAAATCGTAAATTTAGCTAAGTGAATAACTCGGTAAATAGTACATCAAGATATTCTACATTAAGTCCAAGCAAAGAAGGGAGACAAGAAAAATTTAGAAGTGCGAATGTTTTCAATTCTAATGGAAGGATGTTATTTTCAAAATCACCGAGATTCGATCAAAAGCTTGAGAATAATAAATCTGGAGATTCTTTTACACTTGTTAGATAAAGTGATTTTGATGTT
>Ga0102832_1001829_pt1 | contig 14659 bp, 13 predicted proteins | sample EBPBio282013_DNA_FD_88942 | JGI IMG/M metagenome (GOLD analysis project Ga0102832, IMG submission 88942) | Wastewater treatment Type I Accumulibacter community from EBPR Bioreactor in Madison, WI, USA - Reactor 2_5/28/2013_ DNA (Illumina Assembly) | ecosystem: Engineered > Bioreactor > EBPR >...
AGCAAGGGCCTGGGCCTGCCGTAAAGCGGCCGATGAAAGGTCCCTCGCTCACGCTCGGGATGACACGCCTTTCCTGTCATCCCGAGCGCAGCGAGGGACCCTTCTTCATTCTCAGTCCTTCAACACCTTCACCGCCTCCGACCACGCGTCGATCGTGTGGTCGATGTCGGCGCGGGTGTGGGCGATGCTGACGTAGTACTTGCTCTCGCCCTTCATGATGCCGCGCGCGCGCAGCGCCTGGTTGAAGCGGCCGAGCAACGCCTTGTCGCCCCTGAGCGTGTCGCGGTAGTCGCGAATCGGCTGGTCGGTGAAGACCACGTCGAACAGCGGCGGCTCGCCGATCACCTGGGCCGGCAGGCCGGCCTGCTTCAGGATCCGGTCGAGCGCCGCCATCAGTTCGCGGCCAGTGGCGAACACGCCCTCGTAGGTGCCCGGCTGGCGCAGCACGTCGAGCGTCGCGAGGCCGGCCACGGCGGCCACCGGGTTGCCCGACAGCGTGCCGACCTGGAACAGGAAATCCTCGTCCTCGACCGCCAGCCGGTCGAAGTGGCGCATGATGTCGGCGCGGCCGGCGATCGCCGCCAGCGCGAAGCCGCCGCCCACGATCTTGCCCAGCGTGCAGAGGTCGGGCGTGACGCCGTAGTATTCCTGGGCGCCGCCGTAGGCGAAGCGGAAGCCGGTCACGACCTCGTCGAAGATCAGCGGGATGCCGTGCTTCGCGGTGATCGCCCGCAGTGCCTGCAGGAAGCCGGGCTGCGGCGGGATCAGGCGCTGGAACGGCTCGACGATCACGCCGGCCAGCTCGTCCTTCTGTTCCTCGATCAGGCTCTCGACCATCTCGATGTCGTTGAAGGCGGCGACCAGCATCTCGTCGGCCACCGACTTCGGGATGCCGGCTGAATCGGGGATGGCCCGGGGGAAGTTGCCCGGACGCTTGGGCGCCATCGACATCAGCGCGTAGTCGCTCATGCCGTGGTAGCCGCCCTCGAACTTCAGGATCTTGTCGCGCTTGCGAAAGGCGCGCGCCGCCCGCATCGCGTAGAGGTCGGCCTCGGTGCCGGAGCACACGAAGCGCACCTGCTCGGCGCACGGCACGGCGTCGCAGATCGCCTCGGCCAGCGCCACGCCGTGGCGGTTGTTGGAGAAGAACGTCGTGCCGAGCGGCACCTGGGCCTGCACCGCGGCGGTGACCTCGGGATGGGCATGGCCGACGAACATCGGCCCCGAGCCCAGCAGGAAGTCGACGTACTCGCGGCCGGCCTCGTCCCAGATGCGACCGCCCTTGCCCTCGCGCAGCACCACCTCGGCCGGCATGTTGCCGAAGCTGCCGCCCGGCAGCACGCGGCGGGAACGCTCGACGATCTCGGCGGTCGGGTCGGCGGCGGTCTGGGAACTCATGGGGTCTCCTACTCGATGGGAACGAAGATGGAATGGCGCAGCTTGCCGTCGATCGCCTTGGAGAAGTGGCCCTTGCCCGAGACGTCCTCGACCAGGATCACCTCGCCGGCGCCGATGATCCGGGTTTCGCCGTCGCTGGCCTGGATGCTGACGCCGGCGTCGAGGTTGATGATGTATTGCCGGCGCGGCGCGGGGTGCCACTCGTAGTCGTAGGTGCCCGGCGTCTGGCGGAAGATGATGCCGGTGGCCGGCAGGGTCGCCGAGGTCTTGCCGCCCCGCCCCTCGTGCTTCCACTCGACCTCGATGTCGCGGAAATGCGTCTCGCCCTTGTCGTCGACATAGAGATTGTGGATGCGCATGTGATTCTCCGGCTTGCCGTTTCCCGGCGGCAGCTTAGAACGAAACCATGCTGAGGAAACCCGTCGAGGCCGCCCTTTTCGACATGGATGGCCTGCTGATCGACAGCGAGGCCGTCTACATCAGGGCCTACCAGGATGCCGCCGCCGAGTTCGGCGTCGCGATCACCATGGACCTGTGCCACGCCATGGTCGGCGTGCCGCGCCGCGAGTGCGAGGAGATGATCCAGGAGCACTACGGGCCGGCCTTCGACGTCCCGGCCTTCCAGCTGTGCTTCCGTCGCCACTCGGCGCGCCACATGGAGGAACGCGTGCCGGTCAAGCCGGGCGTGCCCGAGCTGCTGGCCTTCCTCGGCGCGCGCGGCATCAGGATGGGCGTCGCGACCTCTGCCCAGCGCGAGTCGGTCGAGCGCTACCTCGGCCGGGCCGGGCTGATCGGCCATTTCGGCGCGATCGCCACGCGCGCCGACATCGAGCGGCCCAAGCCGCACCCCGACGTCTACCTCGAGGCCGCCCGACGGCTGGGCGTCGACCCGACGCGCTGCCTCGCCTTCGAGGATTCGAACATCGGCCTCGAGGCGGCGCATGCCGCCGGCATGATGGCCTTCATGGTGCCCGACATCCTGGCGCCGACCGAGGCCAGCCGCGCCCGCGCCGTGCGCGTCCTGCCCGACCTGCACGCCGCCGTGGCGCTGCTGCGCGAGCACCTCTAGGCGCGCCTTTCAGAGCTACGCTTTCCTCCCCATGCGCCAGCATGGGGAGGTGTCGCCGTCACCGGCGACGGAGGGGTCATGGGCTCACCCGGGTTGCCCATGACCCCTCCGTCCGCTGCGCGGACACCTCCCCGCGCTCACGCGCAGGGAGGACAAACGGCGGCCGCGGGTATAGGCTTGCCTCTTCCACAGGGAAGGAAAACGCCATGGACCAGGCAAAGCCGGTCGCCCGCATCGACGTCATCTCCGACGCGATCTGCCCGTGGTGCTACATCGGCAAGCGGCAACTCGAGCGGGCGCTCGTGATGCTGGCCGAGCAGAAGCTGCACTTCGCGGTGGCCTGGCACCCCTTCCAGCTCAATCCCGACATGCCGCGCGAGGGCGCCGACCGCGCCCAGTACCGCATCGCCAAGTTCGGCAGCCTCGAGAAGTCGCGCCAGCTCGACGAGCGCATCACCGAGACCGCCGCCACGGTCGGGCTCGACTTCCACCTCGACCGGCTGACCCGCACGCCCAACACGCTGGACGCCCACCGGGTGATCCGGCTGGCCGGCCAGCACGGGGTGCAGGACGGCGTCGTCGAGGCGCTGTTCGAAGGCTACTTCTGCGAGGGTGCCGACATCGGCCAGCGCGACGTGCTGGTCGGGCTGGCGTCCAGGGGTGGCCTGCCCGCGGCCGAGACGGCGGCGATGCTGGACGGCGAGGCCGGCCTGCGCGAGGTCGTGGCCGGCGACCAGATGGCCCGCAACGCCGGCATCTCCGGCGTGCCGAGCTTCGCGCTGGAAGGCCACGTGCTGTTCTCCGGCGCGGTCCCGGCCGAGGAGATGGTCAAGGCGTTCCGCCACGCCTGGGACATCCTGAAGACCCGCGCGGCCTGAGGCCGCGCCCTACTTCTTCGGATCTGGCGCCGGCTCCTTCGGCTGGGCGTCCTTGGGCTGGGCGTCCTTGGCCGTGCCGCCGCGCGTCGCGAAGACCGGCGATGCCAGTGGCCCCTTCACCGTGAACACGTAGTCGATCGTGTCGGTCGCGCCGACGTCGAGCCGCACCGTGGTGTCGGTCACGCCCTCGCGCAGGTTGAAGTCGCCGTCGATCGAGGCCAGCGCGTTCTTGCCCCGCACCGTCTGCTTGCGCAGCGACACGACTTCGTTGGCAAGCCCGAGATCGCCCGCCAGCGCGCTCTGGTGATTGACGAAGCCGGCCAGCATGGCCGAGCCGAAGCCCAGCTCGGTGCTGAAGATGCTGCCGAGCCCGGTGGCGAACGAGGCCATGCCCAGCGAGCCGGAGGCCACCGAGGTGTCGAGGTGACCGCCGATGCGGCCGCGCCCGACCAGCGTGGCGCGCACCTCGTCGACCGAGCGACCGCCGCCCTGGATCGCGAGGTCGGTGATGTCGATCTTGCCGTCGACCGCCAGCATCAGGTGCTCGTTGCCGAAGCTGTTGCGCCCGGCGGTGCCGCGCAGCAGCTGGCCGAGATCGACGCCGCGCAGGTTGCCCTTGAGGTCGATGGCAAGCGCCTCGCGGGTCGCGTCCACCGTGCCGGCAACGTCGACGCTGCCGCCGTAGGCGCCGGCGGCGAAGCGGCCGATCGTCAGCCGGCCGTTGCGCAGCGTCACCTCCAGCGCGAGATCGTCGAACTTCAGCGCGTCGAACTGGACGGCGGGCGCCTCCAGCGCCAGCGAGGCATCGAAGGCGCGCAGCGCCGCGACGTTGATCGGCCGGTCGCCGCCGCCCGACGGGGCCGCCGGGGCGGGCGCGGCGGGTGCGGCTGCCTGCTGGGGGGCCTGTTGCGGGGCCTGCGACGGAGCTTGTGACGGAGCCGGGGCCGGGCCGGGAGCGGCGGCGCGCGACGGCAGGCCCATCACGGTGTTGAGGTCGAGCGGCGCCGGCACGCGCAGCTTCGCCGTCACGTTGGGCCGTGGACCGAGGCTCGCCTCGACGGTGCCGCTGAGCGGCGCGCCCAGCACCTCCAGGTTGCCGTCGAAGGCGGCGCGGGCGGCATCGCCGCGGAACGCGCCCTCGACCATGAGGGCACCGAGGCCGCCGGTGGCCGGCTGGCCGCTCGCCACCGCGACCAGCGGGCCGAGGTCGGCGGCCTGCAGGCCGAAGTTGGCAAACTCGAAGTGGAACGCCGGGGCGAGGCCGAGCGTGCCGCTGGCCCGCGCGGTCGCGCCCAGCATCGTCACGCTGACGTCGCGCAGCGCCAGCGAGTCGGCGGTGCCGGACAGGCCGCCGCTGGCCGAGGCCGCGCCGATGTGGCCGTTGGCGAACCACGGCAGGCCGGCATAGGCCGCGACCTTGTCGCCATCGGGGAACGACGCGGTGAAGCTGACGTCGAAGCGCGGCTGGCTGGCCAGCGCGGTGATGCTGCCGCGGGCGTCGATCTTGCCACCCAGCAGGTCGCCGACCTTGACCGCGTTGACCTTGAGCACGCCCGCCTGCAGCGCGGTGTCGGCCTCGATCGCGCGCAGGGTCTGCTGGTTGAGGCGCAACCGGCCGACCCGCGCCTTGAGCGTGACCAGCGCGGCGTTCTTGTCCGCTGTCGTGGCGGCCGGCGGCGGCGCGGCGGCGGGCTTGGTGGCGGCCGGGGCCGGCGCCGGCCGGGGCGCAGCAGCGGGAGCGGTCGGAGCCGGAGTGGTCGGGGCTGGCGGCAGGTAGGGATCGAGGTCGAGCTGGTCGGCCTGCAGCGCCACCGACAGAACGGGCGGCGGGCCGAGCACCAGCCCGGCGCTGCCCGTCGCCTTCTGGCCGTCGACCGTCAGCGCGAGGTCGGGCACCTGCAGCCCGACCGGCACGCCGATCACGTGACCGGTCATCGCGAAGGCCAGCATCCGGTCGGCCGGTACCGGGCGCGTGTCGAGCCCCAGCCACGACAGCGTGTCGCGCAGGCGCGGCCCGGACAGGTCGATCTGGCCGTCCGGCTTCAGGCTGGCGGCGAGCGTCGCACCGCCCGGCAACGACGCCTTGAGCTCGGGCACCGTCAGGCGGCCGTCGTGCAGCTCGATCGCGGCGACGACGTCGCGCGCGCTGCCGTCGCGGTAGGCGAGCTCGGCGACGTCGAGCCGGAGCGAGGCCTCGAAGCGGGAGAAGATCGACGGCGGCGCGGCCGGTGCCGGAGCCGGGGCAGCCGTTGGCTTGGTGGCCGGCGGCTGGGCGGCGGGCGCCGTCCCCTTGGCGGCCGGCGGCGCAGTGGCCGGCGGCGCGGGAGCCGGCGGCACGGCGGCCAACGGCCAGGCGAACAGGCCCGGCTGGTCGAGCAGCGCCAGCCAGCGGCCGAGGTCGAAGCGCGGCATCGAGACCTCGCCCTTGAGCGACGGCACCTTGCCGCCGACCTCGAGCGCCAGCCGGCCGCTGGCGCTCTCGCTGCCGGCGACCAGGGTGAAGGCGTCGAGCGCGACCCGCGTCGGCGTGATGTCGACGGCGCCATCGAACGTGAACCGCTCGATGCTGGCCGAATCGAAGGCCGAGTCGCGGCCGATGGCGCGCACGATGTTGCCGACGAACTCGGTCAGCTCGCCGGTGGTGGCCGAGAGCCGGCCCTTGAAGCTGGCATCGGGGCGCAGGCCGTCGATCCGGCCCTTGAACTCGAGGCGACCGTTCAGGACCTGGAACAGGAAGGACAGGTCCTGGCCCTTCTCGGAGGGCTCGCCGAGCGCGAGATCGACCGACAGCGGGACGCCGTTCACGGTCGCCAGGCCCTTGATCGACAGCGGCCCCTGCAGCGACCCGACCGAGGCCGTGACATCGACCTCGGTCGCCCGGAAGGTCTGCTTGGTCTGCGGGTTGGTGTAGCTGATGGTGCCCTGCACGATGCGCAGTTCGCCGATCGCGAGGTGGAAGCCGGAAGCCGGCGCGCCCTCCGGCTGCATCGCGCCCGCGCCCGGCCGGAATTGCCAGTTGGGCACGCCGTCGGCATCGGTCTCGAGCACGATCACGGGATGCGACAGGATCAGCCGGCCGACCTCGAGCCGGCCCTGCAGCAGGGCCCACCACGACGGCGAGGCGCCGACCCAGCGGACCTCGACCATCTGGGCGCCGACCGCGCCCGGCGCGTTGGCGAAGTGCACCCGCTGCACGCTGAGCCGCGGCCACGGGAACATGCGCAGGCGCATCCGCCCGTCGATCACGAGTTCCCGGCCGGTCGCCTCCTTGACGGCCTGGATCAGCGCCGGCTTCCAGACGTTGGCATCGATCATCAACGGCAGCGACGCGTAGGCGCCGAACAGGGCGCCGAGAACCACCACCGTCCAGGCAAGCCGGCGAAGGAGGCGACGGGACAGGACCATGGCGCGACGATAGCCGCGAATTGCGGCAGCGGCATGCGCGACCAAGCGGCGCGCGGCCGCACACCGGCATGTGATCGGCCGGTCCCGACTCGCGAGATGGTTGCAGTACCATGGCAACTCTCGGCGCCAGCGGGTTGTTTCTTTTGTTTCTTCAATTAGTGTGAGTGACGGACCTGCGTTCTGGTAGTGCCCGAGACGTGGGTGGGACAGGCAGAGACTCCGGAGTGGCCGCGCCGCGGCCGCCCGGGCATGCCCGGAGAATGCGAGCGCCGATGGTGGCATTGAGTTCGGTCGGAACGCGGACGGGCCTGCTGCTGGCGGGCCTGCTGGCGATGTTCGTCGGCCTCGCCGAGCCGGCGCTGGCGCAGAAGCGCGGCGGCACGCTGCGCCTGTTCCATCGCGAGAACCCGGCCAGCCCGTCGATCCTCGAGGAATCCTCGACCACGGCGACCGTGCCGTTCATGCCGATCTACAGCAACCTCGTGACCTTCGACCCGTCGGCGGCGCAGAACAGCGAGCAGTCGCTGCGCCCCGACCTCGCCGAGTCGTGGAGCTGGAACGACGATCGCACCGAGCTGACCTTCAAGCTGCGCCGCGGCGTGCGCTGGCACGACGGCTGGGCGTTCACCGCCGGCGACGTCGAGTGCACCTTCAACCTGCTGACCGGCCGGGCGCGCGACCGGCTGCGCAGCAACCCGCGCGCCGCCTGGTTCGGCAACATCAACTACGTGCACAGCCGCAGCGACCACGAGGTCACGCTTCACCTCAACCACCCGCAGCCGTCGCTGCTGCTGCTGCTGGCGTCGGGACTGACGCCGATCTACCCCTGCCACGTGCCGGTGGCGCAGATGCGCATCCGCCCGGTCGGCACCGGGCCGTTCAAGCTCGAGTCGTTCAAGCAGTTCGACGCGGTGAAGCTGGCCCGCAACCCGGACTACTACCGGCCGGACCGGCCCCTCCTCGATCGCATCGAGTACCGCATCGTCGCCGGCTCGGCGCTGCTGAGCTTCGTCGCCGGCGGCTTCGACATGACCTTCCCGTTCGACGTCAGCACCAACCAGCTGCGCGACGTGCGGCGCCAGTCGCCGCGCGCGATGTGCGAGACGACGCCGATGAACAGCAGCATCCACCTGCTGCTGAACCGCGATACGCCGCCGTTCGACAAGGCCGAAATCCGCCGCGCGCTGACGCTGGCGATCGACCGCAAGGCAATGGTCGCGGCGATCAACGACGGCGAGGCCGATGTCGGCGGCATCCTGCAGCCGCCGCCGGACGGGCTGTGGGGCCTGCCGCCCGACCGCCTGGCCACCCTGCCGGGCTTTGGGCCCGACATCGACAAGAGCCGGGCCGAGGCCCGCGAGCTGCTCGCCAAGGCGGGCTTCGGCCCCGACAAGCCGCTCAAGATCCGGCTGACGACGCGGGCGCTGGCGGCGTGGCGCACGCCGGCGTCGCTGCTGGCCGACCAGCTGCGCGAGGTCAACATCGAGGCCGAGCTCGACATCGTCGAGGGGCTGCAGTGGACGCAGCGGATCGAGCGCCGCGACTACGTCGTCGCGGTCGACAGCACCGCCAACGCCGTCGACGACCCGGACCAGGCGCTGTTCGAGAACTACGCCTGCCGCTCGGAGCGCAACCTCGGCCGCTACTGCAACGGCGAGATCGAGCGGCTGTTCGAGCGGCAGTCGGCGGAAGCCGACCCGGCCAGGCGCCGCGAGATGGTGTGGGACATCGACAGCCGGCTGCTGGCCGACGTCGCCCGCCCGCCGCTGGCCTGGACCCGCCGCGCCACCTGCTGGCAGCCGCACGTCAAGGGCTTCGTCCCGCCGGTCAACAGCATGTACAACGCCTTCCGCTTCGAGGACGTCTGGCTCGATCGCTGATCAGACCAGGACCGCCATCTTCTTCCGCTCGATCAGCTTGAAGTCGATCGCCGCGCCGAGGCCGGGGCCGTTCGGCACGTGCACGAGGCCGTCGCGGCCGACCACGATGTCCTGCTCGAGCCCGTATTTCTGCGCCCCGTCGGGCAGCAGCACCTCGAAGAACTCGGTGTTCCGGATCGACGCGATGACGTGCAGGTTGGCGACGTTGTTCAGCGAGTTTCCGCCGTGATGGACCTCGTAGTTCATGCGGAACGCCTCGGCGAGGTGGGCCGCCTTGACCAGCGTGGTGATGCCGCCCTTCACGGCGACGTCGCCGCGCAGGTAGTCGGTGGCCTGCAGCATGATCCACGGCTGGTAGGAATCGAGGCCGGTGACCGGGTACTCGGTGGCGAGGATCGGGATCGACAGCTGCTGCTTCAGCTTGACGTAGTTGTAGACGTCCTGGTCTGCCAGCGGATCCTCGTACCAGTAGTACTCCATCTCCTCGACCGCGCGGCCGACCCGCAGCGCGGTCGGGAAGTCGTAGGCCCAGGTCGAGTCGAGCATGATCGTGTAGTCGCCGACCGCCTGGCGCACCGCCTCGCAGACCTTGATGTCGTCGCGCCAGCGGGTCGGCGGGTGGATCTTGTAGGCCGCCCAGCCGTACTCCTTGAACTCGACCGCCTGCTCGGCATAGGCCGACGCCGACGGCAGCACCGCCGAGCTGGCATAGGCCGGCACGCTCTCGCGGAAGGTGCCGAGCAGCCGGTGGATCGGCTGGCCCATCGCCTTGCCGACGAGGTCCCACAGCGCGACGTCGACCGCGCCGATCGCCCGCACGCCGGCGACGCGCTGGCGCTTCCACAGGTCGGCGACGATCGCCTCGCGGTGCATCGGGTCGCGGCCCATCACCATCGGCTTGAGGTGCGAAATCAGCCCCTGCCCGTCGGTCGTCGCGGCATTGGCGGCCGAGCCGAGGAAGGCGTGGCCCTCCAGCCCCTGGTCGGTGACGAGCCGCAGCAGGCCAAGCGCGCTGGAGCCCGCGAACTTGGAATGGAAGCCGTACTGGGTCGCGGGGATGTCGTCCCAGGCGAACAGGGTCAGGGTGACGTCGACGATCTTCATGGCGTTTCCTCCCGCTCCGCGCTTCGCGGCGGCCGGCGATCAGTATAGACTCCGGCCATGTCCGACAAAGCCCGGGCCGAGCTGGCCCCCACCGGCGTGCTGCGCGCCGGCATCAACCTTTCCAACTTCCTGCTGGTCACCGGCCGCACCGAGAAATCGGAGCCGGTCGGCGTCGCGCCCGACATGGCCAAGGCGATCGCCGCGTCGCTCGGCGTACCGGTGCAGTATGTCACCTTCAAGTCGCCCGGCGAGCTGGCCGACCAGGCCGGCAAGAACGTGTGGGACATCGGCCTGATCGGCGCCGAGCCGCAGCGCGCCGAGAAGATCAGTTTCACGGCGGCCTATGTCGAGATCGAAGCGACCTACATGGTGCCGGCGGGATCGCCGATCACCTCCATCGCCGACGTCGACAAGAAAGGTGTGCGTATCGCCGTGTCGGCGCGTTCAGCCTACGATCTCTGGCTCGAGAACAATATCCGCAACGCCACCCTGGTCCGCGTGAGCGGTCTCGACGCGGCCTATCAGACATTCATGAACGATAAGCTGGACGTCCTGGCAGGTTTGCGGCCGGGCCTCCTCAAGGACGTCGAGAAGGCGCCGGGCCTCAAGATCCTCGACGGCAAGTTCACCGCCGTGCAGCAGGCCGTCGGCACAGCGAAGCCGAACACGGCAGGAGCCGCCTTCCTCGCAGAGTTCGTGGAGACGGCGAAGAAATCCGGCCTGGTCGCCAGCCTGATCGAGCGGCACAAGGTCAAGGGCCTCTCGGTCGCGCCGCCCGCCTAAGATTCCTCCCGAGCCCCCAGGCCGCCCATGGACCTCAACGTCAAGACGATCTACCTGGTCGGCGGCATCGTAATGACCTGTGGCGCCGGGGCGGCCCTTCTCACCTGGTACCATCATCGCGATGCGCCGGGGCTGCGTGCCTGGGCCGCCGCGCTGCTGCTGAGTTGCCTCGGCGCCCTCATCCTGCGCTTTCCCGACGCCGCGTCCTCGCCCTGGATCGTGCTGGCCGCCAACGCCGTGATCGTCGCCGGCTTCGCCGTGCTCTGGGTCGGCGCTCGTCAGTTCAACGACGACAGCCTCGACGCTCGCCGCTTCCTGCGTTTGGTCGCGGCAATCGTCGTCGTCTACATCGCAATCTGCGGCGTCGCGCATCTCGTCGATGCCGGCCGCAATGCCGCGTCCATGCCCTTCTCCCTGTTTCTTGGTCTGCTCTCCAGTGGTGCGGCCTATGAAGTCTGGCAGGGCCGCCACCGGGACGGCCTTACGACCCGGTTGCCGACGGCACTGGCCCTGGCCGGGCTTGGCCTGGCGCGCCTCATTCGCACCGCGACGCTTGCCCTGCAGTCGGCCGAATTGCTGCCGCCCGGCCAAGTGGCCGAACTCCATCCCTATACGCTCTACGCCACCATCGTCTTCGTACTGGCGACCACCTACGGGCTCGTGCTGATGGCCAACGAAAGCGCCGTCCGGCGCGATGCGGAGCTGTTCACCGGCCGCTAAAGCTCGCTGCCGACGAACTGACGGAACTCCGCCGTCCGCGGATTGGCGAACAGCTCCGCCGTCGGCCCGATCTCCCAGACCTTGCCCTTGTGCATAAATACCACGAGGTCGGCGACGCGGCGCGCAAAGCCCATTTCATGCGTTACCGTGATCATGGTCATGCCGCGCCGCGCCAGGTCCTCCATCACGCCCAGCACCTCGGCGGTCAGCTCCGGATCCAGGGCGGACGTGACTTCATCGAACAGCATGACCTGCGGCTGCAGAGCCAGCGACCGCGCGATCGCCACGCGCTGCTGCTGTCCGCCGGAAAGCTGTTCGGGATAGGCGCCGAGCTTGTCGGTGAGGCCGACGAGGCCCAGCACCTCGGCCGCCCGCTTTCTGGCGTCGTCGCGAGACTGCTTCTTCACTAAGGTGAGCGCCAGGGTGATGTTCCGCTCGACCGTCAGGTGCGGAAAGAGATTGTAGCTCTGGAACACCATGCCGACGTCGCGCCGGAGCTGGGCGCGCGCGGCGCTGCCGGGACGGCCGACCGGATGGCCGCAGACCTCGATGCTGCCGCCCTGGATGGTTTCGAGGCCGGCCACGCAGCGCAGCAGGGTGCTCTTGCCCGAGCCGCTGCGGCCCACGATCGCCACCGTCTGGCCGCGCGTGACCTCGAAACCCACGCCGTCGAGCACGCGCAGGGGGCCGAACTCCTTGATGACATCGCGGACGCGGACGACTGCCTCACCTTCCGGCATTGGCTTTTCTCTCGAGATATCGGCCCACCACCGACAGCGGGTAGCAGATGGCAAAATAGATGGCACCGACTACGGCGAAGATCGCAAACGGCTCGAAGGTCGAGTTGTTGACGATCTGGCCGGCGCGCGCGAGTTCGACGAAGCCGATCACCGAAGCGAGCGAAGTGTTCTTCACGATCTGGACCATGAAGCCCACGGTCGGCGGCGTGGCGATACGTACGGCCTGCGGCAGGATCACATAGGCATATTGCTGGACCGGGTTCAGACCCAGGCAATCGGAGGCCTCCCATTGCGTCTTGGGCACCGCCTCGATACAGCCGCGCCAGATCTCGCCGAGGAAGGCTGCAGCGTAGATCGTGAAGGAGATGCCGGCAGCGACCAGCGGGTCGAGCTTGTAGCCCAAGATGCCCAGGCCGAAATAGGAGAGGAACAGGACGATCAGGAGCGGCGTGCCCTGCACGATCTGGATGTAGACGCTCGCCAGGCCGCGCAGCAGCTTCGAGCGCGACACTCGCATCAAGGCGAGTGGCAGGCCGACCAGAGCTCCGCCCGCGAACGCGATCAGCGACAGCAGCACCGTCCAGCGTGCTGCCTCGACGAGGTAGAGGATGTGGGTGGCGCTGAGCTGGATCACAGCGGCGTCCCCAGCTTGCGCCGGCGTTCGAACAGCACGAGACCGATCGCCCACAAAGCGAAGCGATAGAGCGCCGAGAGTGCGAGATAGACCACCGCCACGATCACATAGACCTCGAAGCTGCGGTATGTGTCGGACTGCACGAGGTTGGCGGTCGCTGTCAGCTCTTCGGCCGAGATCTGCGAGGTGATCGAGGAGGCGAGCATCAGCAGCACGAACTGGCTCGACAGCGCCGGATAGACGCGCTCCATCGCCGGCAGCAGCACGACATGCAGGATGGTCTGCAGACGGGTCAGGCCGAGACAGTCGGCGGCTTCGAGCTGCGTGCGCTGGATCGACTGAATGCCGGCCCGCATGATCTCGGTCGTGTAGGCCCCCATGTTCACGGTCAGCGCCACGATGGCCGAGACCTCGGCGCTGAGCTTCAGCCCGAGACTGGAGAGGCCGAAATAGACGATGAAGATCTGGATCAGCAGCGGCGTGTTGCGGATCGCCTCGACATAGACGCCGACGATCCGGCGCAGCACCGGCCCGCCATAGACGCGGGCCAGGGCGCAGACCGTTCCCACAAGGAAGCCAAGCGCAATCGACGCGACGGTGAGCTGGATCGTCAGCCAGGCGCCGGCCACGAAGTCCGGCCAGCGCTCGGCCAGGAACTCGAAGTCGAACTTATACGACATGGCTCAGCCGCATCGGCGGTCAGCCACCGGCCTTGAGGAGCATTGCCGGGTCGATATCGACGCCGTGATAGGTCTTGTAGATGGCGACCAGCTTGCCGTTCTGCAGGTTGGTCCGCACCCAGTTGTTCACCCAGTCGAGCAACCGCGGCTCGCCCTTGCGCATGCCGATGGCGAGATAGTTGGTCTGCATGGTGATCTTGGATTCGAGCGTGCGCGCCGGGTTCTTCTTGCTGATGGCCGGCAACAGCGAGCGCGCCGTCGCGAGAACGTCGACCTGTCCCGAGGCGAAGGCCAGCGCCATGGTGGCGTCGTCCTCGTAGCGCACCAGTTGCGCCCCCTTGGCCTGCCGCGTCAGGTCGGTGTCCTGCGTCGTGCCGCGCACGACCGCGACTTTCTTGCCGTCGAGATCGGACATCTGCTTGATGGTGCCCGACTTCATGCCGGCCACGACCGAGGGATGGTCGGCATAGGGGACCGAGAAGTCGACCACCTTGGCGCGCTCCGGCGTGATCGACAGGGTCGAGACCACGAGGTCGGCCTTGTTGGTCTGCAGGAACGGGATGCGCGTCGGCCCCGTCGTGGTCACGATCTCGAGCTCGACGCCGAGATCCTTGGCCAGCAACCGCGCCAGGTCGACGTCGGACCCCGTGGGCTGCATCTTGTCGTCCGTCATGCCGAAGGGCGGGATCGCGAGGTCGATCGCGATCCGCACCTTGCCGGCCTTCTTGATATCGTCGAGCGTATCGGCCTGCGCCGGCAAGGCGAACAGGACCGCCGCAAAGGCTACGCCCAGGAGCGAGCGCAGCACCGTACCGATCTTCATGGCTGCCCCCGCGGCTACTGCTTCAGGATGACGTCAGGCAGGCCGTTGCCGTGGTACTTCTTGTAGATCGCGTCCAGCTTGCCGTTCTTGAGGTTGGTCTCGATCCACTTGTTCACTTCTTCGAGCAGCCGCTTCTCGTCCTTCTTGACGCCGACGGCGAGCTTGAAGGTGTCGAGCACGAACTTCACCTCGACCTGACGGGCCGGGTTCTTCTTGTCGATCGGCGCGACCAGCAGCTCGGCCGTCGAGAAGATATCGACCTGGCCCGAGAGGAAGGCCTGCGCCTCGGTCGCATCGTCCTCGTAGCGCACCAGCTTCATGCCCTTGGGGCCTTCCTTGGTGAGCTGCGTGTCGTGGGTGGTGCCGCGCACGGTGCCGACGGTCTTGCCGTCGAGATCGGCCATGCTCTTCACGTTCACGCTCTTGGGCGCGGCGATGACCGTGCGCAACACGGCATAGCCCTTCGAGAAGTCGATGACCTTGGCGCGCTCCGGCGTGATCGACAGGGTCGAGATCACGAGGTCGGCCTTGCCGGTCTGCAGCGA
>Ga0102832_1001831_pt1 | contig 14649 bp, 11 predicted proteins | sample EBPBio282013_DNA_FD_88942 | JGI IMG/M metagenome (GOLD analysis project Ga0102832, IMG submission 88942) | Wastewater treatment Type I Accumulibacter community from EBPR Bioreactor in Madison, WI, USA - Reactor 2_5/28/2013_ DNA (Illumina Assembly) | ecosystem: Engineered > Bioreactor > EBPR >...
ACCGGCGATCTCGTGTGCGACCCCGCCGACGTCGACTTCAACGGCGGCCTCGGCACGGCGGCGAACTGCCGCGGCGCGGCGGTGAGCGACCTGCTGGTGGCCGATCAGACGGTGACCGCCTTCGCCCCCCTCGGCGACAACGCCTACGACAACGGCCGGCTGCGCGACTTCCAGAACGTGTACGCGCCGACGTTCGGCAGGATCCTCGACCGCACCATCCCGGTGGCGGGCAACCACGAGTACTACACCGGCGGCGCAGCCGGGTACTTCGGCTACTTCGGCGCCCGCGCCGGCGATCCCGCCAAGGGCTACTACTCCACCGACCTCGGCGGCTGGCACGTCGTCGTCCTCAACACCAACTGCGCGAACGTCGGAGGGTGCACGGCGACGAGCCTGCAGGGCGTGTGGCTGGCGGCCGACCTCGCGGCCTCGACGGCGCGCTGCACCGTCGTCATGGCGCACCACCCGTTCCGCTCGTCGGGCGAGCACGGCAACACGACCGGGATCGTCCCCCTGTGGGAGCTGGCCTACGACGGCGGTGCCGACGTCGTGCTCGTCAGCCACGACCACGACTACGAGCGGTTCGCGCCCATGGGCCGGTCGTTCGGCGTGGTGGCGGACGGCGCCGGGATGCGGCAGTTCGTCGTGGGGACCGGTGGCAAGGGGCTGCGGCCGTTCCAGGCGGTGGCCAAGGCCGGCAGCGAGGTGCGGGAGTCCGCGACCTACGGGTACCTGCGGCTGGCCCTGGGCGACGGGACGTACACCTGGGACTTCGCCGGGCTGCCCGGCAGCACGTTCGCCGACACCGGCACCGGCACCTGCCGCTGACCGCTCTGGATGCGTGAGCGACGTCCCTGGACGACGCTCACGCATCCGGTTCGAGCCCGCCGGTCGCGGGCATGGGTAGGCCCCGGGGCTGGCGTCGCGTACGACGGCCGGCTGGACGGGCCGGCACCCCGGGGCCTCGGTGACTGCCGTGGTATCGCCGACAGGACGGCGCGACCAGCGGTCAGCAGGCTGTCCTGGCTAGCGGGCAGCCACCTCACGCGTCCGATGCTCACTCATGAAACGGACCACCTCCCTTCCCGTGTACGCACGACCGTACGTCGGGACCGCGAGGTGCGCGAGCGGTTTCCGCGCTCGGCGGACGCCTGGGTCCGCTACGGCAGCCAGGCCACCTTGCCGTGCAGCGCCACGTAGCCGACGAAGGCCACGGCGTCGATGAAGAAGTGCGCGTAGATGAACGGCATGACGCGCCGCCAGCGCCGGTAGAGGACGCCGAACACCACGCCCATCGCGACGTTGCCCACGAACCCGCCGAAGCCCTGGTAGAGGTGGTAGGCGCCGCGCAGCAGCGCGCTCGTGCCGACGGCCTGCCAGGGCCTCCACCCGAGCTGGTCGGCGCGGTGCAGCAGGTAGGCCAGGACGATGACCTCTTCGAGGATGGCGTTGTAGGCTGCGTAGAGCAGGGGCCACGCGGCGTTCCACCAGCCGCCGCTGAGGTCGACCGCGGCCAGGCGCACGCTGAACCCGAGGTTGAACGCGGCGATGTAGAGGCCGAGCCCGGTGATCCCGATCAGCGCTGCGAGGGCCGCCCCCTTGAGCAGGTCGCGGCCGGCGTCGCGGAAGTCGAACCCGATCGCGCGCATCCCCTCGCCGCTGCGGCGCAGCAGATGGATGACGAGCAGCACGGGGATCAGCGACAGCCCGATGCGGGTGCCCTGGTAGAGCACGTCGAGCCAGGGGCGGTCGGCGACGTAGGTGACGATGAGGCTCTGCGTCTGCTGGCGCAGCGGCGTGCCCTTGGTCAGCGAGTCGACCAGCGACAGCAGTGCGCGCAGTCCGCTCGCGGCGATCGACACCCACAGCACGAGCCACACCTCGGCGCGCAGCGTTCGCCGGTCGGGAACGGACGGCGTCCAGGTATCGGGGGCCAGCGCGGGGGCGGACGGCCTGGGCCGTCCCGCCTCGACGGCGTCCTCGCTGGTCATGGGCGCATCCTCGCCGACCCCGGCGGCCGAGGGAATCCGGGCGCCGGGACCAGGTGTTGTGGTGAAACGTGGTCCGGGGGCTCCGACGCCCCATGGCCGCGACAGGTTCCCCTGCAGGAGAATGGTGCCCATGCGACCCGAGGACCTCTACGAGGTGGTAGCCGAGGACGTCGAGCTCGACGCCCCCGTGCTCGTGCACGCGCTCGGCGGGTTCCTCGACGCCGGGGCCGCCCGCCAGCTCGCGGTGGCGCACCTGCTGGCCACGCACGACCACCGCACGGTGGCCGAGTTCGACGTCGACGTCCTGTACGACTACCGCGCTCGGCGTCCTCGGATGGTGTTCGACACCGACCACTACGTCTCCATCGACATGCCCGAGCTGCTGCTGTCGGAGGTGACCGACAGCAAGGGCACCGGCTTCCTGCTCCTGCACGGGCCCGAGCCCGACCTCGGCTGGCGCACGTTCACGTCGTCGGTGGTCGAGCTCGTCGAGCGCTACGGCGTCCGCCGCTCCATCGGCTGGAACGCGATCCCGTGGCCGTCGCCCCACACGCGCCCCGTCGGCGTCACCGCCCACTCCACCGACCCGTCGCTGGTCACCGGGCGGCCCACGTTCGTCGGCGCCATCGAGGTGCCCGGCCATCTCGCCGGCGGCCTCGAGATCGCCCTGGGCGAGGCCGGCCACGAGGCGATGGGCTTCGCGGTGCACATCCCGCACTACCTCGCGCAGGTGCAGTACCCGCGCGCGGCTGTGACTCTCCTGCGCGAGACCGCCGTCGCCGGCGGGCTCGCACTGGACTTCTCCGGTCTCGAGATCGCCGCCGACATCGCCGACCGCGACATCGACCAGCAGGTGCAGGCCAACCCCGACAACCTCGAGGCCGTCCGCGCGCTCGAGGCGCAGTACGACGCCGTCGAGCGCGGCGCCGCCACCGCCCTGCCCCTGGCCGGCGACGAGCCGCTGCCGACCGCCGACGAGATCGGAGCCGCCGTGGAGGACTTCCTCCGCGAGCTCGACGACCAGGGCAAGCCCGAGGACCGTACCTAGGCGCCTCCAAGCTTCAGGTTCGTTCCTCGCCCTGGCCGTCGCGGGCCTGAGTCGGTCTAGGCGCCTCCGGGCTTCGGGCTCGTCCCTCGCCCCCTGCTTCCGATGCGGCGCAGTGCGGCGACGGCGAGGACCGTGATCACCGCTGTCGTAGCGGCGAGGGCGCCCAGCGCCCAGGCGGGTCCGTCGCGGTCGACCACGAGGCCGGCCAGCAGGGTGCCGCCGGCCGTGCCCACGTTGAACGCCGCCGTGACCCAGGCAGTGGACTCGGCGCTGGCGCCCGCGACGGCGTCGTCGGCGACGAGGTACGACGCGACGATCGCGGGGGCCACGAACACCCCCGCGACGAGGAAGGCCAGCAGCACGGCGAGCAGGCGCCCGGCCACGAGAGCCGACAGTGCGACCGCCGCAGCCGAGGCGAGCACGGCGACCACGGCCTGCGACGAGGCGGTGCCGCGCCAGGGACGTCGTCCGTACACGAGCCCGCCCGCGATCGACCCGATCGCGATGAGTGCGGCCGGGACGCCCGCGATCCCTTCTCCCGACAGGGATACGACGACCGCGACCGCGGCCAGCTCGAGGCCGCCGAGCAGGACGCCGATGGCCAGCGCCGGCAGCAGCCCGAGCACGAACCGGACGCTGCGCCACGGGACGGCCGGCCGCTCGCGCACCTCGTCGTCGCGGGCGGCATGCATGGTCCTCAGCACCGAGGCCATCCCGATCGTCGCGACCAGCAGCAGGCCGACCGACATCAGGATGACCGGAGGGGCGCCGACGACGGCGACCGCCGCTGCCGCCACGAGCGGGCCGACGACGTAGAGCACCTCCTCGCTGACGGAGTCGAACGAGAACGCGGTCCGGAGCAGTCCCGGCCCGCCCCCGACGATGTCGTGCCACGACGACCGCATGACGGGGCCGACCGGCGGCGGCAGCGATCCCGCGACGAGCGCGACGACGACGAGGGCCCACAGCGGCGCCGACGCGAGCGCGACGATGGCCGCCACGCCGGCGGCGTTGAGCAGGGCCGCCACCACCAGCACGCGCCCGTGGCCGAACCGGTCGGCCGCCCGCGCCCGTGCGGGCATGAGCAGGCCCGCGGTGAGGCCGTACGCCGCCGTCGCTGCGCCGGCCTCCGCGTAGGAGCCGCGTGCGGTCGAGAGCAGCAGCAGCGTTGAGATCGGGATGATGCCGAACTGCAGCCGCGCCAGCGCCGCCCAGGCCGACAGCGGCACGGCGTGCGGACGCCGCAGCACGGCGGCATAGCTTGAGGAGCCGCGATCGGCGGCAGGCATGGCAGGACCCTCCGTGGGCACGGACAGGACGACGTGATCAGCGCGTCGTCGTCACGGCGGAGAGCAGGTCACGCCCCGACCGTAGCGCGGCGGCATGCGCGGTTGGGGGTCGGATCGCGTCGTGGGGAGCGCGATCGGACCCCCAACCCGTCGAGGGCCAACGTTGGGGGTCGGATCGCGTCGTAGAGAGCGCGATCGGACCCCCAACCCGAGTGGCCGCGGTCGAGGCGCGTGAGGACCGGCAGGTCTACGGGGTGGTGAGGGTGCTCCCCGCCTTGTGCTCCACGCGCTTGCCATGGCCGAGGACCCAGACCGACTGGCGGCCCTCGACGGTCCACTCGTGCGGGCCGCCGACGAGCGCGGTGTCCTCGTCGATGCCGAGCAGCACCGAGCCCTCGGGCAGGCCCAGCAGCGCGTTGCGGAGCATGTCGGGCACCCAGGCCAGCATCTTGTCGAAGTGGGGGATCACCCGGATGTGCGGGATGAGCCGCAGGCCGGTGGGGTGGTCCGAGCGCATCGAGCGCACGCGCGGCGCCCAGTCCGACAGCGCCATCGCGCCGGCGCTGCAGCCTGCGACGGCCGCGCCCTTCTCGTGCTCGGCGACGATCGCGTGCCAGACGCGCGTCTGGCGCAGGGTCTCGGCGAGATAGGCCGGGTTGCCGCCGGACAGGTAGATCAGGCCGGCGCCCTCGACGAGGCGCGCGAGCTCGGCGGACTCGGCGTCCTCACGGGTGCGGACGTCGACGACGACCTGCTCCACGCCGAGGCGCTCGGCCTGCTCCTTGCCCAGGCGGTGCCAGCGGGCCAGCGACTCGTCGCCCTCGGGCGCCGCTGCGGTGGCCAGCTGCACGTACTTCGGCGCGCGGCCGGCCAGCAGTGCGCCCTCGATCTCGGTCATGACCGGCAGGTACTCGCCCGAACCCACCAGCGCCACGGGGGCGTTGCTCACCTGCGGACCTCCCACTCCACGCCGTCGGGCGTGTCGCGCACCTCGATGCCGGCGCCCGCCAGCCCGTCGCGGATGGCGTCGCTGTCGGACCAACGCTTGTCGGCCCGCGCTTGTGCCCGCAACGAGAGAAGCACCTCGACCAGGGGACGCACAGTCTCCGTGACGTCGACCGGCTCGCCCACCGAGGCGCCGACCCGTGCGATGAGCGAACGAACCTCGGCGCGCTCGGTGTCGGACTCCGCCAGCCGCTCGAGCTCGCCCACCGCCGCCAGTGCGCCGGCGACGTCGCCCTCGGCGAGCGCCGCGTCGACGGCGGAGGAGTCGAGCGACGACGGCGCTGCGGTGGCGACAGGCTCCGGCGTCGCGGCCCCCGAGCCCCGCCCGTGCTCGGCGATCTGGTCGATCGTGAGGCGCTCGCCGGTGGGCACGACCCACTCGTCGCCGTGCACGCGGACGACGACGGTGCCGCGTCCGACGACCTCGCAGTCGCCGGTGTCGAGATCCATGACCAGGCCGGTGTGCTCGTCGACGCCGAGCACGAAGACGCCGTCGGGCAGCTGGTCCTCGAGCATCACCAGCCGGCGCTCGCCCTGCCAGCAGAAGCGGGTGTCGTGCGTGCCGCCCTCCGCGTTGTTCCAGTGCGGAACCACGGCTGCGGTGAGCCCGGTCGCCCGGCCGACGACGTCGAGGCCCTCGAGCCAGAACGGCGCCTCGCCCACCTTGTAGACCTCGTACACCGGGATGGTCAGCGCGCCGAGCGTGAGCGCGGCCGCGGAGGCGAACGTGACGGCGCCGCCCTCGGCGAGCCGTGCGTGCAGCGCCTCGGGCACCGCGCTTCCCTTCCACGTGCGCAGGGCGTACGACGGCGAGCCGGGCCCGGCGAAGACCCAGTCGGCCGCGCGCAGGCGTGCCATCTCCTGCGCGTGGGCGGCGGCGTCGGCGGCCGGCGCCGACCGGAACGACACGACGTCGACCTCGCGGCCGACGCTCTCGCGGAAGTACTGCTGGGCCTTCTCGGTCAGCTCGTCGGCGTTCTCCTGGAACCCGTAGGGGGAGTCCAGGAGCACGGCCCGGACGTCGGTGCCGAGGCGTGCGAAGGTCTTCTGATGGGGGGTGACCATCGTGGGGCTGGTCTCTCCCGAGCCCAGGATGGTGAGGACGCGCGTCACCGCGTCATCCTCGCCCATCAGCCACCCCTGCGCCTGCTCGACCGCCGACGGATCCGGAGGAGTCAGCCCGCGAAGCCCATCTGCCGCGCCGACATCCGCGCGACGTGGTCGAAGTACGCGTGCGGGTCGTCGATGGTCGCGTTGAACTGGCCGTCGAGCTCCAGCGTGACGTGCCCGAAGATCTGCGTGCGGGCCATGAGGCCGGCCACGAGGTAGGAGTCGGGCACGGGCACGGGGATGAAGGCCTTGAGGCTGCGCATCGACCGCGAGACCTTGCGCGGCACCTCCTCGGCGGGCGGCAGGACACCGGCCATGAGGGCCTCGACGAGCAGCCGGGTCATCGTCACCGAGGCGCGCGTGCCCGGGCCGATGGTGTCGTCGGGCGCCGCGTACCCGGGCACGGGGGAGCCGTAGATGAGCGCCCACTCTTGGGGATGGGCCAGCCCCCAGTCGCGGATCGCATGCGACACCGCCATCCAGCGGCCGACGAAGTCCTCGCGCGGCCGGCTCGCGTCGGCGGCGTCGACGGCGTCACCGAGGGCGTCGTACGCCTCGATGATGAGCCGCGTGAGCAGGTCGTCGCGGCTGGGGAAGTAGCGGTAGACCGCGCTGCTCACCATGCCGAGGTCGCGCGCCACCGCGCGCAGGCTGATCGCCGCCGCACCCTCGGCAGCCATCTGGCGCCGGGCCGACGCCAGGATCTCGGCGGTGATCTCGGCGCGGGCGCGCTCGCGCGCGGTGCGGGGGAGGGCGGTGTCGGTCACGCGGCCAGCATGCCAGATCCGAGATCGGGTGTCAGGAACGAGAGCAGTGCTCTTGACAGCGATCAGTGCACCGATCCATAGTGTGAGCAGTGCTCTCGGAACTGCCGCGGGCAACGAACCCCGGGAGGGGACCATGAGCCGCACCCACCTCGTCGTCGGAGCGGGCCCCATCGGGTCCGCCGTCGCCCGCCGCGCCCTCGCCGCCGGCGACCGCGTCCGCGTCGTCACCCGGTCCGGGTCGGGCCCCGAGGGCGCCGAGCGCATCGCCGCCGACGCCTCGGACGCCGCACGGATGGGCGAGCTCGCCGTCGGCGCCGACGTCGTCTACAACTGCGCGAACCCCCCGTACCACCGCTGGCCCGAGGAGTTCCCGCCGATCCAGGCCTCGCTGCTCGCCGCCGCCGAGAAGGCCGGCGCCGTGCTCGTGTCGACGTCGAACCTCTACGCCTACGGCCCCGTCGACCGGCCCATGACCGAGGACATGCCGCTTGAGGCGACCTACGCCAAGGGCCGGGTGCGCGCGCAGATGTGGCGCGACCTGCTCACCGCCCACCAGTCGGGGGCCGTCCGGGTCGCCGAGGCCCGGGGCGCCGACTACGTCGGCCCAGGTTCGGAGAGCCACCTCGGCGACCGGGTGATGCCCAAGGTGCTCGCCGGCAGGAAGGCGCAGGTCATGCCGAGCCTCGACAGCCGCCACACGTGGACCTACACCGAGGACATGGCGATGACGCTGGTCGCTCTCGGCGCCGATGAGCGCGCCTGGGGACGTGCCTGGCACGTGCCCAGCGCCCTGGAGATGTCGCAGCGCGAGGCGATCACGCGGCTCGCCGAGATGGCCGGCGCCCCGGCCCCGAAGCTGTCCGAGGTCGCGCCGTGGATGATCCGCGCGCTCGGCGTCGTCAGCCCGGTGATGCGCGAGCTCCCCGAGGTCGCCTACCAGATGCGCGACGACTTCCTGATGGACTCCAGCGCCGCGCAGCGCGAGCTCGGTCTCGTCCCGACACCGGCCGACGACGTCCTCGGGGCGCACCTCGGCCAGTTCCTGCACGCACACGCAGCCTGACGCCTGCCCTCCGCGGCGCGGCTCGGCGCGCTGCGGAGGGTCGTGGCCTGCGATGTGGGAGCCTCGCGCGCGTGGAGCACGCACTCGACCTGCGCCGGGCCCGCCTGGCCGTCACCTATGCGTTCATCGTGCAGGGCGTGTGCTTCGCCGCCCTGGTGACGCGCATCCCCACGCTCAAGGAGCGCTTCGATCTGTCCGACGGCGAGCTCGGCCTCATGGTCGGGCTGGTGCCGATCATCGCCGGCGTGGGCAGCGTGGTCGCCGGAGCCGTCTCGCCGCACCGCGGCAGCCGCATCGTGCTGCGCGCGATGGGACCGGTCGTCCCCCTCGGCCTCGTGCTCGTCGGCCTCGCGCAGTCGATCCCGATGCTGCTGGTCGGCCTCGTCGTCGTCGGGTTCGGGCTCGGCTCGGTCGACGCCTCCATGAACATCCAGGGCGTGCGGGTGCAGGACGACCTCGGCCGCAGCGTCGTCGCGTCGTACTACGCCGCGTTCAGCCTCGCCGGGCTCGTGGGCGCCGTGCTGGCGTCGTTCGCGGCCGACTCGTCGCTGTCGCTCGCCGCGTTCTTCGCGATCATCGCCGTCGTGCTCATCCCGGGCCAGCTCGCGCTCGGGCACCTGCTGCTTCCCGGCCACCCGAGCGAGCAGGCCGTGCGCTCCGAGGCGGGCCACATCACGTGGCGGCCGGTGATCCTGGTCGGCATCGCCCTCATGTGCGTGTACATCGCCGACTCGGGCGCCTCCAACTGGTCGGCCGTGTACCTCAACGACGGCCTGGGCAGCAGCGAGCAGACCGCGGCGCTCGCCTACGGCGTGTACGCCTTCATGACGATGGTCGGCCGCATCGTGGTCGACCGCTACGTCGACCGGATCGGACCCGTCCCGCTCGTGCGCATCGGCGGCCTGGTCGCGGTCGCTGCAGCGCTGGGCCTGGCGCTCGCGCCGTCGCCGCTCTGGGCGCTGATCGCCTTCGGCGTCCTCGGTCTGGGCATCTGCCCGGCGATCCCGCTCGCGTTCAGCGCGGCGGCGTCGCACGACAAGACGGCGTCGGGCGTCGCGGTCGCCCGCGTCAACGTCTTCAACTACGCCGGGTTCGTCGTCGGCGCGCCGCTCATCGGCGGCATCGCCGAGGGTGTCGGGCTGCGGTGGGCCTTCTTCGCGCTCGTGCCCGTGCTTCTCGTCGTCCCGCTGCTCGCGCGCCACTTCCGCATCGCCCCCCACCAGGCGCCGGACGACGTCGTCGACGGCGCCGTCCCGGCCTGAGGAGGGCTGCTGGGTCAGCGTGAGGCGGCGCGGGCCTCGGCCGCCGTGCGCGAGCCGGTGAGCTCGACGAGGCGCTCGTGGCCCGGGACGACCTCGTGCTCGGTGGCCGAGACGCCGGCGCGCTCATGCAGACGCTGCAGGCCCTTGCGCTGGTTGCGCAGCACGATCGTGACGACGCGGCCCTCGGCACCGGCACGGGCGGTGCGCCCGGCGCGGTGCAGGTAGGCCTTGGGGTCCTCCGGCGGGTCGACGTGGACGACGAGCGAGATGTCGTCGACGTGGATGCCGCGGGCAGCGACGTCGGTGGCGACCAGGACGTCGATGCGGCCCTCCTTGAACTCCGCCATCGTGCGCGTGCGGGCGTACTGCGACATGCCGCCGTGCAGGGCCTTGGCGTTGACGCCACGGTCGGCGATGTTGCCGGCCACGCGCTCGGCGCCGAGCTGCGAGCGGACGAACATGATCGTGCGGCCGTCGCGGCGCGCGATCTCGGTAGCGATGACGGCCTTGTCCTCGCGGTTCACGACGAGCACGTGGTGCTCCATCGTGTCGACCGGAGAGGTCTCGGGCGCGAGCTCGTGGCGCACCGGGTCGTGCATGTGCTCGCGCACGATGGTGTCGACGTCGCCGTCGAGCGTGGCCGAGAAGAGCAGCGTCTGCGCGGCGGGCGAGCACTGCTCGAGCAGCGCGGTGACCTCGGGCAGGAAGCCCATGTCGCACATCTGGTCGGCCTCGTCGAGGACGACCATCTCGACCTCGTCGAGCGAGCAGGCGCCCTGACGGATGAGGTCGGCAAGGCGGCCCGGGGTCGCGACGATGACGTCGACGCCGCGCTGCAGTGCGTAGATCTGCTTGGGCATCGACGTGCCGCCGACGACGGTCTTGAAGTGCAGGCCGAGCGCGCGGCCGAGCGGCTCGAGGCCGTCGTTGACCTGCATCGCGAGCTCGCGCGTCGGGACGAGGATCACCGCGCGCGGGTGCTTGGGGTTCGCGGGCATCTGGGCGACGCGGGCGAGGACGGGCAGGCCGAAGGCCAGGGTCTTGCCGGAGCCGGTGCTGCCGCGGCCGAGGAGGTCCTGGCCGGCGAGGGCGTCCGGGATGGTCTCGGCCTGGATCGGGAACGGCGCGGTGATGCCTGCCTTCGCGAGGGCGGCGACGAGGGGCGCCGGCAGGCCGAGCGACTCGAAGGTCGGCTCGTCGAGGGCGGGCGCGGCGGGGATGACGACGGCATGCGTCGTCCGGTCGAGCAGGGTGGTCACAGGGGATCCAGACAGGGTCATCGAACGCGGTACGCGTCAATGAAGTCTTCCCAGGCGAGCCCGTCAGCGGGCTCTGTGACGCGAATGAGTCTCCAGGGTAGGGGCTCGACCCCCGTTCCACCGAATCGCGACGGCGGCTCCACGCTCACGTGGAGACGCACCTCACCCCGCTGCAGTACGCGAGTAACCGGCGAACTGGTCGCTTTCGGGGCTCGGTTCACGACACTGACGGCGGTTACTCGCGGAGCGTCAGTGCTCGTTCCAGCGCGGCGACTGGGTGCGGGGCGGGGTGAAGCAGGCGTCGAGGACGACCATGCGCTGCTCGCCGCGCGCGACGCCGTCGAACGCCTCGTGCAGTGCGACGGCGAGGCCCTCGCCGGGGTCGGAGGTGCGCGCGAAGCCCCAGCCGTACGCCTGCGCTAGCAGGCCCCAGTCCGGTGCGACGAGGTCGACGCCGCGCTCCGGGTCGCCCGCCACCTGCTGGTCGTAGCGCAGCATCCCGTAGCCGCCGTCGTCGACGAGCAGCAGCACGACGGGCAGCCGCTCCTGCACGAACGTCGCGAGCTCGCCGGTGCCCATCGCGGCGCCGCCGTCGCCGACCACCGCGAGGGTGGTACGGCCCAGCGCGGCCGGCCCGATCGACGCCGGAAGTCCGAAGCCGAGCGTGCCCCAGCCGATGGGGTGCACCAGGCGGCGCGGCCGCGGCTGGCTGGTCTGGCCGGTCCAGTAGCCCGCCACGCACATGTCGATGACCACCGACGCGTCCGCAGGCACCGCCGTCTCGATGGTCTGCAGGAACACCGACGCGTCCGCGGTCCGAGGGTTGGCGGCGATCTCCGCGCGCGACTCAGCCGTCAGACCGGCGCCGTCCGGGGCCGGCTGCGGCTCCCGGTCGCCGAGCGCGTCGGCCAGGACGCGGACCGCCGACGGCACGTGGCCGCAGACCTTGGCCTCGAGCGGCCAGTCGCCGAGGCTCAGCGACGCGTCGTCGACGACCGCGACGACGCTCGAAGGGCGCGGCATCCGCCAGTTGCGCGTCGTCATGCCGTGCAGGTCGTCGCCGATCACCAGCAGGACGTCGCGCTCGGCGAGGGCCCGCGCGACGGGCGGCTCGTGCGGCGGGGCCTGCACGGTGCCGGCGTAGTCCGCGAGCAGGCCGCGCGCCTGGTACGTCGGGACGACGAGGGCGCCGAGCCTCTCGGCGAGACGTCCGATCTGCGCCTCGGCCGCGACCGCGCGCGCACCGGCCCAGATGACGACGCTGCGCCCCCGCAGCGCGGCTGCGGCTGCCTCGACGTCGTCGTGCGCCGGCTCCGGCAGCCGCAGCCGGATCGGCTCGGCGGCAGGGCCGGAGTACTCCTCGTGCAGGACGTCGGACGGGACGCCGAGGTAGGTCGGACGACCGGTGGTCAGCGAGTGGGCGACGAGGCGCGGGAGCGCCGCGACGGCGTCCGCCGCGTCGGTCGCGGAGTGGGCCATCGCGCCGAAGCCCTCGGACACCATCGCGGCCTGGCTGCGCATGCCGTGCAGCAGCGCGTCGTCCGAGCCGCGGCGCCGACGCGGGGCGAGCGGCGCCTCGCTCGAGATGAGGAGGACGGGCGAGAACGACGCCCATGCCTCGCCGAAGGCGGCCAGCGCGTTGGCGAAGCCGGGGCCGGTGGTGGTGAGGACGACGCCGAGCCCGCCGGTCGTGCGCGCTGCGGCGTCGGCGGCGTACCCGGCGGCCTGCTCGTGGCGCACGGGCACGATCCGCGGGCGGCCGTCCTGCCCCTCGCCCACCCAGAACGGCAGGTTGTGGACGCCGGGCAGGCCGAAGCACAGCTCGACGCCGTGCGCCGCCAGCCCGTCGAGCAGCGCGTCCGCCACGGTCCGGTGCTCAGCCACGCCGCCGCCTCACGTCGTCGTCCGGGCGCCTCGCCGTCCGCACCCGCTCCCCGGATCGCACCACACCCCGCGCCCCCACGACGCCGACAGTTCCGCAGAGCGGCAAGCATCACGTCCTGATGAGGGGTCCCCATGACCAAGAGACCCAGACAAGGAAGCCCCTCACGTCCGTCTGCTTGATCACGTTCCTCGGTCCGTCGGCAGCCCCGGGCGCAGGATCGTGCCATGACCAAGAACAGGAACGCGCGGGCAGGCGGCGGAGATGCGGTGTACGGGCTCGGGCTCATCGGGGCCCTGGTCTGGTACTGGCAGGCCGCCGACGGCTTCTGGGACCACGTCTGGGGGGTGCTCAAGGCGTTCGTATGGCCCGCCTTCGTCGTCTACGACCTGCTGACCCATCTGAGCTGATAGGCCCCCGTACTCCGTGAGTGGCAGGGATGTACCGGTCTATTGGTCATGGGGACCCCTCATCGAACCTAGCCGCGGGTCAGGACTCCGAGGGCGGCGGCGATGCCGAGGACGCTGCGGGGGGCGTAGGCGGAGCGCCAGAGGCCGCCATGGGCCGCCTGGCGGGCCCAGGCGTCGTCGGGGTGGGCGAGCACGGCGTCGGGCCGCGCCACCGACTCCGGCGAGCGGAGGTCGTGCACGAGCAGCGCGGCCATGAGGGTGTTGGACGTCGACGGCTCGAAGACCTCGACGCCGAAGCGGTGCGCACCGGCGTAGGCCGCGGCGAGCGCGCGGTTCTTCACCACCGAGCGCGTGCGCGTCGCGGGGGCGACGTTGAGCGAGGTCCACACGCCGTCGCGCCGCGACTGCGTCGCGCGCCAGCGCTGCAGCCGCTTCGCGAGCGCGTAGTTCGGCCCCTGCTGCGGCACCAGGCAGTCGGCGATGCCCACCTCGCCGCGCTCGGTCGCCACCGTCGACGGGTAGTTCGGAGCGAACCGGCCTACGGCGCGCAGCGGCAGCTGGGCGACGCCGGAGAGGCCGCGCGCGTCCCAGCGGCGCCGCGACTCCTCGACGGCGCCGGGCGTCACGGCGTACACGTCGGTCGGCGTTGCGAGGAACGCGAGCCCGACGTCGTCGCGGCCCCGGGTCAGCGCCTCGCCGAGGGCGTCGGCAGCCAGGGCCACCCGGACGTGGGCGGCACCGTCGGCGTAGGTGTAGGTCCCGAGGGTGAACGGGCCGTCGATCCCGGCCAGCCAGGTGCGCACCTCGGGGAGCTGCGCCACCAGGTCGACGCCGGCCACCGCCGCCACCGCCTCGTCGGACTGCACGTCCGACCCGAGCGGCACGGGCACCGTGAGCCTGCCCGCCGAGGCCCGCGCGGTGGCGATGACCCGCTGCCACACCTCGGGCCGCGGCAGGTCGAGCGCCACCACGTGCGCGCCCCAGCGCAGGAGCGAGCGCAGCGGGCCCATCTCGGCGCCGGCGCCGAGGACGACGACGGTCACGTCGGAGAGGTCCAGCCAGTCCGGGTGGTCGAGCACGGTATGGATCGACGTCGCGAGGCCGCGCTCGACGACGCCCTCGTGCACCCACGCGTCGAGCCGGTGGCGCACGTCGGCGGCGAACAGGCGGCGGCCGTGGAAGGGCAGCGAGAGCCCGGGGTCGCGCGCGGCGTCCCCGCGGATGGTCACCGACCCGAGCGCCGGCTCGGGGAACCGGTCGCATGCCTCGAGCAGCGGCACCTCCTCGCCGCCCCGGCGGAAGACCGACCGGGCGTGCAGCTCGGCGAGCCCGGTGCGGGCGACGGCGTCGGCGGCGTCGGCGGAGCGCGTGCCCGCGACCACGAGGTCGAGCGCGCTCGCCTCGGTCTGCTCCAGGGTCGGGTGCACGGCGGCGGCGCGCGACGCCGCCTCGGGGTCGACCGTGCCGAGCGCAGCACCGACGACCGCCTTGGCGATCGCGGTGGTGCTCACGCGGCCGTCGGGGCCGGGGACGAGGTCGACGCCGGTGTCGGGGTCCGTCACG
>Ga0102832_1001837_pt1 | contig 14604 bp, 10 predicted proteins | sample EBPBio282013_DNA_FD_88942 | JGI IMG/M metagenome (GOLD analysis project Ga0102832, IMG submission 88942) | Wastewater treatment Type I Accumulibacter community from EBPR Bioreactor in Madison, WI, USA - Reactor 2_5/28/2013_ DNA (Illumina Assembly) | ecosystem: Engineered > Bioreactor > EBPR >...
TGGGATCAGCAGCGCCACCGCCCACGTGGCCGCCGGCCAGGCCCAGAACCGGACCACCTCTCCGAGCCCGACGCCAGTGCCCACCAGCAGCCGGGCGGCGACGGCGCCGACGCCGAACGCGCACCCGGCGAGGGCGCCGAGTGGCCAGGCCTGCCGCAGCACCGGCGTCGCCGCGGCAGCACCCGCCGCGACGAGCCACAGGGCGGCCACCACCCCGGCCCCCGGGGCCTGCGCCGATCCGGGCAGCACCGCCGAGGCGATGCCGCCGATGCCGACGACGACGGCGGCGACGGCCCACGCCGTACGGGCATCGAGCCGGCGCACTCCGGTGCCGTGCTCCAGGAGCACCGTCACGGCCAACGCCCCGGCGATGGCCGCCTGCACCATCAACAACGGGAGCACGGTGCGGGCCAGCAGGGCGAAGCCGAAGCCGGCCCCCTGCAACGCCGTACCCAGCCACCAGGAACGGGACCGCAGCGGCGAGCCGCCCGTGCGCGAGCCCGCGGCCAGCCGCAGGCCGGACCAGCCGTACGCCGCGACGGCCGCGACCAGGGCCACACCGGCGAGGATCACAGCGCTCAGGACAGCACGTCCTTGCGGCGGAACAGCAGGTACGCCGCGCCGACCGTGACCAGGAAGTACAGCAGGGACCACAACACGCCGCGCTGCAGATCACGCCAGGCGATCTCGGTGTTCAGCGTCTGGAACCAGACCCGGCTGTAGGCCATCGGCAGGGCGTGGCGCAGGTCGCCGAGGGCGTCGATGCTCTGCAGGATCGAGGAGACGATCGTGGCGAGTACGGCGCCGCCGGCAGCCGCCAGCGGGGAGTCGGTGCGAGTGCCGATCAGGAAGGCGATGCCCACGATCTGCAGCAGCGTCACCGCGATGAAGCCCACGCTCAGCGCCAACCGGGGACCGAAATCGACCCAGTCCAGAGCTAATCCTCCGGTCGAGGTGTAGCCGGCCCGGCCGTAGGCCACGGCGCCGACGATCAGCGACCACCCGACATAGAGCAGCACCGCGGCGACCGTGCACCCGATGGCGACCACGAGCTTGCTGGTCAGCAGCCGGGCCCGCGGCACCGGCGCGGCCAGCAGATAGCGCAACGAGGACCAGGACGCCTCGGCCGGGACGCTGTCCCCGGCGAACAGTGCCGCGATCACGACGAACAGGAAATCCGAGGCCGCGAACAGCGCGAACACGGTGAAATTGGCCGAACCGTGCTGGGCGAGGTCGACGAGCCGGCTGGCGCCGGTCGCGGGCGGGCCGCTGGCGTCACGGCTGCCGATCCAGAACGCCAGGACCAGGATCGGCGGCAGCGCCAGCAGCAGCCCGTAGCTCCACAGGGTGCGCCGACGACCCACTTGCCGCCGCAGTTCGACATGCCAGGCCAGCGGTCGGCTCATCGTGGGCGCACCTTTCGGGCCGACTCCAGATCGTCCGCGGCGATGACGCCGAGGAAGACCTCCTCCAGGTGGCGCCGCCCCGACACGGCGACGAATTCGCCGCCGGCGTCGAGGACCGCGCGGGCCACCTGCGCCCGGGACGCGGCGGCGTGCACCACGAGCCGCGTCGTCCCGTCGGCGACCTCCGCCGTGACCGACTGGACGCCGGGCAGCGCCAGGCGCAGCCGCTGCGCGAGTTCCTGGGCCGAGGCCAGGTCGCCGGCGAGGTCAACGACCGTGGTGTCGGCGCTCTCGACGAGATCGGGCACCGCCCCGGCCAGGACGACCCGCCCGCGGTGCATCACCACGACGTGGGAACAGGTCATCTCAACCTCGGCGAGCAGGTGGCTGGACACCACGACGGTCCGGCCGGTCTCGGCGTACCGCCGCAGGATCGGGCGCATCGCCGCGATCTGCGGCGGGTCGAGCCCGTTGGTCGGCTCGTCCAGCAGCAAGACCTCCGGCATCCCGAGCATGGCCTGGGCGATGCCGAGGCGCTGGCGCATCCCGTGGCTGTAGGACTTCACCGGGCGCTCCAGGGCGTCGCCGAGCGCCGCCACGTCCAGGGCCTCCTCGAACTGGGCCTCCTCGCGGGGACGCCCGGTGGCGGCCCAGTAGGCCTCCAGGTTGGCCCGCCCGCTCAGATGCGGCAGGAATCCAGGACCCTCGACCAGCGCGCCGAGGCCGGCGAGGGCGGGCGATCCCGCGTGCACCGGCTGGCCGTGCACGTGGATGTCGCCGGAGTCGGGCTGGATCAGCCCGAGGATCATCCGGATCGTCGTGGTCTTGCCGGCGCCGTTGGGGCCGAGCAGGCCGACGACCTGGCCCCGGCCGGCCTGCCAGGTCACGTCGTCGACGGCGCGATGGCCGTCGGCGTACGTCTTGACCAGGTTCGACACCGCCAGCGGGACGTCGGCGAGGTCGGGACGGGCGTGCGTGGCGTCGCCGCGGCGGCGCCCGGTGATCCCTATCGCGGCGGCCACGCCCAGCGTCGCCAGCACCGCGACGAGCGCCACCAGCAGCCCGGACGTGGTGGGCAACGTGGGCAGGGTCACGGCATCGCCTGCGAGGGCGACCGAGTAGACCCGGGCGTCGGTGGGGGTCGAGTACGCCGCATCGGTCGCGGACACCAACACCCGCCAGGTGGTGCCTTGGTCCAGGGCGTAGGTGCCGGCCGGGAGGGCGACCTCGACGGTGCTGGGTACGCCGGGCTGGGTGACCACCCGAACCGGGCTGACCTGCCGGCGCGGCGAGCTGGCCGCGCCGGCCGCGACCTTCCACCACGAGACGAACAGGGTCGCGTCGGTGGTCGTCGAGATGACCGTCAGGCGCACCCGGGGCGAGCCGACCAAGGTGACGGCCCGGGGCACCGGCGCGGTGTCGAAGGCGACGCTCTGGCCGGGCAGCGCCGCGAGCCGGTAGGCGACCCCACCGATCGCGTCCGCGGCCCCGTCGCTACCCGGAACGTTGCTGGTGCCGGCGGGGTCGCCGCCCGGCGGGGAGATGAGCATCGCGCGCTGGTCGCGGTTGGTGAACGGGACCGTGAGCATGCTCGGCGTGACCGGGCCGGTGCCGGCGACCGGGCCGTCGCCCGGGCCGGACGCCCGGCTGGGCAGCCCCGGGTAGGCCGGGAAACTCACCCGGCGGTCGGGCGCGCCGCGGGCGTAGGCGGGGGCCGAGTAGACGAAGCCCGGTTCGGGCATGGGCCGAGCCCGGCGCTGCTCGGCGGTGCCGTCCCCGCGCAGGTAGGTGTCGAACCAGGCCAGGTAGGGCTGAGTCGCACCGGTGTTCGCGGCATCCTCAGCGCCCGTGGCGGCGCCGCCGTCGTGGCCCCCCTCCATCCAGCGCACCGCGACCGGAGCACCCGCCGCGGCGATCTGCCGGGCGTTGGCCCCGGCCTGGTCCAGCGGGAACAGGGAGTCGTTCATGCCCTGCAGCAGCAGCGTCGGCGCGACGATGCGAGCGTTGGTCACCGCGGGGCTGCGCCGGTGCAGTTCGGCGACCAGACGCTCCGACGGCTTGCCGCTCTGGGCGGCCGCCAGGAAGAGTCCGCAGATGGTGGCCTCGAACCGGCCGCAGGTCGCGGTGGGTCCCGCCTGGCTCGGGGGTGCCGCGGCCAGTGCGGACACGAAGAAGTGCGAGGCCCAGCGGCGTTTGAAGGGGCCGGGCGCGGCCGGATCGGAGCCCGCGCCGCCGCCCGGTGCCAGCGCGTCGGTGGCCAGGTTCGGCGCGGCGTAGTCCGGGAAGAACGCGTTGGCCAGGTCGTTCCAGGTGATCGCCGCCGCGAGGGCGTCGAGACGCGGGTCCAGCCCACCGGCGATGAGGGTGGCCGCGCCGCCGTACGATCCCCCCGCCATCCCCACCCTCGGGTCGCCGGGGGCGTCCAGCTGTACGTCGGGGCGAGTGGCGAGGAGGTCGACGATGCGGCGGATGTCCTGGCCCTCGACCTGTGGATCCATCAGGTGGATCCGGCCACCGGAGGCGCCGAAGCCGCGGGCCGTGTAGGCGACCGCCACATAGCCGCGGCCGGCCAGGTCGCGGGCTGCGCCGTCCAGGTCGGCGCGCGAGCCGCCGAACCCGTGGGCGAGGAGGACGGCGGGCCCGTCGCCGGCGCTCACCGTGAGCAGCTGCCCGCCGTCGTGGCTCGGGATCAGCCGCTCCTCGCCGGGCACGGGAGCCGAGTAGGGGTCCATGACGGCACGCTAGGGACGGCGCCGCCGCGGCAGTGCTGGAACGGCACGACCTCCCCGAGCCGGGGACAGGCATTGGCTATTGACATTAGCCAGGCGGCTATCTATCGTTCCTGTCATGACGACGACCTCCTTCCTCGAGCGGCCCGACGGCCGCATCGGCTACGACGTCGCGGGCGAGGGCCCGCTCCTGGTGCTGGTGCCCGGCATGGGCGACCTGCGCGCCACTTACCGCTTCCTCGCCCCCGGCCTGGTGGCTGCTGGCTACCGCGTCGCCACCGTGGACCTGCGGGGCCACGGCGACAGCGACACGACGTTCGCCGCGTACGGCGATGTCGAAACCGCCTCCGACATCGCCGCCCTGATCGAGCACCTCGGCGGTCCCGCCGTCGTGGTCGGCAACTCGATGGGCGCCGGCGCGGCCGCCTACCTCGCCGCCGATCGGCCCGAGCTCGTGAGCGGCGTCGTGCTCGTCGGCCCGTTCGTCCGCGACGGCGCCATCTCCAGCTTCCAGAAGCTGCTGCTGCGTGTCGCGCTGGCGCCCGCGCTCGCAGCGCTGACCTGGAAGACCTACCTGCCCAAGCTCTACGCGGGCCGGCGTCCGGACGATCTCGACGCCTACGTCGCGGACGTCATCGCGTCGATCAAGCGGCCCGGCTACGCGAAGGCGTTCTCGGCCACCACGCACCTCACCCACGCGCCGGTCGAGGCGAGGCTGGGCGAGGTGCGGGCGCCGGTGCTCGTCGTGATGGGCGAGCTCGACCCCGACTTCCCGTCCCCTGCCGACGAGGCGGCCTGGATCGCGCAGCGCACCGACGGCCAGGTGGTCATGGTCGCCGACGCGGGCCACTACCCGCAGTCGCAGCAGCCGGACGTCGTGCTCGCGGCCGTCCGCGACTTCGCGGCCAAGGCGGTGCACCGTGCCTAGGGCCGGGCTGACCCCGGAGCGTGTGGTCCACGAGGCGTCCGACCTCGCCGACGAGCAGGGCTACGCGCGGCTGACTCTCGCCGCGCTGGCCGAGCGGCTCGGCGTGCGCCAGCCGTCGCTCTACAAGCACATCGACTCGCTCGACTCGCTGCAGCGCGGCATCTCGGTGCAGGCCAAGCGCGAGCTCGGCGAGGTGCTCGGGCGGGCTGCCGTCGGGCAGTCCGGGCCCGACGCCGTCCGCGCCATCGCCGACGCCTACCGCCGCTGGGTGCTGGAGCACCCCGGCCGCTACGCGGCCACCGTGCGGGCTCCGTCGCCGGACGACGAGGAGGACCTGCGGGCGAGCGAGGAGGTCGTGGCGATCCTGCTCGACGTCCTGGCGGGGTTCGGCCTGCGCGGCAACGCCGCGATCGACGCAGCACGGACGCTGCGCTCCGCCCTGCACGGCTACGTGAGCCTCGAGGCCAGCGGCGGTTTCGGGATGCCGCGCAACGTCGACCGCAGCTACCGCTTCCTCATCGACACCGTCGTCGCCGGCCTGTCGGTCCGCTGACGGCACAGCTCTCAGGGCAGGGTCTTGGCGACGTCTGCGACGAAGGTGCAGCCGTCGAAGTCGGGGATCACGGTCCAGCCGAGGCGGACGATCACGGCCTTCTTCGATGGAATCATCGCCACGACCTGCCCGTAGTGGCCCTCCATCAGCAGGGCGTCCTTCGGGTAGTCGGGCGTGGCTGCGCACTCGCCGCCGTCTGGCTCACCGGGGATCCAGGTCTGCGCGCCGTAGCCGTGGCCCTCGCCCGTCGGCATGGCCGGGGTTCCGGCCAGCTCCCACCAGCCCGCGGGGATGATCTGCTTCCCGTCCCAGCGGCCGTCGTCGAGCATGAGCTGGCCGAGGCGCGCCCAGTCGGCAGTGCTGGCCCACAGGTACGAGGAGCCGACCCAGGTGCCGGACGCGTCGGTCGACAGCGTCGCCGTCGTCAGGCCCAGCGGCTCGAACAGCTCGGCGTAGGCGTAGTCGACGTACTCCTGATCCGTGGGGAACTGGGCCTTCACCACGGCGGCCAGGATGTTGGTCGACGCGCTCAGGTACTCCCAGTACGTCGCCGGCTGATGGTCGAGCGGGTGCTGCGCGGCCCACGACGACATGTCGGGCTCGCCGTAGAGCATCTGCACGACGTCGCCGGTCGGCCCGTAGCCCTCGCCCATCGCAAGGCCCGAGCGCATGAACATGAGGTCGGCGATGGTGATGGCCTTGCGGTCGTCGGCCTTCCACTCCTCCACCCACGACGGCGCCCGGCCCGCGGGGAAGGCGTCGACCACCGGCGTCTCGATGTCGACGCCGGCCTCGGTCAGCTTCTTGTACGCGAGCATCCCCGTGACGGTCTTGGTCATCGACCAGCCGAGCAGCGCGGTGTTGTCCTCGATGCCGGTGCCGTTCTCGAGCAGCACGAGCTTGCCGTCCTGCACGACCGCCACTCCGCGCGCCGCCATCCCCATGGGGTCGTCGGAACCGACCAGCGCGTCGTCGACGATCTTCGTCAGGGCGGCCGTGTCGACGCCGCTCGCGGCCGCGGTGCCGTCGCCCTCCGGCCATGCGGCCGGGTCCGCCGCGGCTGGGACGTACGGCTTCGCGGCGGGATCGGCCGGCGCATCGAGGACGCAGCCGCGCTGGGTCTGCAGCGCCGACGTCCGCGACACGATGCCGAGGAACTTCGACGTCACCGTGCGGTTGGCGTCGTCGACCTCGGTGGAGACCACCGCCAGGATCGGGCTCTGCGGCGTGACGTCCTGGGCGACCAGCTCGTCGGTCGGCAGGTCGCGGCCGGCCACGTACTTGGCGCTGCACACCGTCTGCGCGACGACGCCGGCGGCGTTGGACGGGATGTGGAACCACCACAGCACGCCCACCGCGGCGATCAGCAGCACGCCGACCAGCACCGCGATCGCGATCAGGATCCGCTTCACCCAGCGCACGAGAATCCCCACCCCTGGTGCGCCGCGACGCCGAGGGCTCCCGGTCGTGACCGCGCGACGCTGCCCAGCCACCGCGGACGCTACTCCGGCGCGGGCCCGGCCGTCGCGCGCCGGCGGCGGTAGCGTCCGGGCATGGCCCGGCTGCTGGTCGCGTACGCCGCGATGCCGGCGCACGAGCTGCTGCGCGCGCTCGCCGCGGAGTTCCACGGCGTCGAGCCGGGCCGGGTCGTGGTCGGCCATGTCTGCACCGGCTGCGGTGGCGACGACCACGGACGCCCGGTGCTGATCCCGACGTCGTCGCTGCGGTCCCCCGCGCACGTGTCGCTCTCGAGGGCGGCCGGGATGTCGCTGGCAGCGGTGACCGATGCCGGCCCCCTCGGGGTCGACATCGAGATCAGCGGCGCTGCGGACTTCGCCGGCTTCGCCGACGTCGCGCTGGGCGAGCACGACGACGATGCGCTCGACCCGACCACGGCATGGGTGCGCAAGGAGGCTCTGCTCAAGGCCTACGGACTCGGGCTCGCCGTCGACCCCCGCGACGTGCCCGCGGAGGGCGAAGCGGTGCCACCGCCGCCCGGGGCACCCCGGGGTACGGCGTGGCGCCGCGACCTCGACGTGCCGGGCCATGCCGCCGCCGTCGCGGTGCTGCTGGAGCGGCCGGCCGATACCGACCGTCTGACCGCGACGGTCAGCCGCTGGTAACGGCGGGCAGGTCGGGCAGGGGACGCCGGCGCAGCCAGGCGTCGAAGAGCCCGTCGAGCGGCTCGCCCGCGACCTCCGCTGCCAGCGCCTCGAACATCTCGGTCGTCACCGAGCCGTAGCAGTGCCGCTCGACCCAGGTGCGGAGGAGCTCGAAGAAGCGGTCGTCGCCGATCGTCAGGCGCAGGGCATGCAGCAGCAGCGCCCCGCGCTTGTACACACGGTCGTCGAACATGAGGTCGGGGCCGGGGTCGCCGAGCACGAGGTCCTGAGGCTTGCCGGCGAGGCGCTTCCAGTGGTTGCGCGCATGCTCGTCGGCGGCACGGCTGCCGGACTCCTCCGACCACAGCCACTCGCAGTAGCAGGCGAAGCCCTCGTGGAGCCAGATGTCGCGCCAGGTCGACGCCGTCACGGCGTTGCCGAACCACTGGTGCGACAGCTCGTGCGCGACGAGCCGCACGTTGTCCCAGTCGGAGGTGAGGAAGTTCGACCCGAACGTCGACATCCCCTGCGCCTCCAGGGGGATGTCGAGGCGGTCGTCGGTGACGACGACGGTGTAGCCGGCGAAGGGATAGGGGCCGAACAGCCGCGAGAAGAAGGCGAGCATCTCCGGCTGCCGGCCGAACGCGGAGTCGTAGCGGCGCAGGTGGGCGGGCGGCAGGACCGCGGCCATCGGCACCGGCGATCCGTCGACCGGGTGCACGACGTACCGCCCGATCTGCACGGTGGCGAGGTAGGTCGCCATCGGCTCGCGCTGCTCGTAGATCCACGTCGTGGTCGACGCCGAGCGCCACTGGCTCGTGCAGACGCCGTTGGCGACGACGTAGTAGCCGTTGGGCGCCGTCAGCTCGATCCGGTAGGTGGCCTTGTCGTCGGGCCGGTCGTTGCAGGGGAACCACGACGGCGCCCCGTTGGTCTGGCCGGCCACGAGGACGCCGTCCTCGAGCTCCTCCCAGCCGCACTCGTCGTCGCCGTCGGGCACGGGCCTGGGCCGTCCCGCGTAGGCGACGACGACGCGGAACGCCCGCCCCGCTTTGATGGGCGCCTTGGGGCGCACGAGCAGATGATCGGGCTTGACGACGTAGCGCGCGTTGGCGCCGTCGACGGCGACCTTGGTGACGCGCAGGCCGGACAGGTCGAGCCGCAGCTCACGCAGGTCGGCCGAGGCTCCCGCCGAGATGACGGCCTTCCCGCGCAGCTGGTTGGAGTCGACGTCGTAGGACAGCGTGAGGTCGTAGTGCGCGACCGCATACGAGCGGTCGCCCCGGTGGGGGAAGTACTCGTGCCGCTTCACGCGCCGCCCTCGTCGCTGGTCTGCTGCCACGGACCGATCGGGTTGCCGATCCAGCGGGTCTTGTCGGGCACGGACTCCCCTCGCATGACGAGCGAGACCGGGCCGACGGTGGAGTGCCGGCCGAGCGTAGCCGCCGGGAGGATGACGCTGTTGGGCCCCAGGGTCGCGCCCGTGCGCAGGGTGACGACGTCCATGCTCAGCACCCTGTCGTGAAACAGATGCGTCTGCACGACGCAGCCCTGGTTGACGGTCGCGCCCGCCTGCAGATGGATGAGGTCGGCCTCCGGCAGCCAGTACGTCTCGCACCAGACGCCGCGCCCGATCCTCGCGCCGAGCGAGCGCAGCCACAGGTTGAGCACCGGCGTGCCGGTGGCGGGCCGCGCGAACCAGGGCGCGGCCACCGCCTCGACAAAGGTGTCGGCGAGCTCGTTGCGCCACACGAACGAGCTCCACAGCGGGTGGTCGCCCACCCGCAGCCTGCCGACGAGCAGCCACTTGGCCAGCGTGGTCACCGCGGCGGCGGCCGTGGCCGCGGCGATGACGACCAGGCCGCTCAGCAGGGCCGCAGTCCACCAGCCCTGCGCCGTCGCCAGGGCGATGAGCGCCACGACGACGCCGAGCCCGATCGCCATGCCGACCATGACGGGGATCAGCCGGCACAGCTCGACGAGCGCGCGGGCGACGACGAGGCGGCGGGGCGGGTCGTAGGTGCGGCTTCGGTCGACCTTCTGCTCGACCCGGCGCAGCTTGGTGGGCGGGCTGCCCAGCCAGGAGGTGCCGGCCTTCGCCTTGGTGCGCCGCGGCGCCGCGGAGAGGACGGCGACCAGCCCCCGCTTGGGCACCTTGCGGCCCGGCGCGGCCATGCCGGAGTTGCCGACGAACGCGTGCTTGCCGATGACGACGTGCTCCACGCGAAGCCACCCGCCGCCGAGCTCGTAGCCCCCGAGCAGGGTGTCGTCGGCGAGGAAGGCGCCCTCGCGAACGGCGGTGAGCTTCGGGATCAGCAGCACGGTCGAGGCCTCGACGCCAGGCCCGATGTCGGCTCCGAGCGCTCGCAGCCACGCCGGCGTCGCCGAGCTGGAGTACAGCGGGAACAGCCACGTGCGCGCCTCGTCGAGCGCCCGCAGCGTGGCCCACGCCTGCCACGCGCGCAGGCCGTGGACGGGGTGGGCTCCGGGTGCGAGACCGAGCGACAGCAGCCGCACGAGGCCCCAGATCAGCACGGCCAGCACCACGAGCCCGAGCACCGTGGCTGCTGGGAGGAGCGCGAGGGCCGTGAGCGCTGCCGATCCGAGGGAGTCCGCGTTCCGCAGGGCAGGCGACACCGCAGCCAGCGCCACGACGATCGCGATGGCCGGCAGCGCGGCGATGAGCACGGCGACCGCGCCGTAGCCGAGCACCCACACCGGACGGTTGCGAGGGCGCTCGTCCCACGGGCCGCGCGCCGCCTTGCGCGGCTTCGCCGGTGCGCCCGCCCACAGCTCGCCCGCGGGCACCGCGTCGAACACCGCTGAGCCCGGGGCGATCTCGGCGCCGGCACCGACGACTGCGCCCGGGCCCAGCGTGCTGCGCATCCCGATGCGCGCATCCGGCCCGACGTCGACCGCGCCGACGTGCAGCACGTCGCCGTCGAGCCAGTGGCCCGTCAGGTCGACCTCGGCCTCGACCGAGCACCCGTCGCCGAGGACGAGATGGCCGGTGACCGGCGGGATGGAGTGCAGATCGACGTGCCGGCCGACGCGGCAGCCGAGGAGGCTCGCGTACACGCGCATAAGCGGGGCACCCGCGAGGTTGGCGGCGCCGAGCTCCTCCGCGAGGCGCTCGGCGAGCCAGAGGCGCACATGCACGGCACCGCCGCGCGGGTACTCGCCGGGGCCGATGCCGAGGAGGATGAGCCGGGCGCCGACGGCGGTGAGCAGCATGCGGCCGGGGGCCGACACCAGCAGCAGCCACGCGACGACGATCGCGGGCCACGGAGCCGTCGGGAGCCAGCCGACGCCCCACCATCCCGCCAGAGCGGTGCAGCCGAGGGCCGTCCACGTGAGCCAGCGCAGGCCGGTGATCGTGCGCAGGGGGACGGTGAGCAGCACCTGCACGACCTGCGACGCGAGCGGCACCGGGTTGACGGTCCGGTCGATGTAGGCGGCCGGGGTGCCGAGCTCGTCGAGAGCGACCGCGAGCTCGCCGATGCGCGGATGGTCGTAGACGTCCGCGACCGTCACCTCGGGGTAGTCCGCGCGCAGGCGCGAGACCAGCTGCGCGGCGGCCAGGCTGCCCCCGCCGAGGTCGAAGAAGTCGTCGTCGGCCCCCGACGGCGTCGTGCCGAGGATGTCGGCCCAGATGTCCTGCAATTGGCCCGCCGTGCCCTCGAGCCGGGCGGTCTCGCCGGTCTCGACGGTGGCCAGCGGCCACGGCAGAGCGTCGCGGTCGATCTTGCCGGAGGTGCGGGTGGGCAGGGTGTCGACGACGGCGAGCCGTGGCACGAGCGCCGCAGGCATGGTGGCGCGCAGGGTGGCGAGCGACGCAGCGGAGTCGAACTCGTCGGTGGTCGCCACGTAGCCGACGAGCAGCGCGTTGCCGGACCCGCTGCGCCGCACGGCGGCCGCAGCCCCCGTGACACCGGGCAGGGCGAGCAGCGCGCTGTCGATCTCGCCGAGCTCGATGCGCCGCCCGCCCACCTTCACCTGGTCGTCGGCGCGGCCGAGGAAGAGCAGCCCCTCCTCCTCGTACCGGACGAGGTCGCCGCTGCGGTAGGCCCGCTCCCATCCGAGGGTGGGCATCGGCGCGTACTTCTCGCCGTCCTTGGCGGGGTCGAGGTACCGCGCGAGGCCGACGCCGCCGATGATCAGCTCGCCGCTGCCGCCGGGCTCGACCTGCATCCCGGCGTCGTCGACGACGGCGAGGTCCCAGCCGTCGAGCGGCAGCCCGATGCGCACCGGCGGCTCGCCCGTGAGCCGAGCACCGCAGGCGACGACCGTGGCCTCAGTGGGGCCGTAGGTGTTCCAGACCTCGCGCCCGTCCTCGACCAGGCGCGCCGCGAGCTCGGGCGGGCATGCCTCACCGCCGAGGATGAGCAGCCGCACGGCGACGAGCGCCTCGGCCGGCCACAGCGCGACGAGCGTGGGGACGGTGGAGACGACGGTGAGGTCGTTGGCCACGAGCCAGGGGCCGAGCTCCATGCCGCTGCGCACGAGCGAGCGGGGCGCGGGCACGAGGCAGGCGCCGTAGCGCCAGGCCAGCCACATCTCCTCGCACGACGCGTCGAACGCCACCGACAGCCCGGCCATCACGCGGTCGCCGGGCCCCAGCGGCTCGTCCTGCAGGAACATCCGGGCCTCGGCGTCGACGAACGCCGCCGCACTGCGATGCGACACCGCGACGCCCTTGGGCGCGCCCGTCGAGCCCGACGTGAAGATCACCCAGGCGTCGTCGGCCAGCGAGGGCCCGGTGCCGTCGGCGACGGCCGGCCGCGGACGACGGACCGTGAGCTCGAGGTCGTCGCCGAGCACCGCGGCGACGGCGGCCTCGCCGAACACCGTGCGCGCGCGCTCGTCCGGGTCGTCGGCGTCGACGGGCACGTACGCCGCTCCTGCGAGCAGCGTGCCCGCGATGGCGACGTACAGATCCGTCGTCCCCGAGCGGATCCGGATGCCGACCTTGTCGCCCGGGCCGACCCCTGCCGCGTGCAGGTCGTCGGCGACCTCCTCGGCGGCGTCGAGGAACTCCTCGTAGGTGAGGACCTGCGCGCCGCTGTCGAGCGCGGGCTCGTCGGGGAAGTCGGCGGCGGTCCTGCGCAGGATGTCGACGAGGGTGCGCGGCGCAGGTGCGAGCGGTCCGCGCAGCAGCGACATAGCCGCAGTCTTGCGGACCCGTCGCCAGCCGCGTGGCCGGTCCCCCGGAAGTTCACATCCGCGAGACCTGGAGCGGCTCATCAGACTCGGGGGTTTGGCGACCCGCCTCACCTGGGCATCCACCCTGTCGACCAGGAGGGGACCCATGGAGCACATGCCAGACGATGGACTCGAGCCGACCGGCCTGCCCCCGCGCGAGCCGTTGCCCGAGGAGGCCGCGGCCGATGCGGGCATCGACGAGGCCGCGACGAGCGCTGTGCTCGCCGAGTCGGAGGAGCGGGTGAACGATCCGGCCGCGGGGATCAGCGAGGGCAGCACCGACCACGAGCACCGCCGGTCCGAGGAGACGCGCTGAGACCTCGCCGGCCGTCCTGCCGCTGACCCGCCGGGACCATCCGAGGGACTACCTCGGCAGGTCGGCGAGCCCGAGCCGGATGCGCGCTGCGCGCTCGGCCGGCGAGGTCGACGACAGCGCCCAGCCGAGCATCTGCAGGAGCCCGGCGGCGGCCTTCACCGCGCCGGGCCGCTGCGGCAGGCCGAGCAGGGCGGCGTCGCGCGGATCGAGCGTGGCGGCCGCAGCCATCGCCAGCACGCGGTACGGGGCGCGGAAGGCGAGCGGCAGCCCGGGCTCGCGCAGGAACCGCGCGACCTCCGCCGTCGACGGCGCTTCCCCGAAGCCCGACGTCGTGCGGAAGGCGTCGAGCTGCTCGGCGAGCTCGGCCCGGCTGCTCGGCAGATCCGTGGCGCCGAGGAGCTCGGCCGACACCGCCCACTCGGCGACATAGGCGTCCGGGCCGCCCGGGATCTCACGGCCGCCGAGGGCGAGATGCGCCTCGAGGAAGGAGTCGGTGAACGCGTCGTGCACCCACCGCAGCAGCTCGGGGTCGGACGCCTCGTACCGCTCGCCGTCCGGCGCGGTGCCGACGACCTGGTCGTGCATCGAGCGCACTGCGCCGGCGAGCGCCTCCGCCGTCGCGACGTCGGCGAACGTCGTGACGACCAGCCACTGGGTGGTGCGGCGCAGCCGGCCGATGGTGTCGGTGCGGAACGCCGAGTGCTCGGCGACGCCGGTCACTGCGGCAGGGTGCAGCGTCTGCATCATCAGCGCGCGCACTCCGCCGACGAGCGTGGTGAGCGAGCCGTGAACCGCCCACGATGGCCCGTCGGGCTCGACCAGGCAGTCGGGCGAGCCGGTGGCGATCCGCTCCATCCACGGCGGCGTGCCGTCCGGATGGCCCGACAGCAGCGAGCGGAACGCGCGCGAGACCAGCGGCACCGGCGATGGGGGCACGATGATCGACGGCCCGGCACTGGGTGAGGTGTCGGACGCGGTCACGACGACCACGCTGCCAGACCAGCACAGCCCCGCAACCCGGCCGAACATGCAGGGTCACGCAGGAAACAACGAAGCCAACCCACCCGTCGGTGGATCGGCTTCATCGTGCAGCTGTCTCAAGCTGAGCGCGCCCGAGAGGACTCGAACCTCTGACCTTCTGATCCGTAGCGCGCCCCGGATCGTGCTTGGGGGTACCCCTGAGCACAAGCGCATCAACGGTTTGCGGTCCGGATCGGGTCAGAACTGGCCGGAGATGGCACGCAGAAATGGCACAGGAAATGGCACGACGGGCGGACGCCGATCCGGGGCGGACACCTCCTCGGACCTGCCGGTCATGGAGAAGCGTCCGACGGCCCGGACCGCCCCAGCGAGCGTCGCGGCTTCCAG
>Ga0102832_1001839_pt1 | contig 14552 bp, 10 predicted proteins | sample EBPBio282013_DNA_FD_88942 | JGI IMG/M metagenome (GOLD analysis project Ga0102832, IMG submission 88942) | Wastewater treatment Type I Accumulibacter community from EBPR Bioreactor in Madison, WI, USA - Reactor 2_5/28/2013_ DNA (Illumina Assembly) | ecosystem: Engineered > Bioreactor > EBPR >...
TGGGTGAACAGCATCAGTTCCTCACCGTTATACCGATATTCCAGCGGCGTAACATACACGCTGCCACTCTTGCGCCCTGTGACTGCTATGAGCAGGACATGGTTACTCGCGACAAAATGCAGGGGCGAGGCGAGCAAGGGTTTCATCAAGCGGTTAGCGAGGGTGTTCAAGAAATTTCGCATTGTATTGGTGCCCTCCTTGCCCCACTATAGCGCTTTCGGTGATGCCGATGCAGTTATAGAGGTTATGAGAAACGGGTGATTTTCTTCAACCTTCTGCTAAAATAAGCATCCGAGCGTATGGACTATTTGTTCAGAAAGCGGATTATGCAATATACACACATGGGACGTACCGGATTACTTGTCAGCCGTTTATGCCTCGGCACCATGAACTTCGGGCCGGAAACAACCGAAGCCGACAGCTTCGCGGTCATGGATAAAGCCCTTGAGTTAGGCATCAATTTTTTTGACACCGCTAATGTTTACGGGTGGAAAAAAGGTGAAGGCGTTACGGAGCAGATCGTCGGGCGGTGGTTCGCGCAAGGTGGGGGCCGCCGCGAAAAGACCGTTATCGCTACCAAAGTATACGGCGATATGGGCGACTGGCCGAACCAGAGCAAACTTTCGGCGCTTCACATCAAGCGGGCTTGTGAAGACAGCCTGCGCCGTTTGCAAACCGATTACATCGACCTGTACCAGATGCACCACGTCGACCGTGCAACCCCGTGGGAGGAAATCTGGCAAGCGATGGAACAGCTTGTCCGCGAGGGCAAAGTGCTTTATGTAGGCAGCAGCAACTTCGCCGGATGGCACATCGCACAGGCCAACGAAATCGCCAAGAACCGGCACTTTATGGGGTTGGTTTCCGAGCAAAGCCTGTACAACCTTGCCGCCCGTACGATTGAACTGGAAGTCGTCCCCGCGTGCGAAAGTTACGGCCTCGGCATTATCCCTTGGAGTCCGCTGGCGGGGGGTATCCTCGGCGGGACGAAAGAAGCGGGCAAGCGGCGGCAGACCAACCGTTCAGCCGACATCAGCCAGAAGAAAGCCGAGCAGCTTGCCAGCTATGAAGCCTTCTGCGACAGCATCGGTGAAAAACCGGCGGATGTGGCGCTGGCATGGCTGCTGGCGAACCCGGTTGTGACCGCGCCGATCATTGGCCCGCGCACGATGGAGCAGTTCACCGGCAGCCTACGCGCGTTGGAAATTAAGCTCACGGACGAACAACTGAAACGCCTCGACGAGATTTGGCCCGGCCCCGGTGGCAAAGCCCCAGAAGCCTACGCCTGGTAATCGTAAATACAGGGGCAGACGAGCGTTCGCCTGCCCTACTTCAGAGCCTATGACACATCACATTCAATTGACTCGCCGCCGCTTCTTGCAACTCCTCGGTTCTGCCGCCCTTCTACCGCTGCAACAGCCGCCCACTGGCCCGAATGATTGGACGCAGGAAACGGATTTGGCACGCAGCATTCGTGAATTCCTTGAGGAATCGTTTAGCGGATGGGAGATGGCGCTGGATTTCCGGCGCATCAACGCGAACAACAACCAAGAATTTATCATCCAAATTCAGTCGGACAAGTTGTATCCGGTGGCGAGCTGCTTTAAGGCGTGGATCGCCCTGTACTATTACTTCTATACACCGCGCGACCAGTGGCAGGATACGCAGGGAACGCCGCTGTACAGCACCATCGTGTTCAGCAACAACACGGAAGCTGGAACGACGCTGGCGGAGGTTGCCAACCGCGTGCCGGGGGCGGGCAACCCGATTGAGAAATTCAACGACTTCCTGCGAACACGGGTGGGCATGACCAACGGGATGTACTCATGGAACTGGACGGGCAGCGGAACAGCCGGATTTACGGATGAGCGGTTCGTACCAAGCGACAACCGTGGGATGACTTATAACGGTGAGTTTTACCGCGTGGATAACCTGTTTAACGTGACTGACTTAGCGCACGGCTACGATGTGCTGCAACGGGGTCAATCGTTCGCGCGATGGAGTACGATGTATGACGCGATTATGGCGACGGATGCGCTGCTCAGTATCCGAGCGTCGGATTACACCTCGCCACTCGAATATGTGTTTCCTGAGGGGTATATGGGCAAGGACGGTATTCTGCCCGCAACCGATTTACCGCCGGGGTTGGGGCGGGTGATCGCGGATGCCGGTGTGATTACGGTCGGCGATGCCCATTACATCATCGCGTTTATGTCGATGGGTGTGGGCGAGTCGATTGTGCGGAACAAGCTGGACGATCTGGCGCGGATGATAGAGGTCTACGAACGCGGACGACCGAGCATTACCCCACCGCCGTATGACGACGGCAACCGCGATAATTAGGGCGAGGCGGGTTTATTCAGCGCTGCACAAATTGCATATTTCCCGCTGAAATGGCTGGCGGGAAGCCCGGCTAGATCCGCTGAGCTGTCATTTTGTGGCGGCAGATGTGAGGGAGCGCGGCGCTGAATTTGCGACATTTCAGCGGATTACTCCCGTGTATCCGCCGCTATGCAACAGTTGCAGTTGCATGGCGGAAGTGAGGGAGCGAACCGCCGAATGTGCGAAAGCCCAAACACCACAACAAAACGCAAAGACGCAAGGAAGCAAAGGCGCAAAGAGAATACAGAGAAAGCAATACGATTAACCACAGAGCGCACAGAGAAAATACAGAGACATTCATTTAAACCGCCAAGTCGCCAAGAACGCCAAGGAAATACAAAGACAGATTAACCACAGAGGCACAGAGGACACAGAGAAAACACAAAGAGATACAAGAGTAATTATAGCACAAAAATTCTTATGTGATGGTTAGAGTTTTCAAACCTTCGCCGTTCAGAGAGCAGGTTAATCGGATGATTGGGGTGGCTGAGTGATGGGTTGCATACCCTGCTGAAAGGCCTACAATGCAATTATTGGCAGTTACAATGAGGTTGTAAAAGCGCAGCATGATTAAGAAACTTGCCCTCACCCTCTGTTTGTTTCTCATGGCTACGGTGGTTTTCGCACAAAGCGAACCGGAACTCGGCGAAAGTGGGGTTGACCCAATCAGCGGCCTGACCGCACAGTACCCATCCGATTGGTTTTATATTCAGATCGAAACTCCGCAAGGCGGCATCAAACTTTCCAGCAAAGACCCGCGCACGCTGACGCAGGGCGCTATTCAGCCGGATGAGATAGGAGTCGAGGTGATCCCGCCGCAGCAAGTGGCAGCGCTCGTCGGGGATGCCGACTTCGAGGATGCGTGGGAGCTTGTTCTGGAGCGCACACCGGGCGAACCGGAGGATGCGGTTGATGTGGATGATTACCCCAACCGTGCGCGTTACCTGACCAGCGAGGTTCAAGCGTACACCATCACCATCGGTTTGGTTGAACTGGATGACGGCGTATATGCCCTGCTGCTGGGCACAACGCACCCCGACACGGTTGAGGAAGCACTGCCGTTTTACTACGCGATTGGCGGCAACCTGTCGATCACTGAAACGGCTTCCAACACAATTTTCGCCAGCACGGCTATGTTCACAGATGAAACCGAAACCTTTGCCTTCACCTACCCTGCTGTTAAGGGGTGGACGGCTTACCAAGATAACGGCACGGCTATCGCCACGAACGCGAAGAGCCTCGAAGATTTCTCGGCGGATGACGGTCAATACTTAATCGTGGTGAATGCCGTCCCTGCTGACGACGCGGATGAATCGGCTTTATTTGGGGCGATGCTGCCAGTGAACAATTTCTTGCTGTCTCTACCCCCCTTCCTGATTAACGCGGACGGCAGTGAGAATACGGATGGTGCGGCGCTCGAAGGGTTAACCGGTAAACAAGCCGGTGAGGATGTCAGTGTGGCACTGGGTATTGTCGCTGCTGAAAGCCCAACACTGGGGATCGAAGTCGCCGGTGGCAGCCAAGCCAATTTCAACTTTACGACCGATGCGGATCTGGTCGCGCTCATCAAGGTGTATGGGCCAGCGGGTGAGGATGAATTGGTGGCGCAAATCCTGAGCATCGTGGCGAATTCGCTGCATGTGCCGGTGAACCTGTCGAGCATTAAACCCAGCGACATCGACCTTTCCGAGACGTGGGTTGAGGGGCAAATCACCGTTCATTATCCCGAAGGCTGGGAGAGCTACTTTAGAGGCGGCTTGAACGTCGCCGGTATCCCCGAAGATGCTACGGATGCCGTCCGGTTGATTATGTCGGCGCGTAATCTGGAACGGGGCGAAACGGCGGAAGACGCGCTGCATTCATTCGTCGAGATGTTCGGCTACGACACGTTCGACAGCATCGAGCTGACGGATGGGCGTACGGCTTACATCGGCACGACATCCCTACTGACAGAGGCCGTTCTGACGGTTGAATATGAGGATGATATTGTCATCACCATGAGCCTGCTGCCGAATAATCCGGCGGATTTCAAGCTGGGGCTGCCGATTGCGCTAGCGATCCTTGAGGCGTTCGAGATTGATGTGTAGGATTGAAACCCTCACCCCTAACCCCACGACGGTACATTCACAAGCTCACTCCACCGTCAGCCCTCAGGGCGAGGGGAACAAGGTAGGAGGGTCACAGACCCACCCCTACAAAAAGATGGCAGCGGGGCGCACAGCCGTGCGCCCCTACAGGATTGACAATTAGAATTGACCGGCGGCATTATGGGCTTGGCGGATGGGTTCCGGCAAGCGGTATTTGGGGGTGCAGCGCATGACCAGATCGAGCGAGGTGGGTAAATCCGCCAGATGCCCCGGCGATATATAGACCGGTTTGACACCCTGCCGCGTCCGCAGTACGCCACCAATGACCTCGCCCTTATCGTAGAGCAAGCTCCAAGCCCCGCGTTCCTGCAGCGGCTCGTCGTACTTGCCTAAGAAGTAAGATTTACCACAGCCAATGGTTGGCTTTTGCAGCCATACGCCCATGTGACTGGCGATGCCAATACGGCGCGGGTGCATGATGCCCATACCATCAAAGATAAACACATCCGGTTCGTTTTGCAGTTTGGCGAAGGCGGCTTCCAGCACCGGCCCTTCGCGGTAGGTGAGCAAGCCGGGGATGTAGGGAAAGGGTGTCGGCTGCTGCATGAGGACGGTTTCGATTACTTGGAGGTCGGGGTACGTCAATATGACGACGGCGGCCTGCGAGACGTTTTCTTTCACACTGACATCCACACCCGCGACCAGCTTGATCGCGGTGATGTCGAGCGGCTTGCTGCTGACCACTTCGGAGGCGAGTGTTTTTTGTAGAGCAATCGCTTCGGAGGGGGTGACGTTCCAATCATGGCGGTGGGGAATGAGCATAGTTACTTCAACATATCCTGAATTGCTTTTCCGATAGCTAAATAATCAGGTAAGGTATCTTGCCACAAGGTAGGCACATGCAGGGCAAAGTTCGGCAGCAGCGGTGTTCGATAGTTGCCATCCGAATCGACCTGATGGGCTTCAAACAATCCTTCGGCGTTCAGGCGATAGAATAACGCTTCTTTCCGGCGCGGGTCGAACAACCAATACTCACCTACTCCACCTGCTTCGTACTCCAAAAACTTATCACCCCGATCCATATCTTCTGTACCGGGTGAAGCTATTTCAATACAAATATCAGCGGGGCCATCGAGATAAGTTTGTGTTAGTCGAGCCAAATTTTCATTTAGAACGATGAACAAATCCGGTTCACGTTTTGAATCGATCAAGAGCAGGCGTTGAACAAATGGCTGAGACAGAATTTTCCCGATAGGTCTGTGACCAAAATAAGCACTAAACAAGCCTATCAGGTACAGTTGCAAGTTATTATGACTGAGAGACACTGGCGACATTTTAATGACATTCCCATCGACAAGTTCACAGTGCATCCCCGCAAAACGCTCAAGGTATTCTTCAAAGGTTACATCAGTCGCTAGGATTTCACCGGTATGTGGCTTGATGACATGATTAGATGCCATGATTTCACCTCATTCACTATTCTGTGTGCATTATAACCCTAAAACAAAACGCCGTACTGTTTCCAATACGGCGTTCTGAGGTTGTTCTAACGAACGGAATTGATCCGTTTATTCGATGGTGTCACCCGCGAGGCTGAGTAAGCCCGTACCCATCTTAGGCATACGCGACTTTTCCTCGTCCTTACCGAACTTGATGACCTCACCCGTGTCGGAGATGGCTTCGACCGCCAAGCCGAGGCTTTGCAGTTCCTTCACCAACACGCGGAAGCTGGTGGGGATACCCGGTTCTTCAATCGGTTCACCCTTCACGATGGCTTCGTAGGTCTTGACGCGCCCCTGCACATCGTCGGACTTGACGGTGAGCATTTCTTGGAGGGTGTAGGCCGCGCCGTAGGCTTCCAGCGCCCACACTTCCATTTCACCAAAGCGCTGACCACCGAACTGCGCCTTACCACCCAACGGCTGCTGGGTCACGAGGCTGTACGGGCCGGTCGAGCGGGCGTGAACTTTGTCTTCGACCAAGTGCGCCAGCTTCAGCATATGAATGAGGCCGACGGTCACGGCGCGGTCGAACGGTTCACCCGTGCGTCCATCGTACAGGGTATGCTTGCCATAGATCGGCAGCGGCTTGCCGGTATCAAACATGGTTTGGTCGGCGATGCGCTTGAGGTCTTTGTATTCCAAGTCCAGAGGAATTTCGAGTTCTGGATTGGCCCACAGCGTCCACTCGCGCAGGGTGGCGACCATCGCCTTCTCATCACGGCTCTGGCGTTCGGCCTTGGTCAAGCCCGTGGTGTCGAAGATCAAGGAGCCATCGGCATCGTAGCCCTTTTCGTTGAGCCACTCCGCCAGCACCACGCGGCGGGCATAAACCTCGTCCGCACGGAGCTTATCGGCATCGTACTTACCCGATTCGCCCAGCCAACTATGAATGTACAGACGGCGGACTTCGTTGTCATCCTCGAAATCATCGGGGTTGTGTTCGAAGCCGTTCAGCCAGACCCACGCACGGTCGGTAATTTCCTTCCACGCACGGTCGATCATCCACGCGCGACCGAGTTCGGCCTGAATTTCGCTTTCTTTCGCACCGTCGAACACGGGGGTGATGGCGCGGAAGCCGAGACGGTCAGCCGCCCAACCGAGGTGAATTTCGAGCACCTGCCCGATATTCATACGACCGGGAACGCCGAGCGGGTTGAGGATGATTTCGACGGTACGACCATCCGAGAGGTAAGGCATATCTTCGACCGGAACGATCTTGGAGATAACACCCTTGTTCCCGTGACGGCCTGCCATCTTGTCACCGACGGTCAGCTTACGCTTCTGGGCGACACCGACGCGAACCATCTTTTCCACGCCCGCAGGCAGGTCAGGATGTTCGTCGCGGGTGAAGGTCTTGACATCAACGACCTTACCCTTCTCACCGTGCGGCAGACGCAGCGATGAGTCCTTCACTTCACGCGCCTGTTCACCGAAGATGGCGCGGAGCAGTTTTTCTTCCGGGCTGAGTTCTTTTTCGCCCTTGGGGGTGATCTTACCGACCAGAATATCATTCGGGCCGACTTCCGCACCCACGCGGACGATACCGAATTCGTCCAAGTCCTTCAGCGCGTCTTCACCGACGTTCGGAATGTCGTAGGTGATTTCTTCCGGCCCAAGTTTGGTGTCGCGGGCTTCGAGTTCGTGCTTCTCGATATGGATGCTGGTGAACTTGTCGTTCCGCAGCATTTCCTCATTGATGAGCAGCGCGTCTTCGTAGTTACCGCCGTCCCACGAGAGGAACGCGCCAAGTACGTCATGACCGAGCGCCAAGTGACCATGATCGGTCGACGAGCTGTCGGCGATGACATCACCCTTCTTGACATACTGACCCTTGAACACCACCGGACGCTGGTCGATGCAGGTCGATTGGTTGGAGCGGTTAAACTTCCGCAGACGGTAAATATGTTCGCCACCGTTTTCCTCGCGCAGGATGATGCGGTCACCCTGAACACTGATGACTTCACCGTTGCGGTCGGAAACGAGCACCTGACCGCTATCATACGCGGCCTGACTTTCCATACCCGTGCTGACAATCGGCACATCCGGCTTGAGCAGCGGGACGGCTTGGCGCTGCATGTTCGAACCCATGAGTGCGCGGTTGGCATCGTCATGCTCAAGGAACGGAATGAGCGCGGCACTGATACCCACGATCTGACGCGGCGCAACATCCATGTAGTCGATGCGGCGAGCCGACATCAACAGGAACTTCTGGTTGTAGCGGGCAGACACACGCTCGTTGGCGAACTGGTTGAATTCGTCCAGCGGCGAGTTGGCCTGCGCCACAATGAAGTGATCTTCGTTATCTGCCGAGAGGTACACATTCTCCGGGCTGACGAAAGGCATCACCGGAACCTGCTCAATGCCAGCCTTTTGCAGCTTCTTTGCCAAGTCGGCATCAATGATCGCACCGTCTTCGGCAATCGTCTTGCCGCCTTCGGTTTCAATTTCTTCACGCAGAGTACGACCGATCAGGTTTGGATCATCCGGCGCGAGGAACTTGATAACCTTGCGGTACGGGGTTTCCACGAAGCCGTATTCGTTCACACGGGCATAGCTGGCGAGACGACCGATTAGACCAATGTTCGGGCCTTCCGGTGTTTCAATCGGGCAAATACGACCGTAATGGCTGTGGTGAACGTCACGGACATCGAAGCCGGCGCGTTCACGGCGGAGACCACCGGGGCCGAGAGCGGAGAGTGTACGCTTGTGTGTCAGTTCTGCCAGCGGGTTGGTCTGCTCCATGAACTGCGACAACTGCGACGAGCCAAAGAATTCACGGATAGCGGCCACGACCGGACGGATGTTCACCAGTGTCACTGGCGACAGGTTATCCGACTCGCGGATGGACATACGTTCCTTAACGACACGCTCGGTACGGCGCAGACCGACACGCAGCTTGTTCTGGATGAGTTCACCGACGGTCTTGACACGGCGGTTGCCGAGGTGGTCGATGTCGTCCTTACCGGCCTGACCGTTGTTAATCATAATCATGCGCTCGACCAGCTTCACAATGTCCGCTTTGGTCACAATGCGAACACGGCGCGGAATTTGGTTGTCTAAGCCCAAGCGTTGATTCAGCTTATAACGACCGACGCGCTCAAGATCGTAGCGGCGTTGGTCAAAGAGTTGGCTAATCAGGTATTCACGTGCGTTGTCAAGCGTCGGTGGGTCGCCGGGGCGCATACGGCGGTAGAATTCCAGCAGCGCGGCTTCGGCGACGGTTTGTTCCTTCTTCAGTTCCCAAACCGGTTCCATTTTGAGCGTCGCCGCCAAGTACTGGTGGTCAGGGTTGGTATCAACCCCTGCGTACAGTTGCAGCAGTTCTTCATCGCTGCCGGTCTTGATCGGCGACCAGTCTTCCGGCATCCCATCCGACACAGCCGCTAAAGCACGGAGCAGAATGGTGACAGGAATGGTACGCTTGCGGTTGAACTTGATCGTCAGGTAGTCGGTCTTGCGGGTTTCAAATTCCATCCATGCCCCACGGTCGGGGATGAGCTTGGAATTCGAGAGCAAGCGACCGGTTGTACGATCTTCTTCCGCGTCGAAGTACACACCCGGCGAACGGATCAATTGGCTGACGACGACACGTTCGGTACCGTTGATGATGAACGTACCCTTATCGGTCATCAACGGGAAGTCACCCATGAAGATGTCCGAGATAAGCACTTCGTCACCAGCTTCGCGGTTGACCAACGCCACGCGCAGGTACAACGGCGCGGAGTACGACATATCGCGTTCGAGACAGACTTCTTGGCTGTACTTGGGTTCTTCGAACCAATACTTCAAGCCCAGTTCTTGCGACTCACGGCTGGTTCCCGGCAAGTACAGCTTCAAGTTGTGGTTGAAGCTCTCAATCGGGCTGATTTCATCAAACAGTTCCGCCAGACCATTTTCTTGGAACCATTTGAACGATTGAAGCTGCACCTCAATGAGGGACGGCAGCGCCTGCACATCAGCCGTGCGGGCATAATTCTTGACATTCTTTAGTCTGTCCAATGGTCCACTCCTTATTCAAAACCACTTCATGGAAAGGCGTTGAGAATCGAAACATTCCATAACGGAAACTGTGTTAAACAATGCTGTTTGGGGCTATAAACATTTGTACCGCTTCACTTCTGCAATTGAACGGTCAAAATGTAAACATGAAAATGCGAGAAAGAGAATTGTATGGAAAATGGGGAGGCTTGTCAATACATTGGGGCGGAATTTGATGAGCAGTTTACCCAAATGGTGTGTTCTAAGCCACACGGGAGACAGGTATTCTTAACACAACTCAGAAACCTTAAGACTATCTACCATATCAGTTGCAAATCTCAATTATTCAACCCGCGCTCGATTCGCACACTGCCATCATGGATACCGCGCCGCACCACGTCCGTATCCAGATCAACGATGCCCTGACCCGCGATGGAGATGGTACGGCGGTCAACATTCACCACATAGCCGTGCGCCAGCATATGGTCATGCTGGTAAATTTTGAGGACTTCGCCCACTCTCGGCATCCGGTTTTCGCGCACGCGCCGCAGCAAACTCATGTCGTGAACCTTACCCCTATATTCCAACAGAAACGACAGGGAACTATTTTGTATCGGTTGACTAATCGCTAAAGACTACCGGCTACTATATCACTTCATAGGATTTTCCCCAAAGGGCGGTTGCGTCCGCAACAATCGACTGCGTACCGACGATTAGGATGGTTCCTGCCGTCCCAACCAGCGCCTTCGCCTGCTCCACCGCTTCATCCAGCGCCTTCGTGTAGCGCACATCACCATGATAGGCACGGGCAGCGGCGAGGGCTTCATCCTCCGGCAGCCAGTGTAAAATCGGGTTGCGCTGCGTTTCGGTTAGGATGAGTGTTTGGCTCACCTTACCCAGTGCGGCATACACACCGTTGTAATCCTTGTCGTTCGGCACGGCGATGATCGACACCACCGGCGCATTCAGCCGCCCCTCCAAACTTTGTACCAGCAAGTTCGCCGACTCATCGTTAATCGCGCCATCCAAGTACACGGCGGGTGCGTCTTGCAGCTTCTGGCAGCGCCCCGGCCACGTCACATCCGAAAGTCCCGCCCGTATCGCCGCGATGTACTCCACCGACCCGTGATGCACCCCGCGCAGCCGCCCGTGCATGTTCCCGGCGGCGATCACGGCTAATGTGGCGTTCGGTATCTGGTAGCGCCCCAGCAGCGAGAGTGTCACCACGCCATAGCGCCCCATGTCGATCTGGATACCGTCGTCGTTGGAACCCACATACAGCCCCATGTCACGTTCGGCGATCCAGTTGAACTCGGCACCCACGCTGGTCGCCTCGGTTTCAAGGACGTTCAAGACTTCGAGCGACTGCGGCACACTGTAGGCGTAGCTGTAGGGTTTGATAATGCCCGCTTTGTGCCACGCGATACGTTCAACCGTCGGCCCGATGTAATCCGCATGTTCCAACATGATCGGCGTGAACAACGACAGCTTGTTTGGCACGACCGCAATATCATCAAAACGCCCACCGCGCCCAACTTCGAGTACCGCCGCGTTCACATCGTTCTCGGTAAACCAACTGAGGGCAATCGCGAGGAATATACCCTGTGGGCTGAAGTATTTATCGCCCGCCAGTGTCGCTTCAATCGCATCAATCTCATCGGCGAACGTATCCAACAGGCGCAGGAAGTCGGCCTCCGGTATCACGCGCCCGTTCACGCGGATGCGTTCCCGCCAACTGACGAGGTGCGGGCTGGTAATCGTCCCAACGCGATGCCCCAGATGTTGCAGCAGTTTGGAGGTAATAACGGTCGTCGAGCCTTTGCCTTTGCTGCCCGTCACCACCGCGTACTCGCGCGGAACTGCCAGCAAATCGTGTGCCATCAATAAGCGGCGTGTCGGACCAACGTCGCGGGTTAGTTCATCATATTTGCGGGTTTGCCCGCGCAGCTTCCGCATCGACCGGAAAATATAGGTGACTGCTTCTGCTTCCGTTTGAAATCGCATTCAGAAACCGACTTTCAAGCTATAATATCTTTCAAGACAAATCCAATTTTGGCTATTTTAACCGCTTATGCCATACCGTATTTTACGACTGCTCCTACTTTGTTTGTTCGCCACAACGGTTGTTCACGCGCAGCCTACGCCTAATCTGGTGGTGGCCTATCTTAAAAATGATGACCTTAGGGTCTGGCGGGCTGTTGATAATTCAACGACCATCTATACAGTAGGCGAACCTTTTAGTCCTTACCTCTCGCCCGATGGACAGTATATCGCCTATACGACGGCTCGCACGAACAGTATATGGCTTGTCGTTCCAGATAACCCTGAGCCTATCGAAATCTTACCTCAAGCCGCGCTTGCCGAAAATGGCTCCCGCTTGCTTGGATTCTCGCTGCTTGAATGGTCGAAAGACAACAACCTCTATTTTACAACTTTCGTCGAGTCGCCTACCCATTATCGGAAATCGGATGTCTGGGTCGTAAACGCAAAAACCCTTTCAATTGAAAAATTTCTGCCTTCAACGGAAAGTGGAATTCTTACCCTCAGTCCTGATTATTCCAAAGTGGCGATCAGTCAACCGGGGAAGTACGACGAAACCGAAGGTTCAATTCGCTTGCTGGATGTTCAGTCCCACGAAGAACTCACCCGCTTCACATTTCCCGCCGTCAGCACCGCGTCAAGCATTGATTTTTACCCGATAATCAGTTGGTCAGCCGATAGTCAGTATGTAAATGTTGCCATTCCCGATAAAGATCTGATTTACTACGAAAAGAATGGGCCTATAACCCTCTGGCGGTTGGGGTTGGATGCTTCTCAAACCCAACTGGGCGAGATTGAAGGTTCATTTTTTGGCTTACCGCAGTGGTCAGATGATGGGCAGCACATTTTCTATGTGAGTCATAACGGCCCTTTTGCCGATAACATCATCGACTTGTACACCGCGAATGGGGATGGCAGTAACCCGATCTATGCGGCTGGTGGGAAAATTGGCGCGATTAAATTACCCAATTGGATTGCCCATACCCACCTGTTGTATTACCGATCAGGGGTGCATGATACAGGACAGGCTTGGTTGGCCGAACCCGGACAATCTTCGCAACCGTTTGCAGGCACGTATTGGGACATTCAATTTGTCGATTCATCCACCTACGTATTTGTAGGCTCGCCCGATCAAAACGACTATGGATTCTATTACAACAGCCTGAATAGCAACCAGCCAGTTTTAATTGATCCTGATGACAACTACATTCCACGTTTTGACGCGGTTCTTATCCCGCCGCCAGCCTGACATCCGCTAATCGCTAAAAGCGAATTGCTCCTAGTCATCCCACCAGTCGAAGCCTTCGGGCAGGTTATCCATCCCCGGCCCATAGCCATCTTGCAGCATCGGTGGGGCGACCGTGCGGGGAGCCGCGCGGCGAGAACCCGGTATGGCCTTCACCCGCAGCGCTGGGGCAGGAATTTGCTCGCGCATCATCCGCAGGTGGTTGTTGATGACGATCAAAATCGCGCCCAAGCCCATAAACGCCGTGATGGCGCTAAAGATGATGCCAATCGCCGGAAGCGACACGACCAGCGACATGAGTAAAATGCCGACGACTAGGCTGATGAACATCACACGCTGGCTGCCGTCGTCGCCAATCACAGCGCGTACAATAATCTTCCCCAGTAAGTAGGCTACCATCACACGGCTGACAAAGATCGCTGTGAAGTAGAAAATACTCGCCGCCCCACCCCACGCGCCGAGTACCGTCCCGCTGAACAGGAACACGAACAGGCTATCAAGCTGCAAGATGATGAGGGGTACGATCAAGATCAGCACGATCAAGATCAGCATCACAATCGTGATCGGGAACGAGATAATAAACGCCAGCAGTCCCATGCCGACGCTGGGCAGGGTGCGGCTTTGCAGGGCGCGAACGGGATACTGGAACTGGCGCGGCACGACCAACAAACCGATCACGCCGATCAGCGCTAAGATGGCAAACTCGTGAATGGTTTCGCCGACGAGCAGCCGCACACCGTCGCGGTTCTCGCTCTGGATAATCTCGTTTAAGTCCGGCTGGGTAGCAACTTTGGTGAACAGTGTGTCGCCTGTCACCCGCCCGCTGACCGTACCTTCCGCCACCGACGTGTACTTCAAGTGACCGTCGATCACACCAGCGTCGTTCACCACCAAACCGGGGTTCACCAGTTCGACATCCCAGCCAAACGGGACGATCAACGTCTGCAACTGCGAGACCCCGGTTGACTGCGGGTCGCCGACCTGTGCGTCGACATCCCCGCCGATACTGCCGTCAATCTCCAGCGCCGACCCCCAGAAGCTCAACTCGCCACCCACACCGCCGTTCAGCACCAACTGATAACCGGCAGCCGTCACATTCGCTGGTATCTGCGTACCCCTGTCAAGTTGGGTGCTGAGGCTCAAGCTCATCAGGTCAGCCGACTCGCTGCTCAATACCGCCGATGGGGTTAGGCGCAGTACAGCACCTGCGAAATGCACATCCTCACCAACCTCGCCGGAAATTTCGAGCTGGCCGGAAACGAGATACACATCGCCAGTGATCTTCCCGCTGATCTCGGCCTCGGTCGCCGCGCCCAG
>Ga0102832_1001842_pt1 | contig 14534 bp, 13 predicted proteins | sample EBPBio282013_DNA_FD_88942 | JGI IMG/M metagenome (GOLD analysis project Ga0102832, IMG submission 88942) | Wastewater treatment Type I Accumulibacter community from EBPR Bioreactor in Madison, WI, USA - Reactor 2_5/28/2013_ DNA (Illumina Assembly) | ecosystem: Engineered > Bioreactor > EBPR >...
AACAAGCTCAACATGGAGGTCGTCGGCTACAAGGGCTCGGCCGACGCGATCCGCGACGTGCTGGCCGGCCATGTGCCGATGATCTGCGACGTCGTGCTGCCGACCGGCAACCACGTCAAGGCCGGCCGCATGAAGGGTCTCGTGGTCGCCTCCGCCGAGCGCTCGCCGATGTGCCCCGACGTGCCGACGGTGATCGAGATCGGCATGCCCGACATGGTCGGCGCCGTTTACTACGGGCTGGTCGCGCCGGCCGGCACGCCGCGCCCCGTGATCGACCGCCTGAACGCCCTCTGCCTCGAGGTCATCAAGGATCCCGAGGTGAAGAAGAAGTTCGGCGAGCTCGGCTTCTTCACCACCGGCAGCACGCCCGAGGCCTACCTCGACAAGCTCAAGGCCGAGACGGTGCGCTGGACCCAGGTGGTCAAGGACAACAACATCAAGGTCGAGGGCTGAGATGAGCGTGGCGTCCGCGGTACCGGTTCCCGCCTCGCACCTCGACGCGGCGCGCGACGCCGAGGCGGCGACCCGCGCCGCAAACGCCGCGATGGCGGCGCGGCTCGACTTCGCCGACAGGCGCGACTTCGAGGCGGCGCAGCGCGGCCTCGTCGCGCCGGTTCCCGAGGGCGTGGTGCGCGCCAGGAGCGGCACGGTGCTGTGGAACCTCGGCGAGTACGCCTTCATCGACGGCGAGCTCGCGCCGGCCACGGTCAATCCCAGCCTGTGGCGGCTGGCCCGGCTCAACATGGCCAACGGCCTGTTCAAGGTGACCGAGCGGCTCTACCAGCTGCGTGGCTTCGACATCGCCAACATGACGGTGATCGAGGGCGACAGCGGCCTGATCCTGATCGATCCGCTGACCACCGCCGAGGTGGCGCGCGCCGCGCTCGACCACTACTACGCCCACCGGCCGCGCAAGCCGGTGGTGGCGGTGATCTACACCCACAGCCACGTCGACCATTTCGGTGGCGTGCGCGGCGTGGTCGACGAGGCCGACGTCAGGGCGGGCAGGGTGGCGGTGATCGCCCCGGCCGGCTTCATGGAGGCGGTGAGCGGCGAGAACGTGCTGGCCGGCTCGCCGATGGCGCGGCGCGCCCAGTTCCAGTTCGGGCCGATGCTGCCGCGCGGGCCGCGCGGCCAGGTCGATGCCGGGCTGGGCAAGGGCGTGGCGCGTGGCACGCCCGGCCTGATCGCGCCGACCCTCAGCATCGAGCAGGCGGTCGAGGAGCACGCGATCGACGGCGTGCGCATCGTCTTCCAGCTGGCGCCGGAGACCGAGGCGCCGGCCGAGATGCACATGTTCTACCCGCAGCTCGGCGTGCTCAACATGGCCGAGAACGCCTGCCCGCTCTTGCACAACTTCATCCCGCTGCGCGGCGCGGTGGCGCGCGACCCGCGGGTCTGGGCGAAGTACATCGGCGACGCCATCGAGAACTACGCCGCGCAGTCGGACATCCTGATCGGCCAGCACCACTGGCCGGTGTTCGGCCGCGACGCGGTGCTCGATCACCTCGAGTCGCAGCGCGACCTCTACAAGCACATCCACGACCAGACGCTGCGCTACATGAACCGCGGCTGGCGGCCGGCCGAGATCGCCGAGGCGATCGACCTGCCGCCGGGGCTGGCCGAGCGCTGGAGCGTGCGCGGCTACTACGGCACGGTCAGCCACAACGTGAAGGCGGTCTACCAGCGTTACCTGTCGTGGTACGACGGCAACCCGTGCAACCTGCACCCGCTGCCGCCGATCCCGGCGGCGCGCAAGTTCGTCGAGTACATGGGCGGCGCCGCCGCGGTGATCGAGCGCGCCCGCGCCGACTTCGCGAAGGGCGAGTACCGCTGGGTGGCGCAGGTCATGAAGGAGGTCGTCTACGCCGACCCGGGCAACAAGGAAGCCCGCGCGCTGTGCGCCGACGCGCTCGAGCAGATGGGCTACCAGGCCGAGTCGGCGACGTGGCGCAACGCCTTCCTGTATGGCGCGCAGGAGCTGCGCCACGGCGTGTTCGCGCTGCCGTCGCGCGGCGGCATCGGCGCCGACACGCTGGCCGGCCTGTCGAGCGACCTGCTGTTCGACCTGATGGCGATCCGGCTCGACGCCGCCAAGGCGGCCGGCCAGTCGATGACGGTCAACTGGCACTTCACCGACCGCGACGAGAAGCTGGCGCTGACGCTGAAGCACTGCACGCTGAGCCACCGGCTGGGCAGGTGGGTCGAGGGCGCCGCCGCCTCGGTGACGACGACGCGCGCCACGCTCGACACCATCGTCATGCGCAAGACGACGCCGATCGAGGCGGTGCAGTCCGGCGCGCTGCGCATCGAGGGCGACCCGTCGCGGCTCGCCGCGCTGTTCGCGATGCTCGATCCCGCGCCGGGACTGATGTTCGACGTGGTCACGCCGGGCGACGACCGGCCGTAGCGGCGGCAAAGCTTGACATCTCCTCCCGCGTTCCGTGTGATGCGGGCAGATCAGAACGCACAAGCGTCGATACCTAGGGAGGACGAGATGTCCAAGAGCATGGTGGCCCGCCTCGTGGGCGGTGCCATGGCCGTTGCTGCCGCGTTCGGTTTCGCAGCTTCCGCCGCCGCACAGGAAAAGAAGATCAAGATCGGCGTGATCTACGACCTGACCGGCCCGCTGGCCGGCGGCGGCTCCGAGCTGCAGTACATCGGCGCCAAGATCATGCTCGACAACTTCATCAAGCAGGGCGGCGTCGAGGGCTACAAGATCGAGGCCGTCTACGCCGACGCCCAGAGCAAGCCCGATGTGGCGATCAACGAGGCGGTGCGGCTGATCGAGCAGGAAAAGGTCAACATGCTGCTCGGCTTCTTCTCGTCCGCGCAGTGCGTGCCGGTGGCCGCCCGCGTCGAGCAGCTGAAGAACTTCATGTGGATCACCACCTGCATCTCGTCGGCGGTGCTCGAGAACAAGAACCTCAAGTACGTCTTCCGGCCGCAGGCCAGCGGCAACCAGTTCGGCATGATGACGATGGACTTCGTCGAGCAGAACGCCAAGGCCAAGTTCGGCAAGGAGCCCAAGGACCTGCGCGTGGCGATCGTCCACGAGGACGGCTCCTACGGCGTCGACGTGTCGAAGGGCAACGAGGCCGGCGCCAAGAAGGCGGGCTTCAACGTCGTGCTCAAGGAAGGCTACTCGGCGACCGCGCCCGACCTGTCGGCGCTAGTGACCAAGCTGAAGCGGGCGCGGCCGGACGTCGTCTTCCACACCGGCTACAACCCCGACATCACGCTGCTGCTGCGCCAGGCGCGCGAGCAGGGGCTGAAGTTCCAGGCCCTGATCGGCCACGGCGCCGGCTACGGCGTCTATGAGAAGCTGAAGGAAGGCCTCGGCAACGACGTCAACTACTTCTTCAACACCGACCCGATCTCGATCTGGCTGACCAATCCCAAGACGCTCGATCCCAAGCTGCCGCCGGTCATCAAGATGGTCGGCGAGGAGTTCGACAAGGTGAAGCCGGGCGTCGCGATCCGCTCGGCCCACGTCGGCATGGCGGCGTCGAACACCTACCTGTTCCTCACCGAGGTGCTGCCGCGCGCCATCAAGAAGTACGGCGGCGTCGACCCCGACGCGCTGCGCAAGGCGGCACTCGAGGTCGATATCCCGGAGGGCGGCACCATGCTGGGCTTCGGCGCCAAGTTCTTCGGCGAGGGCGCGCCGATGGCCGGCCAGAACGAGCGCAGCTTCCCGGTCGTCATCCAGTACATCGACGACAAGTCCTACGTGGTGTGGCCGAAGAGCCAGGCCCAGCGCGAGGCCGTGCTGCCGCTCCCGGCGGGCACGACCTACTCGAGCAAGTAGCGGTCCGGGCGCCGCTCCGTGCTGGTCGTCGACGGACTGGTCAAGCGCTTCGGCGGCTTCACGGCGGTGAACGGCGTGTCGTTCGAGGTCGCGAAGGGCGAGATCCTCGGCCTGATCGGCCCGAACGGCTCGGGCAAGAGCACCATCTTCAACATGCTGTCCGGAACGTTCCCGCCGTCGGCGGGATCGATCCGGTTCGACGGCCACGAGATGGCCGGCCTGCCGTCGCATCGCATCATCAACCGCGGCGTCGGCCGGACCTTCCAGATCCCGCGGCCGTTCCGCCGCCTGACGATCTTCGAGAACGTCGTGCTGGCCGGCTACTACGGGCAGGGCGGCCGCAGCCGCGCCGAGGCCGAGCAGGCCGCGACCCGGGCGCTCGCCATGGTCGGCCTGCCGACCGACCGCGCCGCGCCGGTCGACGGGCTGGGCGCCGCCGGCCTCAAGAAGCTGGAACTCGCCAAGGCGCTGGCCACCGGGCCCAAGCTGCTGCTGGCCGACGAGAGCCTGGGCGGCCTCGACGAAGCCGAGATGGACCAGGCCGCCGACATGCTGCGCAACATCCGCGACGAGCTCGGTATCACCATCATCTGGGTCGAGCACATCATGGGGGTGCTGATGCGCGTCGTCGATCGCGTCATGGTGCTCGACCACGGCGAGAAGATCAGCGAGGGCCTGCCGAGCGAGGTCGCCCACGATCCGCGCGTCGTCGAGGTCTATCTCGGCACCGACGCCGACGCGACCCAGGCCGTCGCCGCGCAGGCGAGGCGCTGATGCTGGCGTTGCGCGGCATCGACGCGGGCTACGGCAGCTTCCAGGCGCTGTTCGGCATCGACCTCGACGTCCAGGCGGGCGAGGCGGTGGGCGTGATCGGCCCCAACGGCGCCGGCAAGACGACGCTGATGCGCGTGATCTCCGGCCTGATCCGGCCGATGCGCGGCTCGATCGCGATGGAGGGCGCCGACGTGGTCGCCACGCCGGCGCACCAGATCGTCGGGCTGGGCATCGCGCACGTCCCCGAGAACCGCCGGCTGTTCCCGCGCCTCAGCGTCGAGGACAACCTGCGCATGGGCGCCTTCCTGCCGAAGTCGCGGGCGCGCTACGCCGAGCGGCTGGAGTTCGTCTTCGACCTGTTCCCCCGCATGAAGGAGCGCCGCCACCAGATGGCCGGCACGATGTCAGGCGGCGAACAGCAGATGTGCGCGATCGGCCGGGCGCTGATGAGCGACCCGCGGCTGCTGCTGCTCGACGAGCCGTCGGCTGGCCTCGCGCCGGTCGTGGTCCAGCAGGTCTTCGAGCTGGTCAAGCGCATCCGCGCCGGCGGCCTCACCGTGCTGATCGTCGAGCAGAACGTGCAGCAGGTGCTGAAGGTCGTCGACCGCGCCTACCTGCTGGAAGCCGGCTCGATCCGCGCCTCGGGCAGCGCCGCCGAGCTGCTGGCCAGCGACACCGTCAAGCAAGCCTATCTCGGCGTCTAGGAACGGAGCGTACGCGATGGGATCGTTCCTCGAGATCTTCGACATCTACCTGCTGGAGGCCGTGGTGAACGGCATCCTGCTGGGCGGCCTGCTCGCCCTGCTGGCGCTCGGGCTCAACCTGATCTTCGGCGTCATCGACGTGACCTGGATCTGCTACGCCGAGCTGGTGATGATCGGCATGTACGGCATGTACTTCATGGTGCAGTCGTTCGGCCTCAGCTACTGGCTGGCGGCGCCGCTGGCCATCCTGCTGGTCGCCATCCTCGGCGCGGCGCTGCACTTCCTGGTGATCGAGCCGCTGCTGTCGGGGCCGCCGATCAACCAGCTGCTGGCCACCGGCGGTGTGCTGTTCGTGCTGCAGAGCTTCGCCACCGTGATGTTCGGCATCGACTTCCGCAACCTCGGCATCCGCCTGCCGGTGCTGACCTTCGCCGAGATGCACTTCAGCTATTCGCGCCTGCTGGCGTTCGGCGCGGCGCTGGTCGGCATGGTGGTGGTCTACCTGTTCATGACCCGGACCTACACCGGCACGGCGATCCGCGCGATCGCCCAGGACCGCGAGATCATGGCGCTGATGGGAGTCGACACCAAGCGCATCTACCTCGTGACCTCGGCGCTCGGCGGGGCGCTGGCCGGCCTGGCGGCCTGCCTGCTGGTGCTGCAGTACGACGTCCATCCGTTCGTCGGCCTGTCGTTCGGCCCGATCACCTTCCTGATCTGCGTGCTGGGCGGGCTGGGCAACTTCGTCGGCGGCTTCGTCGCGGCCTTCGTCTTTGCCGAGATCATCTCGCTGGGCGGCCTGTTCTCCGACCTCGAGTGGGGCTACGTGCTGGCCTTCGCGTTCTTCATCCTGATGATGTTCATCCGGCCCGCCGGCCTGCTGGCGAGGCGGTCATGAGCCTGAACCCGCGCATCGCCTGGCCGATCGCCCTCGTGGCGCTGGTCGCGCTGCCGTTCGTGCACCGCGACACCTACCACCTACACATCGTCATCCTGATCCTGATCTGGTCCTTCGCCTACACCTCGTGGTCGATGATGGGCCGCTTCGGGCTGGTGTCGCTGGGTCATGGCGGCTTCATGGGCGTCGGCGCCTACGTCACGGCGCTGTTGTGGAACCATGCCGGCCTGACGCCATGGCTGGGCATTCCCATCGCGCTCGCCTGCGCCGGCGCGCTGGCGCTGATCGTCGCCTACCCGTGCTTCCGCTTCCGGATCACCGGCCACTACTTCGCGCTGGTGACGCTGGCCCTGTCGGGCATCGTGCTGCAGGTCATCACCGCGACGCGCGACTGGACCGGCGGCTCGCTCGGCATGACCCCCGACCGCACCAAGGGCAGCCACCTGTGGGCCCTGCAGTTCGACGACAAGGTGGTGTGGTACCTGATCGCGCTGGGCGTCTGGCTGGTCGGCCTCGCCATCTGGCACCAGGTCGACCGCGGCATGTCGCGCTACGCGCTGGAGGCGATCTCGGAGGACGAGGACGCCGCGGCGGCGGCGGGCGTCAACGTCACCGCCCAGAAGCTGCGCATCACGGTGATCAGCGCGCTGATGACCGCGTTCGCCGGCGCGCTCTACTGCCAGTACCAGATGTTCATCTCGCCCGACACGGTGAGCGGCATCTCGGTATCGCTGCAGATGGTGTTCGCCGTCGTGGTCGGCGGCATCTACGTGTCGCTGGGACCGACGGTCGGCGCGGTGATCACGCTGCTGCTGGCCGAGTTCCTGCGCATCTTCTTCGGCACCAAGGCGGTCGGCTGGGACAACCTGGTCTACGGCCTGCTGCTGGTGCTGTTCATCATCTTCCTGCCCAAGGGCATCCTCGGCAGCCTGCTCGAGCGCCGCGGCGCCGCCAAGCCGGGTGCCGCCGTGCGCAAGCCGGCGTGATCGGCTAGGGCCGGTCGAGCGCGGCGATCGCGAGGCGGGCCTCGCGGCCGCGCACCTCGAGGGTCGGCAGCGCCCGCGACGAGATCCCCGCCGGCAGCGCGGCCCGCGACAGCAGTTCGGCCGAGACCAGCACGTCGTTGCCGCTCGCGCGCGCGGCGTCGAGCAGGCGGGCCGCGACGTTCAGCGTGTCGCCGACGAACGCGATCTCGCGGCGCACGTCGCCGATCTGGCCGGTGACGATCTCGCCGCAATGGAGCGCGGCGCGAAAGCCGGGCGCGCTGCCGTAGTGGCGGCGATAGGCTTCCTGCTGCGCCTCGATGCGGTCGCGGATGACGAACGGGCAGGCCAGCATGTCGCTGTCGACCGTCGGTCCGGCGAGCCGCCACGTCAGGATCGCCTCGTCGCCGACGTACTTGTGGATCTCCGCACCGCACTCCAGCGCGCCGTCGGCGACGTCGCGGAAGAAATCGTTCAGCAGGTCGAGGAAGCCTTCCGGTCCCAGCCGTTCGGCGAAGCCGGTCGAGCCCTTCATGTCGATCATCAGGAACGCCCGCTGCTCGCGCCGCGGCCGCGCGTAGCGTCCGCTCAGCAGGCTGACCACGGTGCCGAAGCCCAGCAGGCGACCGATCTCGATGCCGGCGTTGGCGACCACCGCCATGGCGATCGAGAAGGTGAAGCCGCCGCTCTCGAAGATCTCGGCAAGGCGGAACGACGCGCGGTCGGTGAGCAGGCGGCCGAGCGCGAGACCCACGACGATCACCACGACGTAGAGCAGGACGCGTGCGGCGAAGTAGACCGACAGCGGCAGCCGGCGCAGGCGGCGCGACACCGCGAGGTCCTGGCCCTGCAGTTCGAACACCACGATGGGCACGGTGATCAGCAGCGACGTGACGACGCCGGTCACCGCGCCGAACAGCGGGTCCTGCGACGCCGCCGACATGGCGACGCGGTAGCCGAACCACGCGCTGATCGTAGCGCTCGCGGCGCAGATCCAGAAGATCAGCCGCCATCGGCGTCGGCTGCGGCCCGTCAGGGTCATGCGGCGGCGCGCGCCAGTGCGCGGGCGTAGGTCGCGTGGTCGACGTTGCCGCCCGAGCAGACCACCGCGACGGCGCGGTCCTTGACCGGCAGCTTGCCGGTCAGCGCCGCGGCCAGCGCGACCGCGCCGCCCGGCTCGACCACGATCTTGAACTCGCGGAACGCCACTTCCATCGCGTCCAGCACCTCGTCGTCGCTGACCACGAGGCCGGGGCCGAGCAGGGCGCGGGCCAGCGGGAAGGTGACGTCGCCCGGCGTCGGCGCCAGCAGCGCGTCGCAGATCGAGCCCGACAGCTTGTCGTTCTTCTGCTTCGTCCCGGCGGCCAGCGAGCGCGCGAGGTCGTCGAAGCCGGCCGGCTCGCCGGCATGGACGCTGGTCGAGGGCGACAGGCCCTTCACCGCCAGCGCGATGCCGGTGGCGAGGCCGCCGCCGGAGCAGGGGGCGGCGACCGCGTCGAGCGTCACGCCGAGCGCCTTCGCCTGCTCTACCAGCTCGAGGCCGGCCGTGCCCTGGCCGGTCAGGATCCACGGGTGGTCGTAGGGCGGCACGACCGTGGCACCGGTCCTCTGCGCGATGCCCATGCCGATCTCCTCACGGCTTTCCTTGACGCGGTCGTGCAGCACGACCTCGGCGCCCGAGGCCCGCGTGTTGGCGATCTTCATCGCCGGCGCGTCGGCCGGCATCACGATGGTCGCCTTGACGCCCATCAGCCGCGCCGCCTCGGCAAGGCCCTGCGCGTGGTTGCCCGACGACCAGCCGACCACGCCGCGCCCCCGCTCGGCCTCGCTCATCAGGCTGAGGAAGTTGTAGGCGCCGCGCAGCTTGAACGAGCCGGTGCGCTGCAGGCACTCGGCCTTGACGAACAGCCGGCCGCCCAGCCGGGCATTGACCCGCGCGTTCTCCAGCAGCGGCGTGCGCACGGCGACGCCGTCGAGGCGGCGGGCGGCACCCTGGACATCGGCGAAGGACGGGGACGACGACATTCGGCAATTCCTCTCTCGGACAACGCTCCCGTTATGCCCTAATCTGGCCGGCATGTTCATCGCCATCGTCCAGATTCCCCTGCCGAAGCGGCCGCGCGACGCGGCGATCGAGGCGGCCCGCAAGTCGGCGCCAACCTACACCGCGCTGGGCGCCAAGGGACTATTGAAGAAGTACTACCTCAACGGCGAGGCCGGCGGGGGCGGGGTCTACCTGTGGGACAGCGAGGCCTCGGCTCGCGCCTGGTACACGCCGGAGTGGGAGACGCGCATGGCGGCCGCGTTCGGCGCCAGGCCGATCGTGACCTACTACGACAACCACGTCGTCGTGGACAACGAGGCCGGCGCGGTGTGCGTGGAAGGCGAGGGCTGACATGCAGTACCGGCGGCTGGGACGGACGGGGCTCGAGGTCTCGATCCTGGGCTATGGCGCCGGCGCGGTCGGTGGCCTGTTCACCAAGGGCGCGGCAGCCGACCAGGATCGCGCGATCGGCCGCGCGATCGACGCCGGCATCACCTACTTCGACACCGCGTCGCGCTACGGCGACGGCGAGTCCGAGCGCAACCTCGGCCGCGCGCTCCCTAAGCGCGACGGCCTCGTGCTCGGCACGAAGTTTCGCCTGACCGCCGCGGACCGTGGCCACGTCGCGGCGGCGATCGAGCGGAGCCTCGAGGCGAGCCTGCAGCGCCTGAAGCGCGACCACGTCGATCTCCTGCAACTGCACAACCCGCTGGCCGCGGTCGATGCCGGCGACCGGTTGGCTATCGACATCGCGCTCGAGCAGGTGGCGCCAGCGCTCGAACGCCTGCGGGCGGCGGGCAAGACGCGCTTCGTGGGCTTCTCCGGCGTCGGCGAGCCGGCGGCGCTGCACCGCGCCGTCGACTCGGGCCTCTTCGACACCGTGCAGGTCGTCTACAACGCGCTCAATCCCAGCGCCGGCTGCGCGATGCCGGCCGGCACGCCGGGCCTCGACTACGGCGGCCTGCTGAACGCAGCGCAGGCGAAGGACATGGGGACCATCGTCATCCGGGCGCTGGCCGGCGGCGCGCTGTCGGGCAGCGCCGAGCGCCACCCGCTGGCGATGCAGTCGGTCGACCCGATCGGCTCGGCGCCGTCCTTCGCCGACGACGTGGCACGCGCCCAGGCGCTGGCGCCGCTGGCGCGCGAGAAGGGCTGCGCCAGCCTCGCGGAGTACGCGCAGCGCTTCGTGATCGGCCACAAGGCGGTGTCGACCATGCTGATCGGCACGGCGACGCTCGAGCAGCTCGAGGTCGCGATCGCCGCGGTCGGGAAGGGGCCGCTCTAGGTCCTACGAGCGGCCAACGGCCGGCGGCACGGTACGGAACGAGCCGTTGAGGCGGTCGCGGTAGACGACGACGCCTTCCATGATGCGCTGCACGTAGTTGCGGGTCTCGCGGAACGGGATCATCTCGATCCAGTCGATCATGTCGATCTTGCCGCTGCGCGGATCGCCCATCGTCTCGAGCCAGCGCGCGACGCGGTTGGGGCCGGCATTGTAGGCCGCCAATGCCAGTTCGTAGGAACCGCCGAAGCGGCCCAGCATCTCGGACAGGTACTGGCTGCCGAGCTGCACGTTGTAGGCCGGGTCGCGGGTCAGCTTGTCCTGGATGAACGGCACGCCGAGCCGGCCGGCGACGTCGCGCGCCGTGCCCGGCAGCAGCTGCATCAGGCCGAGCGCGCCGGACGACGACACCGCGGCGGCGTTGAACGAGCTTTCCTGTCGCGTGACGGCCAGCGCCAGGGCGCGCTCGACCGCGCCGGTCGAGCCGAGGTCGACCACCGGGAAGGCGCTGTCGAACAGCACGACGCCGCCTTCGGCGCCGCGCCGCGCGATGGTCAGCGCGACGTCGGGCCGCTTCATCTCGACGGCCAGCTGCGCCAGCAGCGCGGTCTCGCCCGGCGCTGTCACCATGCGGGCGAGGCGCAGCAGGAAGGGCCGCGTGCGCTCGAAGTCGCCCGACTGGCCGAGGTAGCGCGTCATGGTCACCAGTTCGCGCCCGCCCAGCGCCTGGCGGTCGGAGTCCGAGGCCACCGGGTCGACCGGCAGCTTGGCGGCGGTGCCGGGCAGCTTGCGGGCCGCCATCTGGCCGTAGAACGTCTGGCCGTAGGTGGCGGCGCGCGCGTACCAGTCGTTGGCCTCGCGCGCGCGGCCGGCCGCCTCGAAGCTGCGGCCCTGCCAGTAGGCGGCGCGGCTCTTCGAGATGTCGGTCGACACGCCGTCGTACAGGGTCTGGAAGTGCTTCTGCGCGTCGGCCGGCTTGCGCAGGTGGCGCAGCGCGATCCAGCCGGCGAGGAACTCGGCCTCGGCGAACGAGACGCCGCGGGTCAGCCCGTGCTGCGCCACCAGCGTGTAGGCCTCGCCCGCCTTGCCGGCGGCCAGCAGGTCGCGCGCCACCTGGTTGCGCTCCGTCCACCATGCATCGGCCTGCCCGGTCGGCGCGCCCGTGGCGGGCTTGGCCAGCAGCGCGCGCGCCTCGTCGAGGTTGCCGGTGCGGCGGGCCCACTGCGCCCGTTCCAGCCGCATCGTCGGCGTATCGAGCTTGGCCGGCGCGACGCCGCGCAGCACGGTCGTGGCGTCGGCCGCCTTGGTCGCCATCGCCAGCCGCGCGTTGGCCAGCGGCTGCTGGTCCGGCGGCAGCTTGGGCAGCAGGTCGCGCGCCACGTTGGTCTTGCCCTCGGCCATCAGGCGATCGAACCGCGCCACCTGGTCGTCGCCGCTCAGCAGCGTGCCGTAGCGGTTGAGGAACTCGGCCTCGTCGCTGTTGCGGAAGGTCGCGTTGCGCCAGCTCTCGCCGGCCAGCCGCTTGACGTCGTTGGGGCTGACCGCCTGCGCCGCCTCGAGCCGGCGCATGTGGCCGTTGCTGGTGAGCGGCGGGAAGGCGGTGAAGTAGCGGAAGACCTCGGAAGGCGGAACGTCCGGCCCGACCCGGTCCTCGGCCTGGCGCCGCAGCACCTCGGGCTCCGGCCAATCCGGGCTTTCGCGCAGGAACCGCCAGGTCGCCGCGAACGACGCGTCGGCCCTGGGCGCGCTGCGCAGGATGCTCCACTCGACGTAGCGGTCGAGCAGCGGCTGCCGGAAGCCGACGACGGCGGCGCGGGCGTCGGCCCAGCGGCCCTCGTCGACCGCCTTGATGGCGGCGGCCAGCGCCGCGGCGGCGGCCGGGTCGAGCGGCTTGGCGGGACCGCCCAGCGCCTGCGCGGTCTCGGTCGGGGCGGGCGGTGGGATCAGGGCGGCGGTGCCGTCGCCGATCGGTTGGGCGGTGATCGGGACGGCGGGGCGCGGCGTCGCCGGCGCGGGCGCCGCAGCGGCGGGCGCCGTCGAGGGGCCGCTGCCGGGGACGCGCCGGATGCCGGTATCGGGCGCGCCGCTACCGGGGGAATCGGCGCTCTGCCCGCGCAGGATCGTGACGCCGCCCTGCTGCGCCAGGGCGGGCGTCGCGACGACGAGGGGCAGGGCCAGGAGGAGGGGGGAGATTTTCATTTTCACGCTAGGAATCGTAGGCAGGCTGTCGTGGCATCACAATGGCAAGTTGCTCGGCTTGCCCCGTAGGGGGGTGGGGCCTAAACTGACCGGCTGGAAAGTTTCGGAGGAGAAAACCCCATGTTTACCGGGTCGCTGGTCGCGCTGATCACCCCGTTCAAGGACGGCTCGGTCGACGAGAAGGCGTTTGAGAAGTTCGTCGCCTGGCAGATCAAGGAAGGCACGGACGGCCTGGTGCCCTGCGGCACGACGGGCGAGTCGCCGACCCTGTCCTACGACGAGCACAAGCGGGTGATCGACATCTGCATCGCCACGGCGCGCGGCACCGGCGTGCCGGTGATCGCCGGCACCGGGTCGAACTCGACCGACGAGGCGATCGAGCTGACGCGCCACGCCAAGCAGGCCGGCGCCGACGCCGCCATGCTGGTCGTGCCGTACTACAACAAGCCGACCCAGGAAGGCCTGTTCCAGCACTTCAAGGCGGTGGCCGAGGCGGTCGATATCCCGATCCTGCTGTACAACGTGCCGCCGCGCACCGGCGGCGACATGCAGGTCGAGACGGTGATCCGCCTGAGCCAGGTGCCGGGCATCATCGGCATCAAGGACGCGAGCTACGACATGGCCCGCCCGACGCTGACCAAGCTGCGCGCCAAGAAGGGATTCCTGCAGCTGTCCGGCGAGGACGCGAGCGCCGTCGGCTTCCTGGCCCAGGGCGGCGACGGTTGCATCTCGGTGACCGCCAACGTCGCGCCGCGCCTGTGCGGCGACATGCACGACGCGTGGAAGAAGCGCGACCTCGACAAGGTGTTCGAGATCCAGGACCGGCTGATGCCGCTGCACAAGGCGCTGTTCGTCGAGACCAGCCCGGCGCCGGTGAAGTACGCGGCCGAACTGCTCGGCCAGTCGAGCGCCAAGCTGCGGCTGCCGCTGGTCGAGTGCACCGAGCCGACCAAGAAGCAGGTGCGCGAGGCGATGGTGCACGCGGGCCTGCTGAACTGAGTAATGGCGTGACGGGCGGCCGAAGCCGCCCGGCCGCCTAGACAAGAGGCGTTTTCCCTTGGCGAAGCCAACCGAGCTGGGCCGCACCGTGGTGGCCCAGAACCGCAAGGCGCGGCACAACTACTTCATCGAGGAGACCTTCGAGGCCGGGCTGGCGCTGACCGGCACCGAGGTCAAGTCGTTGCGCGGCGGGCGCAGCTCGATCGGCGAATCCTACGTCACCGAGGAAGGCGGCGAGGCCTGGCTGGTCAACGCCAACATCCCGGAATACGCCTCGGGCAACCGCTTCAATCACGAGCCGACGCGGCCGCGCAAGCTGCTGCTGCACCGCAAGGAAATCAACAAGCTGATCGGCGCGATCCAGCGCGAGGGCCGCACCGTCGTGCCGCTGCAGGTCTATTTCAACCCGCGGGGCCGCGCGAAGATCGAGATCGCGCTGGTCACCGGCAAGCAGGCGCACGACAAGCGCCAGTCGATCAAGGACCGCGACTGGCAACGGCAGCGCGCGCGCCTGCTGAGCCATCGCCGTTAGGCCCGGAGCGCCGTTGCCATGCTGCTGAGCGAGGAACAGACCCTGATCCGCGATACCGCGCGCGCCTTCGCGCGGGACAAGGTGGCGCCGCACGTCCGGGCCTGGGAGGCCGAGGGCGCGATCCCGCGGCCCCTGCTGGCCGAGATGGGCCGGCTGGGCTTCATGGGCATGTGCGTGCCGGCCGAGTGGGGCGGCGCCGGTGCCGACATGGTGTCCTACGTGCTGGCGCTGGAGGAGATCGCGGCGGCCGACGGCGGCCTGTCGACGGTGATGAGCGTCAACAACTCGCCCGACTGCGCCGCGCTGAT
>Ga0102832_1001844_pt1 | contig 14528 bp, 13 predicted proteins | sample EBPBio282013_DNA_FD_88942 | JGI IMG/M metagenome (GOLD analysis project Ga0102832, IMG submission 88942) | Wastewater treatment Type I Accumulibacter community from EBPR Bioreactor in Madison, WI, USA - Reactor 2_5/28/2013_ DNA (Illumina Assembly) | ecosystem: Engineered > Bioreactor > EBPR >...
GCACACCCTCGTGACGTCAATCCCAGACGGGATCCACAAGCACGAACACACGCACAACGTCAACCGGTGGATTGAGGTTAAGACCATGGCTGAATGTCGTGGAGTGAGGCCGGAGCGCAGCAACTGGGCGCCACGCTGCGGCGCTTGCGCCAGGAACGAGGTCTCTCGCAGGAGTCGCTGGCATTCCGCGCCGGGGTGACCAAGAACCAGGTCCAGCTCATCGAAGCCGGGCGGTCGTCGGGTCGCAAGGAAGCGGAGGGCCCGTCGAATCCGAGGTTCTCGACGCTGGCCGGTCTGTCGGAGGTCCTTGGATTGAGGGTTTCGGAGTTGCTCGCGGAAGCCGGGCTGTAGCGCTCGCCGGCGCGTCATCGGTCCCGACTCCTGTGGCTGAGTTCGGTACTGAAAATCGGAGTGGACTGGGAGGTTGCGCCCCAGCGGCCATCCGGGGTCGTTGGTGTCGTTCGCACCAGATAGGGTGAGGTGGTCTCCGGGTGGGAACCCAGCTCAGGTGCCGAGAACTGGGTTGCTCCGCCGGAGCGGGTTAGTCGCCGAAACGCGGGAGTGCACGTGTCCGAACACGCAACTGTCGAGTCTCCCCGGGTCGCCGCCGTGGTCATCATGGCTGCCGGGGCCGGGACGCGGATGAAGTCCGCCATACCTAAGGTGCTCCATCAGCTGGCCGGCCGGTCGATGATCTCCCTCGCAGTGGACGCAGCCAGCGCACTCGAACCCGAACACCTCGTCGTCGTCGTCGGCCACGGCCGCGAGCAGGTCGAGGCCCATCTGTCCGAGGTGGCCCCGCGGGCGACGACCGCCCTGCAGGAGACGCCGCTGGGCACCGGAGACGCCGTCCGCTCGGGCCTGGTCGCGTTGGCGGGGATCACCGGCGAGGTCGTGGTGACCAGCGGCGATGTCCCGCTGCTGACCGGCGAGACGCTGACCGAGCTGGTGGTCTCACATCGCAGCCAGGCCAACGACATCACCTTGCTGACCGCCGTCGTCCCCGACCCCACCGGCTACGGCCGGATCGTCCGCGAGGGTGACAGCGTGATCCGGATCGTCGAGCAGAAGGACGCCGGCCCGGACGAGGCCGCGATCGACGAGATCAACGCGGGCATCTACGTCTTCGACGCCGCGCTGCTGGTCGAGGGCATCGCCGGCCTGGAGGCGAAGAACGCCCAGGGAGAGCTCTACCTCACCGACGTGATCGCCTATGCGGTGAGGTCGGGACGCCGGGTGGGCGCCCAGTTGCTCGAGGATCACCTGCAGACCGAGGGGGTCAACGACCGCATCCAGCTGGCCGCTCTCGGCGCCGAGTTGAACCGCCGCATCCTGCGCCGCGCGATGGCTGATGGCGTGACCATCGTCGATCCGTCCAGCACCTGGATCCACGACGGTGTCGACCTGGCCGAGGACGTCACCCTGCTTCCCAACACCTCGCTCGAGGGCGCGACCTCGGTCGCTCGTGGAGCGACCATCGGGCCCGACACCACCCTGATCGACGTGGAGGTGGGCCAGGACGCCACGATCGTCCGCACCCACGCCGAGCTGGCGGTCATCGGGGACGGGGCGACCGTCGGCCCGTTCTCCTACCTGCGCCCCGGCACCGAACTGGGGGTCACGGCCAAGGTCGGCGCCTTTGTCGAAACCAAGAAGGCGATCATCGGCGATGGCACCAAGGTTCCTCACCTCAGCTACTGCGGTGACGCGGTGATCGGCGAGGGAGTCAACATCGGCGCCGGCACGATCTTCGCCAACTACGACGGAGTGACCAAGAACACGACCATCGTCGGTGACCACAGCTTCGTGGGGAGTGATTCGGTGCTGGTCGCACCGGTGCGCATCGCCGACGGTGCCTATGTCGCCGCCGGCTCCACGATCACCGGCGACGTGGGCCCCGGTGAGCTGGCGGTCGCCCGCGGACAGCAGCGCAATGTCCGAGGCTGGGTCGCGCGCCGACGGGCGGGAACGGCCACCGCGCGGGCCGCGCAGGCCGCATCGGAAGATGGGGCGGATCCCGATCGACAACGCGATACCCTGACCGGAGCCCAGCGCCTGGAGGAGGCCGAGTGAGCGGGATCAAGCGGCCCACCGAGAAGCACCTGATCGTGTGCACCGGCCGGGCCTTCCCGGAGCTTGCCCACGAGGTGACCGACCTGCTGGGGGTCGACCTCGTCCCCACCCGGTCGCTCACCTACGCCAATTCCGAGATCTACGTCCGATTCGAGGAATCGGTGCGAGGCGCGGACGCCTTCGTCATGCAGAGCCACCCGGCGCCGGTCAACGAGTGGCTGATGGAACAGCTGATCATGATCGATGCGCTGAAGCGGGCCTCGGCCAAGCGGATCACCGTGGTCTCGCCGTTCTATCCCTACGGCCGGCAGGACAAGAAGCACGCCGGGCGCGAGCCGATCTCGGCCCGGCTGATAGCCGACCTCTACAAGACCGCCGGCGCCGACCGGCTGATGTCGATCGACCTGCACGCCGCCCAGATCCAGGGCTTCTTCGACGGTCCGGTCGACCACCTGATGGGGCTGCCGGTGCTCCACGAGTACGTCGCCTCACGCTACGACGTCTCGGAGATGACAGTGGTCTCGCCGGACGCCGGGCGGGTCCGGCTGGCCGACATGTGGTCGGATCAATTGGGCAGCCCGCTGGCGATCATTCACAAGCGCCGGGATCCGAACCGCGCCAATGAGGTGGCGGTTGGCGAGGTGGTCGGCGATGTCGAGGGCCGGATGTGCATCCTGGTCGACGACATGATCGACACCGCCGGCACGATCTGTCAGGCCGCGGAGGCGCTGGTGGCGCACGGCGCCAAGGGCGTGATCGCCGCCGCCACCCACCCGGTGCTCTCCGGCCCGGCCGCGCAGCGGCTGAACGAGGCGCCGTTCTCCGAGGTGATCGTCACCAACACGCTGCCGATCCCGGATTCGGTCTCCATTCCCAAGCTGACGGTGCTGTCGCTGGCCCCATTGATCGCCCAGGCGATCCGGGCGGTCTTCGAGGATGGCTCGGTCACCTCCCTGTTCGGCGGCAACAGCTGACACTTCCGGAATCGGCCCCGCCGACCGGTGCCGCTCGATTTCCTCCGCGATGAGCCTCCGCGATAGGATTGCGGGGTTGCCTCGGCGAGGGGCCCGGTGCCCGTGATCGACAAGGTCCTCCCTCGCTGAGCCCTGAAATTTGCACGAGGTTGAGGAGAATACGTGTCCGAAAACAAGATTGCCGCGGTATCGCGTACCGAATTCGGGAAGGGTGCCGCCCGGCGTACCCGGCGTGCGGGCCTGGTGCCTGCCGTTCTGTACGGTCACGGCACCGATCCGGTGCACATCTCGCTGCCGCGTCACGATGTTCAGCTGGCGCTGCGGGTGGCGAACGCGCTGCTGACCATCTCGATAGACGAGGGCAAGGAGCAGCTGGCCCTGCCCAAGCAGGTGCAGCGCAACCCCGTCAAGGACACCATCGAGCACGTCGATCTGGTGATCGTCAAGCGGGGCGAGAAGGTTTCCGTCGAGGTCCCGCTGGTCGTCGTCGGCGAGGAGAAGGTGGACGGTCTGGTCGTCATGGATCAGCAGACCATCACCCTCGAGGTCGAGGCCACCCACATCCCGGCGTCGGTCGAGATCTCCGTCGAGGGCCTCGAGGTCGGCGCCTCGATCACCGCCGGCGACCTCAAGCTGCCCTCCGGCGCGGTGTTCCCCGGCGAGGCCGACGACCTGATCCTGAGCATCGCCGCGTCGCCCGCCGCCGAGGCTGCCGAAGCCGCTGACGGCGAGGCCGAAGCCGAAGGCGACGCCGAGGAGGCGTGATCCCTGCCGTGGCGGGAACCTGGCTGGTGGTCGGGCTCGGCAATCCGGGCCCGACCTACGCCGACCATCGTCACAATGCCGGCTATCGGGTGGTGGAGGCGCTGGCCCGCGAGGCCGCTGTCGGCTTCAGCCATTCCCTGCGACTGGGCGCGGACGTCGCCCGTACCCGGGTGACCGCTGCCGGCTCGCTCGGCGGGGTGGGCGCGGACGCCACCCCAGTGGCGCTGATGAAGTCGCGCACCTACATGAACGACTCCGGACGCTCGGTGGCCAAGGTGGTCAAGTACTTCGATGTGGCGGCCGACCACCTGGTGGTGATCCACGACGAGATCGACCTGCCGCCCGGCAGCCTGCGGGTGAAGTTCGGTGGCGGCGACAACGGCCACAACGGGCTGAAGTCCATTCGCCGTAGCCTCGGCACCGGCGACTTCTATCGCGTGCGGGTGGGCGTGGGACGCCCGGCCGGCAACCGCGATCCGGTCAACTACGTCCTCTCCGCCGTCCCCGCCGCCGAGCGTGAGAACTACGAACTCGATCTCTCCCGCGCCGCCGACGCGACCGTCGCGTTGTTGACCCTCGGCCTGGAGGCGGCCCAGACCCGCTTCAACTCCTGAGGGGCGGCGCGTCGGGCCGGCCCGGGAACTTTCTGCCAGATAAGCGCCCTGCGCCGACATCTGGGTCGCGCGAGTCGACCATGTGGCAATTAGTGCCCGGCGCTGGTCGGTGAGCGACCGGAGTAAGGTATCCCGGTGCGCATGGCGGGTCTGGTGGAACTGTTCGGGACGGATCCGACGGTAGGTGCCTGCCTGGACGCGGCGACCGCCGGGGTGCGGACCCTTGATGTCACCATCCCGGATGCGGCCCGGCCATTGCTGGTCGCGGCTCTGAGCGCGCGTAGCAGTGCGCCGATCCTGCTGGTCACCTCGACCTTCCGCGAGGCGGAGAACGCCGTCACCGTGCTCGGGTCGCTGCTGTCGCCGGACGAGGTCGCCTACTACCCGGCCTGGGAGACGCTGCCGCACGAGCGGCTCAGCCCGCGCTCGGACACGGTCGGACGCAGGCTGGCTGTGCTGCGGCGGCTGCTCGGCAACGACGCGCTGCCGGTGCCCAGAGTGGTGGTGGCTCCGGTTCGCGCGGTGCTGCAGCCGCAGGTCGCCGGGCTGGGTGGGCTGCTGCCCGTCCGCCTGGTGGCGGGGGAGGACTACGAGATCACCGAGGTCGCCCGCGCCCTGGTCGACGCCGCCTACATCCGGGTCGACCTGGTGGAGCGGCGCGGTGAGTTCTGCGTCCGCGGCGGCATCGTGGACGTCTTCCCGCCGACCAGCGAACACCCGGTGCGCATCGACTTCTTCGGCGACACCATCGAGGAGATCCGGCCCTTCTCGGTCGCCGACCAGCGTTCGATGGACGAACTGCTGCCCGAGATCACCGCCTCGCCCTGCCGCGAACTGCTGATCACCGACGACGTGAAGGCGCGGGCCGCCCGGCTGGCCGACCAGTACGCCTCGGTCGAGGGCACCCTCGGCGAGATGTTCGACAAGATCGCCCAGGGCCACGCGGTCGACGGCATGGAGGCGCTCGCCCCGGTGCTGGTGGACGGCCTCGAACTGCTGATCGACGTGATGCCCACGGGCACCCGCGTCCTCACCAACGATCCGGAGCGGATCCGCGCCCGCGCCCACGAGCTGGTGACCACCAGCGAGGAGTTCCTGGCAGCCTCCTGGGCGGCTGCCGCCGAGGGCGGGCGCCAGCCGATCGACCTCGGTGCCTCCGCCTACCGGACCCTCGCCGAGGTGCGCGGCCGGGCGCTGGACCGCGGCCAGGCCTGGTGGAGCCTCTCGCCGTTCAGCAGCGGGGACGTCGACGGCACCGGGACCGGAGAGATCCCGGACTCCGATCCGGGATCTTCCCGCATCCAGGATGGGGGTCTCCACCTCGATCCGGAGGCGGAAGCGGCCGCCGTCCACGATCTCGTCACAGCCCGGACGTCCTCCGGTGGCGGGGTGACCTCGCTGGTGGTGGATGCTCAGGAGGCGCCGGTCTGGCGGGGGGACGTCGAAGCGGCGATAGCCGCGGTCGCCGAGGCGGTGCGCACCGGTGACCACACCGTGCTGGTGGCCGACTCGTCGGGTCTGGCTAACCGCATGATCCAGGTGCTCTCCGAGGCCGACCTGCCGGCCCGGCTGGACGGCGGTGGCGAACCCCCGTCCGGCGTGGTGGTGGTCAGCGTCGCGGAACTGCGGCACGGCTTCGCGCTGCCCGGAATAGGGCTGGCGGTGTTCACCGCGGCCGATCTCTCCGGCCAGCGGGAGGTCGACAAGTCGGCCCGCAAGATGCCGGCCCGCCGCAAGAACCAGATCGACCCGCTGGAGCTCACCGCCGGCGATCCGGTCGTCCACGAACAGCACGGCGTGGGTCGCTACGTCGAACTCGTCATCCGGACCGTCGCCGGATCGACCCGGGAGTACCTGGTGATCGAGTACGCCGCCAGCAAGCGCGGCCAGCCCGGCGACCGGCTCTACGTCCCGATGGATCAGTTGCACCTGATCACCCGTTATGTCGGTGGTGAGAGCCCCACCCTGGATCGGATGGGTGGCGCCGACTGGGCCAAGCGCACCTCCCGTGCCCGCAAGGCCGTCCGCCAGATCGCCGCCGAACTGATCAAGCTCTATGCCGCTCGGCAGGCCTCCAAGGGCCACGCCTTCGCCTCCGACACTGTCTGGCAGCGCGAACTGGAGGATGCCTTCGCCCATGTCGAGACCCCGGACCAGCTGGCGGCGGTCACCGAGGTGAAGACCGACATGGAGCGCCAGGTGCCGATGGACCGGCTGATCTGCGGGGATGTCGGCTACGGCAAGACCGAGATCGCGGTCCGGGCCGCCTTCAAGGCGGTGATGGACGGCAAGCAGGTCGCGGTCCTGGTACCCACCACGCTGCTGGTCCAGCAGCACCAGGCGACCTTCGCCGACCGCTACGCCGGCTTCCCGGTCACGGTCTCGGCGCTGAGCCGGTTCCAGAGCGATGCCGAGAAGAAGAAGGTGGTCACCGGCCTGGCCGACGGGGCGGTGGACGTGGTGGTCGGCACCCACCGGCTGTTCTCCGACGAGATCGTGTTCAAGGATCTCGGCCTGGTGATCGTCGACGAGGAGCAGCGGTTCGGCGTCGAGCACAAGGAGGCGCTGAAGAAGCTGCGGCTGAACGTCGACGTGCTCTCGATGAGCGCCACCCCGATTCCGCGCACCCTGGAGATGGCGATCACCGGCATCCGTGAGATGAGCGTGATCACCACTCCGCCCGAGGAGCGCCACCCGGTGCTCACCTTCGCCGGCCCCTACGACGAACGCCAGGTGCGGGCCGCGATCCGTCGCGAACTGGCCCGCGAAGGCCAGGCCTTCTACATCCACAACCGGGTGAACTCGATCGAGAAGACAGCCAAGCGGCTGGCCGAGCTCGTCCCGGAGGCCCGGATCGCGGTCGCCCACGGGCAGATGAACGAGCACGCCCTGGAACAGGTGATGGTCGACTTCTGGGAGCGCCGCTACGACGTCCTGGTCTGCACTACAATTGTAGAGGCAGGTCTGGACATCTCCACCGCCAATACCCTGCTGATCGAGCGGGCCGACCTGCTGGGCCTCTCCCAGCTGCACCAACTGCGCGGACGGGTCGGACGCGGCCGCGAACGCGGCTACGCCTACTTCCTCTATCCCCCGGAGAAGCCGCTCACCGAGACCGCCCACGACCGGCTGGCCACCATGGCCGCCCACACCGACCTGGGCGCCGGCATGGCGATCGCGATGAAGGACCTGGAGATCCGGGGCGCCGGCAACCTGCTGGGCGGCGAGCAGTCCGGCCACATCGCCGAGGTCGGCTTCGACCTCTACCTGCGGCTGGTGGGGGAGGCGGTAGCCGAGTTCCGCGGCGAGGACGCCGAGCCCGAGCCGGAGATGCGGATCGAGCTGCCTGTGGACGCCCACCTGCCGGTCGACTACATCGAGAGCGAGCGGCTCCGGCTGGAGATGTACAAGCGGCTGGCGGCCGTCACCACGTCCGCCGAACTGGACGCCGTCCGCGAGGAACTGCTCGACCGCTACGGCGAACCGCCGGAGCCGGTGCGTGCGCTCCTGGCGGTCGCGGCGTTCCGGCTGGAGGCCAGGCGGCGCGGGGTCACCGAGGTGATCCAGGCCGGCACCAACATCCGGTTCGCGCCGGCGGAACTGCCGGAGTCGACCCAGCTGCGCCTGGCGCGGGTCTACCCGGGATCCCAGTACCGCAAGGCCGCCGGATTCCTGCTGGTGCCGCGTCCGATGACCCGTCCGATCGGGGGCCAGCCGGTGACCGACGCCGCCCTGCTGGAGTGGGCGACCAAGCTGCTCGGCGATGTCTTCGCGGTCGCGGCGAGCCACTAGTATCGACCCCATCGAGAGCGAGGAGTCCAGGATGAGACGGGCCATGCGGGCAGTGGTGGCGAGCGTGCTCGCGGGGATGCTGGCGCTGACCGGCTGCGCGGCGCAGAATCCGCGCATGGCGGCCGAGGTCAACGGTGTGCAGATCGCGCAGACGCAGGTGGACTTCGTCGCCGACGCGCTGGCCGTGATGTTCCAGACGCCCGATGCACCCGGCGACCAGCAGCGGCTGGCGGCGGCCATCCTGGTGAGCAACGAGGTCGGTCGCGCCGTGGCGGCCACCAGCGGCATCGCGGTCAGCGATGCGGATCGCGACACGCTGATCGCCTCCTACCAGGACCTCACCGCGTTGTCGCAACAGCCCGGCATGGCGCAGGTGGTGTCCGACTACGCCGGGGTCGCGCTGATCCGCACCGAGCTCGGCGAGGAGGCCTTCGCTGCCGCCGCCGCGAAGGTTCCGGTCACGCTCAACCCGCGGTTCGGCGACTGGGATCCGAGGGTCGCGCAGCTGGGCAGCGAGACCGGCTCGCTGTCGATCCCGGCTCCGGTCGGCTGAGCGCACCGCGAATCCGGATTCGTCCGGCGTCTCCCAGCGGATGCCTCCCTGCTCTAGGGTTAGTGGTGTCCGACTTCACCTCTGAAAGGCTCAACAGTGGCATTCATCGATCAGATCGGCGCGCGCCAGATCCTCGACTCGCGCGGCAACCCCACAGTCGAGGTGCAGGTGCTCCTCGATGATGGCTCCGAAGGCACCGCCGCTGTGCCGTCCGGTGCCTCCACCGGCGCCTTCGAGGCCGTCGAACTCCGCGACGGCGACGCTGCCCACTACGGCGGCAAGGGCGTGCTGAAGGCCGTCGAGAATGTCATCGAGCAGATCGCTCCGGAAGTCCTGGGACTGGACGCCACCGCGCAGCGCGCCCTCGACGACGCGATGATCGAACTCGACGGCACCCCGAACAAGGCATCCCTGGGCGCGAACGCGATCCTGGGCGTCTCTCTGGCCGTCGCGCACGCCGCGGCCGAGTCGGCCGAGCTGCCGCTCTACCGCTACCTGGGCGGCCCCACCGCCAACCTGCTGCCGGTGCCGATGATGAACATCCTCAACGGTGGGTCGCACGCCGACTCCAACGTCGACATCCAGGAGTTCATGATCGCTCCGATCGGCGCTGCCACCTTCGCCGAGGCGCTTGAGATGGGCGCCGGCGTCTACCACGCCCTCAAGGCCGTGCTGAAGGCTCGCGGCCTGGCCACCGGCCTGGGCGACGAGGGCGGCTTCGCCCCCAACCTGGCCTCCAACGCCGAGGCCCTCGACCTCATCATCGAGGCCATCCAGAACGCCGGCTACGCACCGGGCAAGGATGTCGCCCTGGCCCTGGACGTGGCCGCCTCCGAGTTCTACAACGAGGATGGCAGCTACTCCTTCGAGGGTGGCTCCAAGAGCGCGGCCGAGATGACCGCCTACTACGCCGACCTGGTCGCCAAGTACCCGCTGGTCTCGATCGAGGATCCGCTGAACGAGGACGACTGGGATGGCTGGAAGACCATCACCGACGAGCTCGGCGACAAGGTGCAGCTGGTCGGCGACGACCTGTTCGTCACCAACGTCGAGCGCCTGCAGCGGGGCATCGACACCAGCACCGCCAACGCGCTGCTGGTGAAGGTGAACCAGATCGGTACCCTGACCGAGACCATCGACGCGGTCACCCTGGCCCACCGCAGCGGCTACACCACCATGATGAGTCACCGCTCCGGCGAGACCGAGGACACCACGATCGCCGACCTGGCCGTCGCCCTGGGCTGCGGCCAGATCAAGACCGGCGCTCCGGCTCGTACCGAGCGGGTGGCCAAGTACAACCAGCTGCTGCGCATCGAGGAGGACCTGGAGGACGCCGCGCGCTACGCCGGCGCCGCCGCCTTCCCGCGTTTCAAGGCGTAGCCACCTATCCTTGACCGTGATGAAGGTCAGGGATCATGGCGCGCGACACGCGTAGCCCACGCTCAGCCGGTACCGGTCCGGGACGCTCCACGAGGCGTCCCCGGACCGGTACTGCTGCGTCAGCGCCCGATCCGGAGGCAACGGTCAGCCTGCCCGGGCTGCCGGGTACGCCGACGGGACCGAAACAGACCCTGCTGGGCCTGGGAGCGCGGGTCACCGGACGAGCGCTGATACTGGTGGCGGTCTTCGTGGTGCTCGGCCTGTCGTACGCCTCCAGCCTGCGGATCTACCTCGATCAGCAGCACCAGTTGGCTCTGGCCGATCAGCAGATCACCGAGCGAACCGCCCAGATCGCCGAACTGCAGGACGAGCTCGACCGCTGGAGCGACCCAAACTTCGTGCGTGCCCAGGCCCGCGACCGGCTGGGCTGGGTGCTGCCCGGCGAGATCGGCTACCGCGTTGTGGGGCAGGACGGCCAGCCGATCGGCGGCGGCGTCACCCTCGAGGCCGAGCAGCAGCTGCCGGCCGGCGAACACGAGCCGATGTGGTGGGACCGGCTGTGGGGCTCTGTCCGCACGGCCGACGCCCCCGTCCGCAAGGTCACCACCCGCTGACCATGCCCATCGAACCCATGACTGCCGCTGACGAGGCGGCGATCGAAGCTCAACTCGGACGCCGGCCGCGGGGCGTGGTCGGCATCGCCTGGCGCTGCGCTACCGGCGAGCCCGGCGTGGTGGCGACCGAGCCCAGGCTGCCCGACGGCACGCCGTTCCCCACCACCTACTACCTGACCTGCCCGACGATGACCTCGGCGGTCTCGACGCTGGAGGCGGGTGGCGTGATGGCCGAGATGACCGCCCGGCTCGGTGACGATCCGGAGCTGGCCGCCGGCTACCGCAGCGCGCACCAGGCATACCTGGCCGATCGCGCTCGCTACGGCGAGGTGCCTGAGATCGCCGGCATCAGCGCGGGCGGGATGCCCACCCGCGTCAAGTGCCTGCACGTCCTGGTCGGCCACGCGCTGGCCGCCGGTCCCGGGGTGAACCCGCTGGGCGACGAGGCTGTCGAACTCCTGATCGCCGCCGGTGTCCCCTGCGTGCGCTCGGCTCGCTAGGCTGCCGACCGGGCCCCCATAGCCCAACTGGCAGAGGCAGGCGGCTTAAACCCGCTCCAGTACGGGTTCGAATCCCGTTGGGGGCACAAGCGATTGAGGCGGACAAGAGGAATGCTCGCATTTCAGGAGCGAGTGCTCGCGCTCGTCGCCGTGCCGCGCCCTGCCGCACAGCCAGCGCTCAGGAATGTCGCCTACCATTGGTGTCTGACGACGGTTCACCGCCGCCAACCAAGGAGGACACACCCACCATGCAGAGCAACAACCCGGTGCTCGCCAAGACCGACTGGGGTCAGTCGCAGCAGCCCGTCCAGGGATACCCGCAGGATCCGAACGCGCAGCAGTTCTACGGCCAGCAGTATCCGCAGGATCCCAACGCCCAGCAGTTCTACGCGCAGGCGCCGGCGAACGTGATGACGATCGACGACGTGATCACCAAGTCCGCGATCACCCTCGGCACGGTCGTGCTGGTCGCCGCCATGACGATGTGGGCGTTCGAGACCGGCCTTCTGCCGATGGCCCTGTTGCAGCCGGTGGTCATCGTCGGCGCACTGGTCGCCTTCGGCGTGGTGCTGATGGTCAGCTTCCGCCGGCAGATCAAGCCCGGCTTCGTGCTGGCCTACGCTGCCATCGAGGGCGTCTTCCTCGGCGCGGTCAGCTTCATGTTCGAGTATATCTACCCCGGCATCGTCATCCCCGCGGTGCTGGGCACCTTCGTCGCGGCCGGCGCCACGCTGGCCGCCTACAAGTTCTTCCGGATCAAGGTCACCAACAAGTTCCGCAAGATGGTGATCATTGGCACCTTCGCGTACGCGGGCGTGCTGCTGGTGAACCTGGTCCTGTCGCTGTTCGGCATCGATCTGGGCATCATCTCGATCACCGGCGGCGTCAGCTGGATCGCGCTGCTCGCCTCTGCGGTCGGCGTCAGCCTGGCGGTGTTCAACCTGATCCTCGACTTCGACTACATCGAGCAGGGGATCGCGATGCGCGCTCCGGCCAGCGAGTCCTGGCGCGGCGCCTTCGGTCTCACCGTCACCATGGTGTGGCTCTACATCGAGATCCTGCGGATCCTCTCCTACTTCCGCCGGTAGTACCTTCAACGACAATGCGGCTCACTGAAGTGGGTCGCATTTGTCATGCCGGAGGAGACCTCAGCCGGCGTCCTGCCAGGCTTCCGCCAGGGACCGCAGATGGCGCTCCAGAAGGGTGCGCGCACTGGCGGACCAGCGAGTGGCAGACCAGCGGTCCACCGGGATCCAGGCTGCGGCACCGGTGGTGCCGCCGACGTCGTGGACGACCGGCGTCGTCGGGTTCGGGCACCGTCCGGCGAAGATGATCCGGACGGCGTGGAAGTCCTCGATCGGGCCGGACGGGGAGCGTCCGATCCAATGGTCGGTCTGCAGATCCAGCAGGTGGGAGATCTCGAGTTCCTGGCCGGTCTCCTCGTCCACTTCGCGCGTCACGGCCTCGGCCGCGGCCTCACCGGGATCGATTCCGCCGCCGGGCAGCCCCCACAGGCCGGGCACGGCTGTCTTGTCGGAGAACTGGGTGGCCAGAATCCCCCGTGACGAGAGGGCGATGACGTAGGCGGCCAGCCGCTGCCGGACGACCGGGGTGACATCGTCGGTCAGATCCAGCCCGGGATCCATCGATCGGGTGCGAGGGGGGATCCGGGGGGAGATCCGGCGGCCGTGCCGCACCACCTGGACGGTGAAGGCCAGTTCGGGGGCATGCCCCTGGACGGAGAGTGGCCGGATCACGCGATAGCCGCGCTCCCAGACCAGCCGGTGCGGGTCGGCGCCATGCGGCAGGGTGCGACTGAAAACCGGCGACCCGCCGGCCACCTCGACACCGATGATCCGCATCGATTCATCATGACCCAGCCCGACGGGGAAACCAAGCGGACTCCCCGGCTATGCTCTGGCCAGCTTGCATCGCGCGATGCGGGTCACCGGCTGGGATCCAACGGCGGACCCGCCGGACGAAGGGGGGGTGCGATGATCAAGTACCTCGGCTCGAAACGCCGGCTGGTCGCCCAACTCGGCGCGCTGGCGGAAGCCTCCGGAGCGGCGACTGCGCTCGACCTGTTCACCGGAACCACCCGGGTGGCGCAGGAGTTCTGCCGGCGCGGCGCCTTCGTCACCGCGGTCGACACCGCCAGCTACTCCGAGGTGCTCGCGCAGTGCTACGTGGCGACCCCGGCGCAGGAGATCGATCCGGCGGAGGTGGCCGAGGAGCTGGCCCGGCTGGCTGCGCTGCCCGACAGGCGCGGCTACGTCACTGAGGTGTTCGCCGAACGCGCCCGCTACTTCCACCCCAGCAATGCGCTGCGGATCGACGCGATCCGGGAGGGCATCGACCTGTTCTATCCCGAGGGGCCGCTGCGGCCGATCCTGCTGACCGCGCTGCTGGAGGCCGCCGACGCGGTGGATTCCACCGTCGGCGTGCAGATGGCCTACCTCAAGCAGTGGGCTCCGCGCGCGCTACGGCCGCTGCGACTGCGCGCGCCCGTCCTCACGCCGGGAGGCGGCCGGGCCGTGCGCGGGGATGCTGCCAGGGTAGTGGGGGAGTTGCCCGCGGTGGATCTGGCCTACCTCGACCCCCCCTACAACCAGCATCGCTACTTCAACAACTACCACGTCTGGGAGACCCTGGTGCGCTGGGACGCCCCCGACCACTACGGGGTGGCCTGCAAGCGCCTGGACGCCCAGGACGACGCCAACCGCAGCGCCTTCAACTCCAAGCGGACGATGCCGTCAGCGCTGGCCGAGGTGATCGCGCGGGTGCGCGCCGACGTGGTGGTGGTGTCGTTCAGCAACGAAGGCTTCCTGCCGATCGAGGAGCTGGAGGAGATGCTGGCGGTACGTGGCCAGCCGGTCGAGGTGCTCGCCTTCGACACCCGGCGCTATATCGGCTCGGTGATCGGGGTCTACTCACCCGGTGGGGTGAAGGTGGGGGCCGAGCGGCACCACCGCAACGTCGAGTACCTGCTGGTCAGCGCCCCGGAGGCGATGCTCGCCACCCTGGTCGGTGCCGTCGAGGATGCCGGCTGAGCGGTCACGAATCCGGCAGCTCCTGGCCGTCCAGGTCGGTGACCAGCGATTCGGTGCCGATGGTGAAGTACATGCGTGGCACCCCGGTCTCGGCCCGATCGTCGACGGTGACCGACCACTCGACCTGGCCGTCCCAGCCTTCCTCCCGGAGCGTGCGCTCCACCACCAGCCAGATCGCGTCGGGATCGATCGAGCCGGTGGGGAATGCCGGTA
>Ga0102832_1001845_pt1 | contig 14517 bp, 11 predicted proteins | sample EBPBio282013_DNA_FD_88942 | JGI IMG/M metagenome (GOLD analysis project Ga0102832, IMG submission 88942) | Wastewater treatment Type I Accumulibacter community from EBPR Bioreactor in Madison, WI, USA - Reactor 2_5/28/2013_ DNA (Illumina Assembly) | ecosystem: Engineered > Bioreactor > EBPR >...
CCTGCTGCGCGACGAACAGGGCCGCTGGCAGGCACGCGCCGGCTGGAGCAACACCGCTGACCCGACGCCGATCGACGCCGGCAGGTGCGCGCATCCCGTGCTGATCTTCGACGGCCACGCCAGCCAGCGCCTGAGCTTTGCGACGACCGACACCCGCTTTCGCGGGGACGGCGAGGAACTGGCTGGACGACTGGTGCTGCCAGCTGGCGACGGGCCGGCTCCCATCGCCGTGCTGGTGCATGGTTCCGAAGCCAATTCCGCGGTGATCTACAACTATTTCCAGCGCCTGCTGCCGGCCCACGGGATCGGCGTGTTCGTGTACGACAAGCGCGGCACGGGCAACAGCAGCGGACGCTATTCCCAGGATTTCAGTCTGCTCGCGAACGACGCGGTCGCCGCACTGAAGGAAGCGCGCCGCCTGATCGAGCTCGCCTACACCAAGCGCCCCGACGACGGCTACATCATCGACAGCCTCGGATGGATGCTCTTCACCCTCGGCGAATACGACAAAGCCGTGGTGCATCTCGAGAAAGCCGTCGAAGCCGCGCCCGCCGACGCCACCATCAACGAACACTTTGGTGACGCGTTGTGGAAGGTCGGCCGCCGCGTGGAAGCGCGCTACCAGTGGCAGCGCGCCCTCATCCTCGACGTCGAAGACGCCCAGCGCGCCGCGATCACCAAAAAACTCGAGCAGGGTCTGGCGTCGAAGTAGGCGCGGCGCTCTTGTTTTCTGGTCATGCCCGGCGTCGCGGAATGGACACCAAGGCGCATCCAAAACTCAGGCCTTCACCCTCGGCGAAAGTCCGGGGGCCAGGATGGTGAAGCGCCATCCCACGCCGCGAACGCCGCCGTGTCTGCATCAATCCAGTCTTGAAACCTTGGCCCCTGGACATAAGGCCCGGGATGACCGCGGCGTGTTGTGCTACGTCTTTGTCCCATGACCTCCGCCACCGCCCCCCTCTCCGTCTTCGCGCCGGCCAAGATCAATCTCACGCTGCACGTCTGCGGACGCCGCGCGGACGGTTATCATCTGCTCGACTCCCTCGTCGTCTTCGCCGGCGCCGGCGACTGGATCAGGGTGCGCCGCGCCGATGATATCCGCCTCGACATCACCGGTCCCTATTCCGAGGGTCTCTCCGGCGAGGGCGACAATCTGGTCACGCGTGCCGCCCGCCACCTCCTCGCCGTCACCGGCCGGAAAGAAGGTGCGCATATCACCCTCGAGAAGAATCTCCCCATTGCCTCGGGCATCGGCGGTGGATCGTCGGACGCGGCGGCGACGCTGATCGCGCTGTCGCAGCTCTGGGACGAGAACCTCGCCCAACTCGCGGACACCGACCTCGCAGCCAAATTAGGCGCCGATGTTCCGGTGTGCCTGCGCCGGGCCCCGGCCTTCATGCGCGGTATCGGCGAGCTGCTGACCCCGGCCCCTGATCTTCCGTCCGCATGGCTGGTGCTGGTGAACCCCAATACACCGCTGGCGACCAAGACCGTGTTCGGCGCGCTCGGCGGCCGCTATTCGGCGCCGCAGCCCGAAGCGATCTACGCGGGGCTTCCCACGGCCGCCGACCTTGCCCGCGCGCTCAAGAACGGCCGCAATGACCTGGCCGCCCCGGCGGAGGAGGTCATGCCCGGGATCGCCGAGATGCGCGCGGCGCTGGAGGAGACACAAGGCTGCCTCCTGGCCCGGATGTCCGGCAGCGGACCGACCTGTTTCGGGCTTTATGGGGAATCCCAGGCCGCGCACGCCGCCGCCGCCGCCCTGAAAGCCGCCCGGCCGGGCTGGTGGGTGGCCCCCGCGCCGCTGCTGTAAGCCCCAACCTTATGTAAGCTTCAGTAACGGCCAAGCCCCTCTGTAACAGGGCTTTTTCGGCCCCTACGGCCCTCAAGACGGGGTATGATATGCGCCGGGCTTTGTGAATTGCCCGGCCCCTTTAGTCCCGTATGTTCCGGATCATGATGAATACGGTTGCCCGCCTCGTCCGCCTCGGCCTTTCGGCCCTTCTGGTTCTGGTCGCCTTTGTTGGCGCGGCTTCGGCTCAGGATGTCTTCAAATCCGACCAAAGCCGCGCGGCTTTCATTGTCGATCGCACGGCGGTCGAGCCCGGCAAGAGTATCTGGGTGGCCCTTGAGCTCGACATGATCCCGGGCTGGCATACCTATTGGCGCACGCCCGGCGATTCCGGGCTGCCGGCCGAGATCGAATGGAATCTGCCCGAAGGCGTCACCGCGGGTCCGATCCAGTGGCCGACACCGGAACGCATCCCGTTCAGCGACCTCATGAACTTCGGCTATCACGACACCGTTTTGCTGCTCACCGAACTGCGGATCAGCGATCAGGTGCCGGCGGGCGAACTGAAGATCAACCCCGTCGCCCACTGGCTGGTCTGCGCCGACATCTGTATTCCGCAGGATGCGGCACTCAGCCTGCGGCTGACGGTCGGGCCCGGCGGGATCGAGACGAACTACAGCGAGATGATCGCGGCCTCGCGCACGGCCTTGCCGCAGCCTGCGACGTGGCCCGCGAACGCGAGCGTTCGCAATGGCATCCTCACCATCACCGCCCGCCCGGACCACGGCGACAAGGTCACGGGCGCGGTGTTCTTCCCCTACGACGAAGGCGTCATCGTCAACGCCGCGCCGCAAGGGCTGGAGATCAACAACAACGAACTGCGCCTTGCAATCCCGACCGGCGAAAAGGCCGCCACCGTGAAAGCCCTCAACGGCCTCCTGGTCGTGCAGGCGGGCGGGGCCAGCGCCGCCGGATACGAGATTTCCGCGCCCATCGCCGCGGGCGCCGCCGCGAGCGCGCCGCCGGTGGAAGCAATGTCGTTGGCGTTGGCGCTCCTGCTCGCCTTTGCCGGCGGCCTCGTTCTCAACGTCATGCCGTGCGTGCTGCCGGTGCTGGTGATGAAAGCCATGAGCTTCATCACGCGCGGCGCCGAGGATCCGGGCGCCTTGAAGCGTGACGGCCTTGCTTATACCGCGGGCGTGATGGTGGCCTTCGGTGTGCTTGTCGCGGCCCTCCTCGCCTTGCGGGCCGGATCAAGCGCGGTCGGTTGGGGTTTCCAGCTCCAATCGCCGCCGTTTGTCGCGACCCTCGCGTTCATCATGCTCGCTCTCGGTCTCTCGCTGTCCGGCGTGTTCACCATTGGCGGCTCCTTCGGCGTAGGACAAAGCCTGACCGCGCGCGGCGGCGCCAGCGGCTCGTTCTTCACCGGCCTGCTTGCCGTCGTGGTGGCGACGCCGTGTACGGCGCCCTTCATGGGCGCGGCGCTCGGTTTCGCGCTGACGCAGTCGCCGGTCATGACCGTGCTGATCTTCGAAGCGCTCGCGCTCGGTCTCGCCTTCCCCTACCTCGTCATCAGCTTCGTGCCCGGCGTCGCCCGGCGTCTGCCGCGTCCCGGGATGTGGATGGAGCGCGTGAAACAGGTCCTCGCGTTCCCGCTTTATGGCGCGGCGGCGTGGCTGGTGTGGGTTCTCTCACAACAAGTCGACGCGGCCGGTTTCGCCGTGGGGCTCGCAGGCTTGGTGTTCGTGGGCTTCGCCGCGTGGCTGTGGGGCACCGCCGCCATGTCGGGCCCGCGCGCCCAGATGTGGGCCAAGGTGACCGCTGTCGCGTCCATCGCGATTGCCTTGGCGTCGATCGCCGCCCTGCGCGATCAGGCGCCGATGACCGCCAGCACCCAGGCCGCCGCGCCGGCCACGAATTACGAAGCCTATTCGGAGGCGCGCCTCGCCCAATTGCAGGCCGAAGGCCGTCCGGTGTTCGTGAACTTCACCGCCGCCTGGTGCATCAGCTGTCTGGTGAACGAGAAAGTCGCCCTCTCCCGGCCGGAAGTGGTCGCGGCGCTCAAGGACCAGAATGTCGCCTACCTGAAGGGCGATTGGACCAACCGCAACGCCGAGATCGCCGGCGCTCTGCATAAGCTGGGCCGCGACGGGGTGCCGCTCTACGTGTTGTACTCACCGAAGGCCGAACCTAAGATTCTGCCCCAGGTGCTGACACCCTCTCTGGTGGTCGAAGCCCTTAAAGCCCTTTAAATGCAATGCGATGCGATCCGGAAAACCGGGACCCGCTTTTCCGCACCGCATTGGTAAACCGCCATTTTTTGACGATTGCGGCCCGCGCCTATTTTGCATAGTGTCCGGCGCGTTGGGGCGTCGCCAAGCGGTAAGGCATCGGTTTTTGGTACCGACATTCCTAGGTTCGATTCCTAGCGCCCCAGCCATCCAGTCTCACAGGGGAGAACTTTCTCTCCGCCGCGACTGAAAAATTCCCACAATTCAAAACATTATCGGCTATTCCCCGCCCCGCGGATTGCGTTGCACGTACTTATAAGTGCGATGTTGGGCGAGATGGGGCCCATTTTCTCTGAAGGGCACTTTCGAGCGCAATTCGTTGCGCCTAACCCGCTCGCTTCCGGCAGTTAGGCGTCCGCCACCACGCACCGCAACATCCCTCGCGAGCGACCTCTCCGGGAGAATCAGTCGATAATAAAGTTATCGGGCGGGGAAGCCGAGAACACGCCTTTGGGCGGCCCAGTCGAGCGGCAAATTCGCCGACGCCGCTTTGACCTTTAGGCCGAGCGGCTGGCGTCCCTCATAGATGGCTTGGACGATGTCCGGCGCTAGGAAGGCGAGCGGCATGATGCGAGTCGCATACGTCGTGCTTACGCCATCACGCCGGGCGAGTTCACTCAGTGCTCCCCCTGCTCGGATCTCTCGATCCCATTTCGTTGCGCGTGCGACCGCGAGGACTAAGTTTGCGTTGATGAGCCTATGTGCTCCATCAGAGTCCAGGGTGATCATAGACTTCTGACGCCCGGACCGTGTCACACGGACAGCCACGATCAAATCTACGATTAACGGCCTGGTAGCGGACACCCCAGGAAGACCGGTCGGCGTGTCGCTTTCTAACGCAGCGATGGCCTTTTGCAGATCGACCGTCACCTTAACTTGGGTTGGCCCAACGATGACCTTCTGAACGATAACCCGAGTGAGATCAGTCCAGGCGGTTTCGCCTTCGAATTTCGCTGTGTAGCGTCGGATGTCCCCGATCAGCGCCTGCTGCGCATCTAGGTCCAGTTCTAGTCGCGACAGCTCACGTCTCAGATTTTCGTCGCTGGAGCAAAGGTCCCGCACCTGATCGACGACGAGGCTCTCAATTTCTTCGGCCGGCACCCGTTTGATTGAACCCAACCGATCCAGTTGGTTCTGAACGACTGCCCAAGACACGTAGTAGCGATATCTGACGGCCCCCTTTTGTGTGTGGGAGGGCGTCAGCTTATTTCCGCGATCATCAAACAGAAGCCCAGCCAGTAGGCTTGTATGGTTGGCCTTCTGCCCGGAGGCACGATCATTTCCATTCTTGTTCAAGAGCGCCTGGACTTCGTCCCAGGTCGACCGTGCAATTATCGCCGAATGCCGCCCTTCGTAGATCTGACCCTTGTGAACAATTTCGCCGAGGTAGGTACGATTTTTGAGGATGTAATAAAGATGGCCACGTCCAAGGCGGGTTCCGCCCGTCGCGCGGCCGGTTCCGCTGACGCGCCGTTTTGAATAAATGGCCCGTTTGATCAACTCAGCTTCCATACGACGAACACACTTGAGTTCGAGGTACAGCGCAAAGATCGTCCGCACCTGCTCGGCTTCGACCTCATTTATGACCAGTTGGTGGTCCTGAAGGTCGTATCCGAGCGGATATCCGCCTCCCATAAACATGCCCTTGCGCTTGGAGGCCGCGATCTTGTCGCGAATCCGCTCGCCGGTTACTTCGCGTTCGAACTGAGCAAAGGAAAGGAGAACATTTAAAGTAAGGCGCCCCATCGAAGTAGTCGTGTTGAATTGCTGCGTCACCGAGACGAATGAGACGCCGTACGCGTCGAATAGTTCAACCAACTTTGCAAAATCCGCGAGGGATCGCGTAAGCCGGTCGACCTTGTAAACAACAACGACTGAGACTTTGCCCGCTTTAATATCGGCCATAAGTTCCTCCAGCGCGGGACGCTCCATATTCCCGCCGGAGAAGCCGCCGTCGTTATATTGCTTGGGTACCAGCCGCCATCCTTCGTGACGCTGACTGGCGATATACGCCTCGCAGGCTTCACGCTGAGCGTCCAAAGAGTTGAAAGCTTGCTCAAGGCCCTCTTCAGAAGACTTACGAGTATAAACCGCGCACATCAGGTCCTTATGGTCAGAGCGCATTACGACCTCTCTCACCGTTATTTTTTAAGCCGAAGAAAGCCGGCCCGGACCATCGGGTGCCGGTGATCTGGCGGGCGATGACCGACAGACTCTTGAAGACGACACCTTGGAAGCGATAGCCGCCGTCGATCACTTCTACTTCATGGACGGCGCCTCGCCACTCGCGGTAGATGCGAGCACCGGCCTTGAGCGATCGCGTCTGCGTCGCCGCCTCCAGGCCTCCGCCCGCTTTTGCGTCCGCGACCTTCATCAAAGCGCGATACAAGGTCTTTCCAATACCACCGTGCACACCGACTTGAAACTCGTGGGCAATGGCGCGAAGCAGATATTCCCGCCGAGTATTCTTTGGTGGCGAACCGCCGATGATTTTGGTCCAGGCTGACTTCAGGTCGTCCAGGGACAGGCCTGAGAGATGAGCGAGTTTTGCAGGCAAGTCAGTTGCCTCAAGAACCGCCACCCGCCGCAAGGTCGGAACGGATGGCGTCGAACTTTTCTTAGACGGGTTGGACATGATACCGGCGGACCCCATCTGCGGCCTTTTCCGAAGTGAGCTTTAAACCAGCCGTCTTCTTAATTTTTCCTGATAAGAAGCCGCGCACGCTATGCGACTGCCAGCCGGTCGCCTTCTTTAGATCATCTATGCTTGCTCCGCCCTTGCGCTTGAGGAGGTCGATACAAATCGCCGCTTTTGATTTGCGCTGCTCCACTGACTGCGAAGGACGGCCTACAGCGGCGCTCAATTTACTTTTGGGCTTTTTCTTCGTTTTTTGCTTAGTCATGCGATCCTCCTATTTATCGGCGAAATTGCCGATGGACCGCATGCACGCTTCCTTCGCGCTCTAGATCAAGCGAAAGGCAGGATCATTCCATTGCGTATTGTGGGCAGAACAATATTTTTGTGATCCGCATAGGGGCCGATTTAGGCGACACGAGTAACCATTTGCCGAATTACTTCGATGAAAGCGGGAGAAAGGGCGGCATTCCCAAACCCGCTTATGTCTACGGGTACCCATTGGCCGGTCGAGCCGCGCCGTAGGCGCACCGTGGCCGGTACGAGTCCGCCCCAATGATAGAAGTAGGACTTACCCGCCAGGATCTTTGCGAAATACTCTACGCAACAATTATTCATTCGCCGGCCCTCGTGCTGGAGCTTGCGGAACGTATCGATTGGCTCAAAGGGCTGCGGAAGAAGTACGGGTGGGCGTGGGAACGGAGCCGCAGCGGCAAGTCGGCGTTCCCATCGCTCCGTCATATCCTCGATATCAGACCTACCCCTTACGGCCTCCATCTGCTTCGCGATCGAAGTCTGGACCGTTGTATCCAGCAGCGGATGCTTGCGAATACGCTTGAGGAATGCAGATGCAGCCGAACCGCCGTTTAGAACGCCGGCTATCGCCTTTGGTCGCGAGAGCCATGTTGGCAGGGCCGCAAGGGTTCGGAGCGATTCAACTTTGATGTCGCTCAGGTACCACAGGGTTCTTATCTTCTGAGGCGACCGGACCAGCGCACACAACGCGGATGCGTCGCTTCTATCGAGGGCACCGCCAATAAGTTTCTTAAGTAGTTTGATACAAGACGTAGCTTCCGATGCGGTGAGGAAGTCCGCCAGGAGGCTTAACGGGTCGTCCCGGTATATCCGCTCATGAAACAAGCGTCTCTGGTGACGCGATAGGCTCGCTGCACCTCCAAGCAGCCACATCAAGCTCGCAAATCGTCCATGCCAGCGCCGCTCCATCAACCAGTCGGAAAATGCTTCGAAGAACCAACAGGCTTCTAAGCCAAGCCACGAAGATTGGGCGAGCGCCGCGGTGGACTGCTGGAACCGCTGGGGCATCAACTCGAGATACGCGCTGACTTCGTCGGGCGACCCTTCAGGATCTGGAAAATCAAAAACATCGAGCGAAAACAAGTCTTGGTAGTCTTCAAGAATCTTATCGATCCTTACGCGCCGCCCTGGCGTTCCGTACCAAAACTCTGCCTCGACGCATTGCCCAAATGGACGAACATGCTCAAACGCGAAGTTCGGCACAAACTCTGTGATGCCTTCGGTAGTACGCTTCCAGGCACCGAATATCGTATCCCATCTTCCATAAATGTATTCCGACTGCGGGTACGTCTCGACGAGCGCCGTTCGCGTCAGTGAAAGCGTTGTTCGGCTACGCTGATGGTCATCAAGATGCGAAGCAACCTGGCGCATGCGCCGTAACCTAAATCACGAACGACGACGCCCGGTCGATATGGTGCGCGACCTTACGCGCGGAACCTTCTCATCGCGTGTCGCGATTTCTATTGTTGCAGCGATCGCTGCGAGATTTTTTGCGATCTTACCTAATTCTCGTCCTGCATTATGATAATCGCGGGGCCTCAATCGTGGACTCTGGCCCCTGGACACTCTGATATGAAGATCTTCGAGCGCGCCGGTCGCTAGCGCGAACAGCTGGCAAATAAGGTCGCGTCGGTATTTGTTCATGCTGACTCCCTGGAACAGGGACAGCACCGCTTCTTCAAAGCAGCAAGTCCAGCGCAATCAGGATAATTTTATTATCCGAACCGGCGTTCGCCTAAGGGCGAAGCAAATCGAGATAATTAACGCCGAGGGCCTCGGCGATTTCATAAACGCTGACGACCGTCGGATTACGTAGGCCGTTCTCAAGCCCACTAATGTATTGCTGGCTGAAACCCGAAGAATCGGCAAGTTCTTCCTGGGTCATCCCCTTTTTCAGGCGAATTCGCTTTACGTTCCCGCCGACAAGTTTGCGCATATTCATACGCAATCGTCGGGCAGATACATACTATAAATTTATCCACTATAATATGTATTATAGGGTCCACGTCCCTACTGACCTGAGGACAACCATGCGGAACGCCACGCGATTTGCGGTCTTAGCCTTAACCCTCACGACGTGCGCCGGCTGCGCACCACCTGGTTATCATTACAATGTAGGTGAATTTACGCTGACCCCCGACGCTCCCCCTCCGCTCTCCGCAGCGCCGATGCTAAGGCCAGAAATCGGCGATGGTTTCTTTCCAACACAGCTGGCTGGGGATCACTACGCTGTTTGCCGCCAATGGAGAGACGCCGGCTTACATGCCTTTAATTCTTATTGGTCCCAGAAGAAACATGAGAAGTTGGCGAAGGATATAGAGACCGAAGCAAGGTCGGTGGGTTGGAACGACTACTCGGTTCAACAATTGCTACGGATCGTGGCGGAGGCTCAGGGCACTGGTTGGAAGGATGTGCCATCGCAAGCTTTCGGAACACGAGTTTACGAAGCCTGTCTCGTCGGTTGGGAGACCTCATCAACCGAGGAACAGCGCACTGCAGAAGCAGAGGAACGTGCTAGGCGTAAAATTGAGGCCGAAGAAACACGTGAGCGGGCACTCGCGCAAATGGAACGCGCGGAGGTATGCTCGAATTACGCAAACGTCGCGCGGCAACTTATTATCTTTAAGAAAATGACTGTCCCGCCCTGGACATATAGGCGGGCGGCCTTATGGGCAGCCTCTCAGGCGTACGGACCGAACGGCGAGATGTATATGCACTCGGAGGCCGATGGCGATGCTCTCATGGCGTTGGCTGCGGCGGCCTATTTCGCTCCTGGCCGATATGGAGACAATCCCCATGCCTTTTCCGAATACGCGCGAAGAGAATGCATGAACGGACACCTTCTAGATGCATCTTCTTCCGACCCTGTCGCTACGGAAGCACCGCAGGGTCGTCGCTAACGATAAATGACGCGCTCCATTCATGGATGGCCGTGCTCTAATCATCGTCGGTAATAGTTACCAGGGCCGAACCGTCTGTCAGCGTGGTGTATCCGTCGCCGGCAGTGATATTCACCAGGAACGCTTCGTCACCTTCCGCGGAAGTATCCTGCGCCGTCGTAATCTCGATAGTGGCGGTCGTATCACCTGGCGCGAAGACCGCGTAGCCGGATTTCGACGTATAATCATCTGCACTTTGAGCCGTGCTATCGACCGTGGTGTACGGGATGTATTGCCAGAACCCAGCAACCGACCGGGTTACGGTTAGAGTCGCAGTTCCCCCTTCGGCCACGGTTTGGTCAGCAATTGAGATGTTTGTGGCGCTATCGTCGTCGACAACCTTCACCTTGGCGGTCGGCTGGGAAATTCCTGGGTTGTTCGAGCCATTGTGCTCCAAGTAAATCCAGAGATACTCCTCTCCCTCGACTACCGTGTCCTGCGTCGCCGTTATTGACTTAGTAACGCTCGTCACGCCTGCCCCGAACGTCACGGTATCAGAATAATCGCCGCTGGAATGGCTAGGAGAATAATCCGTGTAGGCCGCCGTGCCATTGCGGGTGTGATACTTAATTGTCTGACTGCTCGAGGTAGAGCCTGTACGTGTGAACGTCACATTTACCGCGCTCCCCTCGGCCACAGAGGCATCGCCCACGCTAATTTGAGATCCCGGCACAGCCGTGCCCGTAATGGTCACAAGCGCTGATTGGGGCGATCCAAACGTGGCGCCATTATTCACGGAATTCATCATCACAGTGAATGTCTCGTCGATTTCCGAAGCGCCGTCGACGAGAGTTTCGATCGATATCGTTTTGCTGGTCTCGCCGGCGGCGAACTGCAGCACGCTGTCGCTAACCGGTATATAGTCCGCGGAACCGCCGGTCTGCGTCGTACCGTTCAGCACGGACACGCTCACATTGTGCGTCGACGCTGTGTCGCCGGTGCGGTTGATCGTCACCATTGCCGTTTGGCCTTCGGTGACCGTGACGTTCCCCGTAAATGCAAAACTGACCGGTGACGTCGGCGCAACAGTACCTGGAGGCGTTCCATCGTCGTCAATGATTCGGATACGAGCAATCGGATCAGTAAAACCCGGACTTCCCGAACCATCGCGATACGCATAGATCCAAAGGTACTCGTCCCCCTCAACAGTCGTATCTTGTGTTGTAGTCAGGGTAATCGTCTGAAGATTTTGTCCAAAACTCCACACTAAATCTGTCGGATTTGCAGTCGTAAAGTCGACACCGCCCGTCGCTGAGCCATTGATGGTCCGATATTTGATAGTATCGTTCACTGGCAAACTGCCCGCCCGGACAAAATGCACTTGAACGGTGCTACCTTCCATTACAACGGCATCGATGACACGGATTGATGATGCCGGCGGGCCCGTTCCAGCGATCGTGACGGTAGCTGTATCCGGGGTACCAATCGTGCCGCCGTTGTCAACCACCTCCATATGAACCGCGAAAGTCTCGTTTACTTCGGAAGCACTATCGGTAGCTACGGGAATACTGACCGTTTTGGTAATTTCATTTGCTGCGAAGGCCAACGTCGTATCAACGGCGGTATAGTCCGTGCCAGAGACGGCGGTTCCCTGGCGAGTCTTGACCACAACATTATGCGCCGTTGTCGGATCTCCCTTGCGCTTGATGGTGACGATCGCGGTGCTGCCTTCAGAAGCAGTCACATTGCCTGCAAAGACAAACCGAGCGGGTCCGAGCACGCCCATTTCATCGTCATTCGCAATGTAAGTCAGTGTGGGGATAACGACTGCTGCGTTCGTGGCCGGGCCGTAAACTGAGCCGTCGAATTGCTGCAAATTGGACAGAGATATGGAGAAGCTATCGCCAAAGACTAGCGATGGCAGGCCTTCGATAACAAGAACTTTATCTGCACCGTCGTTGGCCGCAAAATCCAACGTGATGGTCGGGCTATCGGTTACATAAACCGTACTCGGGTCAGACTGAAACCAATAGCGGTAATCAATTCCCGCTGTGGCCGTGATGTCGTTTAGATCCAGATCAATGCGCTGGGCCGCGGTGATATCGCCCATGCGCCTGATTGCAACGGTTTCCTGCTCAGCGTTATTGAATGAGCTATCGCCGTCGATGAGAAAGAACGTGCCGGCGACGGCTTTCAGAACGCGGTTGCCGACTGCGTCATAACTGAATATCTCGCGTTGCTGGACATCGGCATCAAAGTAGGTTTTTTGCTTTAGACGCCCCAGTTCATCGTAAATGAAATCTTCACGGTACTGATCGGCCGGGCCGCCTAGCACTTCCGAAAACCCAAAAAGCAAAAACACGGCTGCTCACGCAACGTGGATTAGCCACCGCCGTAACGATGCTTTGGATTTTTCACGCGGCAATTGCCTGCTCTCCCCTCGTTTGAGCAGATTTCAGACCAGCCGCTGACATTCCATTTCTGGCGCTTCAAGGCGCCTTGGCGCTCGATTCACCGTAAACGGTTGAATCTCGCGCGAATTCGGCTCAGGTTCACATCACAACCTCTGTGAGCGCAAGAGAATTTTTTCGCGCGGCTGAGTTTTGCCCGATGCCAAGTAATAATCATAAAAGATATCCACAGACCCTCGCACTGAACTGCGAGGGGCACGCGGCTTATGGCCACACTTACTGTGTTGCTTATCTCGTTGGCCGCAAATTCAGAGCTACGCGCGCGCCATCCTCGCCGGCAAGATGGGCACCGATCTCTACAGGGCGCAACAGAAGTTCGTCGTGCAGATGATCGACACCGCCCTCCAGGCACTTCACCATTGCCTCAACGGAAGAGCCATTTTTTCTCATGTATGTGAATTCGCGGTGATCCTCGCTTGCGATAAGTCTGCGAGACCGCAAAGGAATTCGGTTTCGAGGTTCAGTCTATGCTCAACCTCTTACCGTATCTGCCTGATTAGATGAGTTGCCTCTATCTCCACTTGGTTCGCGCAGTCTTCCAACTCGCCAATCCAACACCAACCTTTCAAGCTGCCAAGTTCGCGTGAATCCTTGATTGAAAACTCTACGGTATACAGAACTTGCTCCCTGCCGTCGTTGACCGCAGTCATTACATGATCTGCAATGGATACTTTGAAGATGAGTGAAGCATCAGTGAAGTGAAGTAGAAATGTACTATTTCTTTCGAGTGCATTTTGCACGGCAACATAGAAATTCGACGTCAGACCGTCGTCGCCTCGACGCCAAACTTCGGTCGCTATAGGCACGCGTGAGTCCGAGGCAGTCGAAGCTAGCGTAGATCTTATTTGGGCATTAAGCGCCAACAACAAGCAAAGCGCCAAACGACAACCTCTGGTCCGCGCTAGCATCTAACTCTCCTTCTATGGGCCCTTATCGCTCTCTCTACCGGAATGGACCCTGGCGAACTTGGGCGCCCCATACCGGGAATGCATGCACTAATATTTATCTTTTGACGAACCCAGTCGTCCAAACCAACCGCTCCCCCCTGTGTCATGCAGCTTTTTTGTCGACGAATTTCTCAGCGCCTCATTGAATTGACCAGGCGTCAGCAAATTACCGTTTCGAACTCCCATGAGATTATTCTCATACCCTCTGTAAGGCGCAGTAGTACGCGGCTCGCCTGGCTGATTAGTTTCGCCGTATTGATCTTTTATACCCGCAAAATGGGGGATTTCATGGCGGCCCGCGTTAGCATCCCCAACTAGAGCGCTGTTTATGTGCCCCATGTAACCACCGAGTCTATAGACGCATTCGCCGGCGGGCCCACAATTGGGGTCATTTCCCGGTGTCATATCAAGTACGTTCAAGACCCCTTGAATCGCTCTATCAGTGGGAAAGGCCATGATTCTTTGATTGCTATTGAGCCCTTGTACGGAATTCATTCCGTTTATTAGCGCCTGTACGTTCGCAGGCGTGGCTCCCGGACCTGTAAACAGAATGGGGATCATTATAGTAATACCGCCGCCCTCGTGATCTACGCGGAGCGCATCATTTCCACTGGGGTCCTTATTCATAATCGGATCCCAGAGAGCGTATTGATAGAGATTGAGGCTATCGACATCTCCGGCGGGGTCGGTTTGCAGGAAGCGCCCGACGGCGGGCGAATACATGCGCGCGCGATTATAGTAGAGCTGCGTTTCCTTGTCATACTGCCGCCCCGCAAACCGCCAAATCGCGCCTTCGCCGCCCTCTGAACCCACTTCGCCATGGGTAGAGTAGCTAAAGGTATCAACGAGGTCGCCCCCATCATCCGTGACAGCAACCACGGTTCCCAAATGATCCTGATGGAAATAGGTCGTACCCGTGCCCGGGCTATATTCGATCTGGGCTACCGGTTCATCCACACCCGCCCCGTGCACATACCGACGTAGTAGGGTGTCCTCGTCATCATACTCAGCGACGATATTCTGTCCGGCCCACAGGTATTTGGTGACCACGCCATTGACAGTTTTAGAAACCCGCCGGTCTAACGGGTCATAGCTGTATGTGGCGTTCACGGCTCTGTTGCAAAAATCGTGAAGCTTGAGCATGCTTGGCGGAGATTGGACGGACGGAACGATGACGGATTTCAAGT
>Ga0102832_1001848_pt1 | contig 14508 bp, 12 predicted proteins | sample EBPBio282013_DNA_FD_88942 | JGI IMG/M metagenome (GOLD analysis project Ga0102832, IMG submission 88942) | Wastewater treatment Type I Accumulibacter community from EBPR Bioreactor in Madison, WI, USA - Reactor 2_5/28/2013_ DNA (Illumina Assembly) | ecosystem: Engineered > Bioreactor > EBPR >...
AATATCTCAAGGTCATCCCGCGCGGCCGCGTGCCGGCGCGGGTGGTGGACGACGGGACGATCGTCGAGAACACGGCGATCCTCGACTACGTCGCCACGACATATGCGCCGCACCTGATGCCCAAGGACCCCGTCCAGCGGGCCCGCGCCATCTCCCTGATGGCCTGGTTTTCCAATGCGGTGCATCCGAACTTTACCCATATCGGCCGGCCCGAGCGCTTCGCGACCGACGCGGCGGTGTTCGATCACCTCAAGGCGGTGGGTCGCGAAAACTTCTTCGCCAACCTCAAGGAGATCGACGGTCTCCTCGCGGGCAAGACCTGGATCCTGGGCAACGAGTTCTCCGTGGTCGACGGCTATGCCCTGGTCTTCTACGGCTGGGGCAAGCGCATCGGCCTGCCGGTCGAGGAGCTGAAGAACTACACCGCGTGGAAGGACCGCATGCTGGCGCGGCCGGCCGTGCGCCGCGTCCTGGAGCGCGAACAGAGCGTGCTGCTCGCCTAGCCCTTGCCCCGAGCGGAGCCGAGGGGTCAGCCGACGACGAAGCTCTGGTACATGAAGCGCAGGTCCTGGGTTTCCTGCGGCGTGATCTCGCCGTCGAGCACCCGGGCCTCCCAGGTGCGCAGCTTGCGCTTGATCTCGAGCGGGGTGCGCGGGCTCAGCAGCACCATGAAGAACTGCTCGTGCGGCGACAGCTCGCGTTCGCGGCGATAGCCGAACGGGCCGCTGCCGACCGGCCGGGCCGCGGTCGCGGCGGGCAGGGCGCGGCCGGGAAGCTCGGTCGCCAGGACGTCGTTCCAGGTCAGTCCCGCCTCGCGCACCATGGTGGCGGCCAGCTTCGCCGCGGCGAGGGCTTCGCCGGCATTGCTGCTGTCCAGGATTTCAAGGACCTTCACCAGGGTGGTGCGGTTGAATGTCGACATCGTCTCCGCTCCGTCACCGCTACCGTTCCGGAGGGGCCGGGGCGGCAGCCTGTGCGTCTTTGACTATTGGATGAGCAAGCGGCACTAAGCAGTTACAAAATATAGTTGGATTGTGACCGGATCAAGATCGCCCTCGGACCCTCCCGGAAACGTGTTCCCGGCCTACCTGGCCGGGCTCGGCACCTGGTTCGTGCCCCTCGGGGTGCAGATGGTGCTGTTCCCGTGGCTGGTCGCCGTCGTACTGCGCATGGACGCCTTCGCGGTGGGCGTGGCGCAGGCCGCCCTGATGGCGCCGTCGCTGCTGTTCCTGCCGCTCGGCGGGCTGGTGGCCGATCGCGGCAATCCAAGGCGGCTGCTGCTGGTCTACCACCTGCTCTACGCCGTACCGCCGGTCGCGCTGGCCACCCTGCTGCTGACCGTCGGCGGCCTCAGCTACCCGCTGCTGATCGTCTACGGCCTGGTGGTCGGGTCGGTGAGCGCCTTCGCCATCCCGACCCGCGACGCGCTGCTGCCGGTGGTGGCGCCGGCCGGCCAGCTGCCGCGGGCGGTGGCGCTGGTGACGGCGCTGCAGTTCTTCGGCCAGCTGGTCGGCATCGTCTGCGCCTCGGCGGCCGACCGGGTGGGAGCGGCACCGCTCCTGCTGCTGAATGCCGGGCTGCTGCTGCTGGGCTGCCTGGCGGTGCGCCGGCTGCCCGATCCGCCGCCGCACCCGCCGGCGGCGCGGCCGGGCTTCTGGCACGCCATCGCCGAGGGCATCGCGGCGGCGGCGAAGTCGGAGCAGATCTGGCCGGTACTGCTGCTGAACTTCGGCGTCGGGCTGTTCTACGTCGGACCGTTCATGTCGGTGCTGCCGCTGGCGGTGCGCGACGTCTACCACGGCGGCGCGGTCGAGCTGTCCTACGTCAACTTCGCCTTCTGGGCGGCGACCATCGCGGCCAGCATGGCGCTGGTCGGGCTGGCCCGCCGGGTGACACGACGCGGCCGGGTGATCGGCACGGCGATCGCGACCGGCGGCGTGATCCTGGTCGCGCTGTCGACCCTGCCGCCGTTCCCGGTGTTCGTCGCGCTGATCTTCGTCTGGGGGCTGGGCGCCGGTATCACCATGACCCAGAGTCGCACGGTGGTTCAGGTGGTTTCCGCCCCGACCCACCGGGCGCGGCTGATGGCCCTGTTCCAGCTGGGCCTGAGCGGCGGCGGCCCGATTGGCGCCTTCGTGACCGGCACGATCGGCAGCATCTGGGGCCTCAAGGCCGCGATGTTGTTCCCCGCGCTGGGCATGGGCGTGCTGATCGTCTTCGTGCTGCTGCGCTCGCGCCTGTGGTCGATGCGAACGGTCGAGTAGTTTAGTCGGCGGCCTGGCGCTGCTGGTCGAGGCCGAGCGTCTGCCAGACGTCGAGCAGGGCATCGACCAGGCGATCCATGTCGGCGTCGCTGTGCATCGGCGTCGGGGTCAGCCGCAGCCGCTCGGTGCCGCGCGGCACGGTCGGGTAGTTGATCGGCTGGACGTAGATCGCGTGCCGCTCCATCAGCAGGTCGGTCGCCTGCTTGGCGAGCGCCGCATCGCCCACGAACACCGGCACGATGTGGGTCACCGACGGCATCACCGGCAGGCCGACCGCGCGCAGGCGGCGCTTCAGCGTGGCCGCCCGCTCCTGGTGGCGAACCCGCAGCTCGGGCTGGGCCGTGACGTGGCGGATGCTGGCCAGCGCCGCGGCGGCGATGGCCGGCGGCATCGAGGTCGAGAAGATGAAGCCGGCGCCGCACGAGCGCACGAAGTCGACGGTGGCGGCGCTCGCCGCGATGTAGCCGCCGACCACGCCGAACGCCTTGGCCAGCGTGCCCTGGACGATGTCGACCTTGGCCAGCGCACCGTCGCGCTCGGCGACGCCGGCGCCGCGCAGGCCGTACATGCCGACGGCATGGACCTCGTCGAGGTAGGTCAGCGCGCCGTGGCGATGCGCGAGGTCGCAGATTTCCTCGATCGGCGAGATGTCGCCGTCCATCGAGTAGACCGACTCGAAGGCGACGATCTTGGGCGTCGACGGGTCCGCCGCCTTCAAGAGCTGCTCGAGATGCGCCACGTCGTTGTGGCGGAAGATCTTGCGGACCGCGCCGGAGTGCCGGATGCCGGCGATCATCGAGGCGTGGTTGAAGGCGTCGGAATAGAGCTCGCAGCCCGGCAGCAGGCTGCCCAGCGTCGCCAGCGTGGTCTCGTTGGCGACGTAGCCCGAGGTGAAGACCAGCGCGGCTTCCTTGTCGTGTAGCGTCGCCAGCTCGCGCTCGAGCGCGACGTGCAGGGTGTTGGTGCCCGAGATGTTGCGCGTGCCGCCGGCGCCCGAGCCCTGGGCGCCGATCGCCGCCTGCATGGCCTCGATCACCACCGGGTGCTGGCTCATCGCCAGGTAGTCGTTCGAACACCAGACCGTGACGTCGCGGACCGTGCCGTCCTGGTGGAAGCGGGCCCGCGGGAAGGCGCCGGCGACACGCTCGAGTTCGGCGAACACGCGGTAGCGACCCTCGTCGTGAAGGCGCTGCAGATGACCGGCAAAGAATGACTGGTAGTCCATTGTCCCCTGGCTTTCCCCGACGCGATCCTAGACGGCCCGGTGATGCGTCGCAGGCGCATTTTGGTCGCGGCGGCGGGGGAGTGTTTGATGGAAATCAACAAGATCGCGTGATTCCCTGATTGCGAACGAATCGCAACTCGTCAGGGCTGGACGAACAGGACCACGATCATCGCCAGGCTGAGGAACAGCGACACCGAGAGCAGGGGCAGGGCGCCCAGCCAGCGCGTCGCCGAGGGCAGCAGGTCCCAGTAGCGCAGGGTCGGCGCGGCGGCGGCCAGCGCGAAGGCAAAGCCCAGCAGCCAGAACCCCAGCGCCAGGGGGCGGGCCACGTTGGTCGCGTCCTCGGTCATGTGGGCGATGCCCAGCGCCACCGCGGCCGGCGGCACGGCGGCGGTGAACAGCGCCACCGCCCAGACGGCCCGGCCGCGAATGCGGCGGCCGGTGCCGAAGGGGGGCGCCCGCTCGTCGGGTCCGGTCGCCCCCGTCACGAGCCTCAGCCCTTGAACAGGCCCTCGGCCTTGAGGTCGGCCAGGGTGGCGTCCATCGCCTGGCGCAGGCGGCCGAACAGGTCGGCCAGCTCGGTCTCGTTGATGATCAGCGGCGGGCAGACCGCGACGCGGTCGCCCATGTTGCGGATGAACAGGCCGCGGGCGATCGCGTGGTTGTAGACGCGGTTGCCGGCGCCGACCGTGGCCATGTCGAACGGCGCCTTGGTCTTCTTGTCGGCCACGACCTCGAGCGCGCCGACCATGCCGACGCTCATCGCCTCGCCGACCAGCGGGTGATCGGCGAACGACTGGACGTGCTTCGCGAAGATCGGGCTCATGCGCCTGGCATGGCCGAACAGGTCGATCTCCTCGTAGATCTTCTGCGCCTCGAGCGCGACCGCGGCGGCGACCGGGTGGCCGGAGTAGGTGAAGCCGTGGCCCCATACGCCGATCTTGTCGCTCTCGGTCATCAGCGCCTGGTAGACCTTGTCGTTCACCATCACCGCCGAGATCGGCAGGAACGAAGCCGACAGCGCCTTGGCGCACGACAGGATGTCCGGCTGGATGTTCATCGTCTGGCTGCCCCAGACGTTGCCGGTCCGGCCGAAGCCGCAGATCACCTCGTCGGCGATGAACAGCATGTCGTACTTGCGGCACACCGCCTGGATCTTCTCGTAGTAGCCCTTCGGCGGCACGATCACGCCGCCGGCGCCCATCACCGGCTCGGCGATCATGGCCGCCACGTGGTCGGCGCCGCCCTCGCGGATGATGAGCTCCTCGAGCTCCTGCGCGCAGCGCGTCGTGAACTGGTCCTCGGTCTCGCCGTCCTGGGCGCCGCGGTAGTAGTGCGGCGTCGTGGTGTGCAGGATGCCGGCGATCGGCAGGTCGAACGAGCGGTGGTTGTTGGGCAGGCCGGTCAGGCTGGCCGCCGCCACGGTGACGCCGTGGTAGCCCTTCAGGCGCGACACGATCTTCTTCTTGTTCGGCCGGCCGAGCGCGTTGTTCATGTACCACACCATCTTGATGACGGTGTCGTTGGCCTCGGAGCCGGAGTTGGCGAAGAACACCTTCGACATCGGCACCGGCGCCATCGCCTTCAGCTTCTCGGCGAGGTTGATCGCCGGCTCGTGGCTGCGGTGGCTGAAGGCGTGGTAGAATGGCAGCTGCTTCATCTGCTCGTAGGCCACCGTGGCCAGCCGCTCGTTGCTGAAGCCCAGCGCCGCCGACCACAGGCCGGCCATGCCCTCGATGTACTCCTTGCCGTCGTCGTCCATGACGTAGACGCCGCGGCCCCGCACGATGGTCAGGGGGCCGCTCTGCTCGTGCTTCTTGAAGTTGGTGTAGGGATGCAGGTGGTGCGCAATGTCCCGTGCCGCGTTGGAGTTGCCGCGGAAGCTGCGTGAAACGTCATTCATGACCGCACCCTGAAAAAAGATCGATAAACCGCACGATAAGGAGGTCTTATCGCGCTGTCCAACCTCTGCGGCCCCCCTGCAGCCATGCGAAAAATTTGGGCAATTGACGGCCCACAGGCGTCGGTGCAACGTGACTGAGATATGCGCCCGCGCATAGTTCCAGTGTGGTCGGGGAGACCAGTCGGCGCCGCCAGATCGCGGTCGCCCAGCAGGGGTAAGACAGGATGATGATTCGTTTTCGCCATTCCGTGGCGCTGGCGGCGATTGCCTGCGCCGGCTTCGGCCTGGCGCCGATGGCCGAGGCCAAGACCTTCAAGTGGGCCAACTCGGGCGATGTCAGCTCGATGGACCCCTACGCCCGGCAGGAGACCTTCCTGCTGACCTTCAACTCGAACATCTACGACCCGCTGATCCGGCGCGACAAGGACCTCAAGCTCGAGCCGGCGCTGGCCACCAAGTGGGGCCAGCTCGACCCGACCACCTGGTTCTTCGACATCCGCCCGGGCGTGAAGTTCCATGACGGCTCGCCGCTGACCGCCGACGACGTCGTGTTCTCGCTCAACCGTGCCAACGGCCCGGGCTCGAACCTCGGCAGCAACTTCGTCTCGGTGAAGGAGATCAAGAAGGACGGCGACAACCGCGTCGTCGTCACGACGAAGTACCCGGACCCGCTGCTGGCCGACAAGTGGGCGGCGATCGGCATCATGTCGAAGGCGTGGGCCGAGAAGAACAACGCCGTGAACTCGGCCGACATGACGAAGAACGAGGAGAACTTCGCCACCCGCAACGCCATGGGCACCGGCCCCTTCATGCTGAAGGAGCGCAAGGCCGGCGAGCGGACCGTTCTCGTCGCCAATCCCAACTGGTGGGACAAGCCGCAGCACAACCTCACCGAGGTCATCTTCACGCCGGTCGCCAACCCGGCGACTCGCGTCGCCGCGCTCAAGGCGGGCGATATCGACATGACCTACGAGGTGCCGCCGGCCGACACCGAGCAGCTCAAGAAGGACGCCAACGTCAAGGTGCTCGAGGCGCCGGAAACCCGCGTCGTCTACCTCGGCTTCGACCAGGAGCGGCCGGAACTCGTCGAGTCGAACGTCAAGGGCAAGAACCCGTTCAAGGACAAGCGGGTCCGCGAGGCCATCCACCGTTCGATCGACGTCGACGCGATCAAGCGCACGGTGATGCGCGGCCAGTCGTACCCGACCAACCTGATGGTGGCGCCGGGCATCAACGGCTACGTCAAGGATCTCGACAAGCGGCCGCCGCTGCTCAAGCCGGAAGAGGCCAAGAAGCTGCTGGCCGACGCCGGCTACCCGAACGGCTTCGAGGTCGGCCTCGACTGCCCGAACGACCGCTACGTCAACGACGAGAAGATCTGCCAGGCCGTCGTGGCCATGCTGGCCAAGATCGGCGTGAAGGTGAACCTGCGGGCGCAGACCCGGAACCTCTACTTCGCCAAGATCCTGCGCAAGGGCGACCTGTCGCCGGGCGACACCAGCTTCTACATGCTGGGCTGGTCGCCGGCCCAGACCTACGACGTCCACAACGTGTTCGAGGCGCTGATCCAGACCCCGAACAAGGACACCAAGAAGGGCCAGTTCAACGCCGGTGGCTACTCCAACCCGGCGCTCGACAAGCTGGCCGACGCCATGGAGCAGGAGACCGACAAGGCCAAGCGCGATGCCATGATCAAGGACGCGACCAAGCTGTACGTCGACGACTTCGCCTACGTGCCGCTGCACCAGCAGGCGGTCGTGTGGGCGGCGCGCAAGAACGTCGACCTGGTCCAGCCGGCGGACAACTCGTTCCCGCTGCGCTACGTCACGGTCAAGTAACCGGCTGAAGCGATCCGGCCCTCTCGCCTTGCTCTTCCCTCGGGACGGGCGGGGCGAGGGGGCCGTTTCGCTCTGGCTTCTTTCCTGCTAGGCCTGCGGCAGGCCCCGACAAACATCCGATGATCGCCTTTATCCTGCGCCGCCTCCTGCAATCCGTCGCCGTGCTGCTGGCGGTGGGGTTGGTCGCCTTTTCGCTGTTCCGCTACGTCGGGGACCCGATCAACGCGATGGTCGGGCAGGACACGACCATGGAAGAGCGCGCCCAGCTGCGCGACAAGCTCGGCCTCAACGATCCCGCGCCGGTCCAATTCTTCCACTTCATCGCCAACGCCGCCCGCGGCAATTTCGGCCTGAGCTACCGCACCTCCGAGCCGGTCGCCCGCATGATCGTCGAGCGCGTTCCGGCCACCCTCGAACTGTCCCTGTGCGCGGCCCTGTTCGCGCTCGGGGTCGGGTTGCCGATGGGCGTCTATACCGGCCTCTACCCGAAGCACTGGACGGCGCGGCTGTTCCAGGCGGTGTCACTGATCGGCATCTCGCTGCCGACCTTCCTGATCGGCATCCTGTTGATCCTGGTGTTCGCCGTGACGCTGCACTGGCTGCCATCCTTCGGGCGCGGCCAGACGGTGCAGATCGGCTGGTGGACGACCAACTTCCTGACGATCTCCGGCCTCAAGGCCCTGATCCTGCCGTCGATCACGCTGGGCCTGTTCCAGCTGACGCTGATCATGCGGCTGGTGCGCTCGGAGATGCTCGAGGTGATGCGGACCGACTACATCAAGTTCGCGCGCGCCCGTGGCCTCACCAACCGGGCGATCAACTTCGGCCACGCGCTCAAGAACACGCTGGTGCCGGTGATCACCGTGACCGGCCTGCAGCTCGGCAGCCTGATCGCCTTCGCCATTGTCACCGAGACGGTGTTCGCCTGGCCGGGCGTCGGCCAGCTGTTCATCCAGTCGGTGCAGTTCTCGGACATCCCGGTGATGGCCGCCTACCTGCTGCTGATCGGCCTGTTGTTCGTGCTGATCAACCTGACGGTCGACCTGCTGTACTTCGTGGTCGACCCGCGGTTGCGCAGCCAGGGCGGCACCGCCCGCGTCGGGGGCCACTGAGATGGCGACCTCCGCGACCCAGCCGGGCTGGTGGCACCGCGTCGCCGACAGCGATGTCTGGTGGAGCTTCCGCTCGTCGCCGATGACCGTCGCGGCGGCGGTCGTGACCATCCTGATCATCGTCGTCGCCTTCCTGTCGCCGGTGCTGGCGCCGCACACGCCGTTCGATCCCGCCTCGCTCAGCCTGACCGACGGGCTGAAGCCGCCGGTGTTCTTTTCCTCGGAAGGCGAGTGGACGTTCCCGCTCGGCACCGACGACCAGGGCCGCGACGTGCTGAGCTCGATCATGTACGGCACCCGCCTGTCGCTGGTGGTCGGCTTCGCCTCCGTCGCGGTGGCGATGACGCTGGGCATCGGGCTCGGCCTGGTCAGCGGCTATGTCGGCGGCACCGTCGACGCGGTGATCATGCGCATCGCCGACGTCCAGCTGACGTTTCCCGCGATCCTGGTGGCGCTGCTGATCGATGGCATCGTGCGCGGCCTGATCTCGGTGCAGCGCCACGACGAGATCGCGCTGTTCGTGATCGTGGGCGCGATCGGCCTGTCGTTCTGGGTCCAGTATGCCCGCACGGTGCGCGGCTCGGTGCTGGTCGAGAAGAACAAGGAATACGTCCAGGCGGCGCGGGTGATCGGCCTGTCGCCGGTGCTGATCATGGTGCGCCATGTGCTGCCCAACGTGACCGGGCCGGTGCTGGTGATCGCCACCATCAACCTCGGCCTCGCGATCATCACCGAGGCGACGCTGTCGTTCCTCGGCGTCGGGCTGCCCTCGACCCAGCCGTCGCTCGGCACGCTGATCCGGCTCGGCAACGAGGTGCTGCAGTCGGGCGACTGGTGGATCACGGTGTTCCCGGGCGCGACGCTGGCCGCGCTGGTGCTGGCCGTGAACCTGCTGGGCGACTGGCTGCGCGATGCACTCAACCCGAAACTGCGGTGACCGGAGCAGGGATGGCCAACGCTTCCAACAACCCGCCGCTGCTCGAGGTCCGCAACCTGCGGGTCGAGTTCCCGACCCGCCGCGGCACGCTGCTGGCGGTCGACGACGTGTCTTTCGACATCGCGCCGGGTGAGGTGCTGGGCGTGGTGGGCGAGTCGGGCGCCGGCAAGTCGCTGACCGGCAACGCCATCATCGGCCTGCTCGAGCCGCCGGGCCGCATCGCCGCCGGCGAGATCCGGCTGGAAGGCCGGCGGATCGACAACCTGCCGTACGAGGAGATGCGCAAGATCCGCGGCGCGCGGATCGGCGCGATCTTCCAGGACCCGCTGACCAGCCTGAACCCGCTCTACACGGTCGGCCGCCAGCTGGTGGAGACCATCCAGACCCACCTGCCGCTCGGCGCCGCCGAGGCCCGGACCCGCGCCCTCGACCTCCTGAAGGAGGTCGGCATTCCCGGCGCCGAGGCGCGCATCGACCACTACCCGCACCAGTTCTCGGGCGGCATGCGCCAGCGCGTGGTGATCGCGCTGGCGCTGTGCGCCTCGCCGCGCCTGATCGTCGCCGACGAGCCGACCACGGCGCTCGACGTATCGATCCAGGCCCAGATCATCGCGCTCCTGAAGAAGCTGTGCCGCGAGCACGGCACCGCGGTGATGCTGGTCACCCACGACATGGGCGTGATCGCCGAGACCGCGGACCGGGTGGCCGTGATGTATGCCGGCCGCATCGCCGAGATCGGCCCGGTGCGCGACGTCGTGAAGGACGCCAAGCACCCCTATACCAAGGGCCTGATGGGCTCGATCCCGAGCCTCGGCGTGCGCCAGGAGCGGCTGACCCAGATCGACGGCGCCATGCCGCGCCTGACCGAGATCCCCCGCGGCTGCGCCTTCAATCCGCGCTGCACGCGGCGCGGCCAGCGCTGCCTCGTCGAGCGGCCGGAGCTGATGGCGGCCGGCGCCAGCCGCGCGGCCTGCTGGCTGCACGACAAGGGGGGCGTCGGCGCCCCGATCGAGAGGGAGCGGGTCGATGCCTGACGGCGGTACGGGGTCGTTCGTCCGGATCGAGGGGCTGAAGCGCTACTTCGACGTGTCCGCGCCGTGGCTGGTGCGCACCCTCGAGAAGCGGCCGAAGCAGATCGTCCAGGCGGTCGACGGCATCGACATCGAGATCGCCAAGGGCGAGACCTTCTCGCTGGTGGGCGAGTCGGGCTGCGGCAAGTCCACGGTCGCCCGCCTGGTGGTCGGGCTCTACCCGCCGACCGCCGGCACCATCGCCTTCGACGGCAACGACATGACGGTCCGGCGCAGCCAGGCCGAGAGCGCCGCGCTGCGCCGCCGGCTGCAGATGATCTTCCAGGATCCCTATGCCAGCTTGAACCCGCGCTGGCGGGTGTTCGACATCGTGGCCGAGCCGATCCGGGCGTTCGGGCTGGCCAAGGACCGCGCCGACCTCGAGCGCCAGGTCGGCGACCTGCTGCGCCAGGTCCGGCTGACCCCTGCCGACGGCGCCAAGTACCCGCACGAGTTCTCGGGCGGCCAGCGCCAGCGCATCTCGATCGCCCGCGCGCTGGCCAGCCGGCCGGAGTTCCTGGTGTGCGACGAGCCGACCTCGGCGCTCGATGTGTCCGTGCAGGCCCAGATCCTGAACCTGATGGTCGACCTGCAGCGCCGCCTGCAGCTGACCTACCTGTTCATCAGCCACAACCTGGCGGTCGTCTATCACATCTCGACCCGGGTCGGCGTGATGTACCTCGGGCGGCTGGTCGAGGTGGCGCCGACCGACACGCTGTTCCGGCGGCCCAAGCACCCCTACACGCGGATGCTGCTCGACACGATCCCCGACCTCGACATGACCGGCCGGCAGCGCGCGCCGGTGGCGGGCGAGGTGCCGAGCCCGATCAACCCGCCGTCCGGCTGCACCTTCCACCCGCGCTGTCCGTTCGCGAACGAACGCTGCAAGACCGAGCGGCCGAAGGCCCTGCCGATCGAGGGCGGCACGGTCGCCTGCCACGCGATCGAGGAGGGGCGGCTGCCGGTCGAGGAACGCACGTGGGCGCCGCCGCAGTAAGCGGCGCACTGACTGCGAATACCTCGGCCAAGCGCCCGAAACGGCGCAACTAACTGCACGACACGTGATGTGCGCGCGCGCATGCTCGGCGTGCTTGACCATAAGTGCCGCTCGCTTACGATCCGCGTCCATATTTTGGGGAGTTTTCGCGGATGCCGGTGATCAACCGTATTGCCTCGTTCCACAAGGACATGACCGCCTGGCGCCATGACATCCACAGTCATCCCGAGACGGCCTTCGAGGAAGTGCGGACCGCCGACGTCGTCGCCGAGAAGCTGAAGTCCTTCGGCATCGAGGTCCATCGCGGCCTGGCCAAGACCGGCGTGGTCGGCGTGCTGCGGTCTGGCACCTCCAAGCGGGCGATCGGCCTGCGCGCCGACATGGATGCGCTCGACGTCCACGAGACCAACCAGTTCGCCCACAAGTCGACGATCCCCGGCAAGATGCACGCCTGCGGCCACGACGGTCACACGGTGATGCTGCTGGGCGCCGCCAAGTACCTCGCCGAGACCAAGAACTTCGACGGCACGGTCTACTTCATCTTCCAGCCGGCCGAGGAGAACGAGGGCGGCGGCCGCGTGATGGTCGAGGAGGGGCTGTTCGACAAGTTCCCCTGCGAGGGTGTCTACGGCATGCACAACATCCCGGGCATCCCGGTCGGCAAGTTCGCCGTGCGTCCCGGCCCGATGATGGCCGCCTACGACATCTTCGAGGTGGTGCTGAAGGGCGTCGGCGGGCACGGCGCCATGCCGCAGCACACGATCGATCCGGTGGTCGTCGGCGCGCACATCGTGACGGCCCTGCAGTCGATCGTGGCGCGCAACGTCGATCCGATGGACACAGCGGTCGTGTCGACGACGCAGATCCATGCCGGCGACGCCTGGAACGTGATCCCGCAGGAATGCGTGCTGCGCGGCACGGTTCGCACCTTCAAGAAGCCGGTGCAGGACCTGATCGAGAAGAACATCGAGAAGATCTCGCGCAACGTCGCCGCGGGCTTCGGCGCCGAGGTCGTGAAGTGGCGCTACGAGAAGCGCTATCCCGCGACGGTGAACAGCACGCAGGAGACCGAGTTCGCGGCCCATGCCGCCGCCGCTCTGGTCGGCCTGGAGAACGTCAATCGTAACCCGACGCCGGCGATGGGCTCGGAGGACTTCGCCTGGATGCTGCTCAAGAAGCCGGGCTGCTACATCTGGATCGGCAACGGCGACGGCGTCGGCAGCTGCATGGTCCACAACCCGGGCTACGACTTCAACGACGACGTGCTGCCGCTCGGCGCCTCCTACTGGGCGACGCTGGTCGAGCAGCAGCTCGGCCGCCAAGCCCTGCCGCAGGCCGCCGAGTAGACGCTCCGGAGCGGCGGCCGGGCGACCGGCCGCGCCTCGAGCGGCCCCGCGCCGTGGTCTCGAAAACCCATCCCTACCATGGCCAGCGAATCGCGCTGGCCTCGATGCACGCCAAGGAGCAGGCCCTGGTGGCGCCGTTCCGGCGCGTGCTGGGCGCCGAGGTCGTGGTCGCGCCGGCGCTCGACACCGACGAGCTCGGCACCTTCACCGGCGAGGTGCCTCGGCCCGACGCGCTGGTCGAGACCTGCGCCATGAAGGCCGAGCTCGCCTTCCGCAGCCTCGATGTCGACTGCGCGCTCGCCAACGAGGGCAGCTACGGGCCGATCGACGCCGTGCCGCTGGTGCCGAGCGGCGTCGAGATCATGGCCTTCGTCGACCGCAAGCGCGGCCTCAAGATCATCGAGACCCTGCCGACGCACCGCACCAACTGGCGGCTGCTGCGCTTCCGCGAGAACGACCCCAACATCGCCGCCGCTGTGAAGGCGATCGGCTTCCCGCGCTACGGCGTGTTCGTGCTGTGCAGCTCGGACATGGCGCACCCGGTGAAGACCGGCCTCGACACGCTGGAAGACGTGGTCGCGGCCATGAACCGCGAGGCGCGCCGCTCCGAGGACGGCCACGCGGTGCTGATCGCCGACATGCGCGCCCATCGCAACCCGACCCGCATGAAGGTGCTGCGCGCGCTGGGCTGGAAGCTGGCCAAGCGCCTGTCCTGCCAGTGCCCGAAGTGCGAGGCGCCGGGCTTCGGCCGCATCGGCAACCAGCGCGGCCTGCCGTGCGAGACCTGCGGCTCGCCCACGCATTGGGTCGACTTCGAGATCGACGCCTGCGCGCTGTGCGGCCACGCCGAGGCGAAGCCGCGCAAGGACGGCCGGACGACGGCGAAGGCGCTGTCGTGCACGGTGTGCCATCCGCGAAAGCGTCCTGAACCGTCTCGCCGCAAGGCAGCTGGGGCATAGGCCTCACGAACCAAGCAATAACAATAGTAATTGACTGACGAATAGCACGTAAGTTATATTCACCTTCGCTTCGGCGCGCACTTCCCCTCGCACTGCCAATCGAAGGTGAACCATGGATGATTCCGGGCTCGACGCCGCACGCCCGCGACGCCGCAACTGGTGGGACCTCGACCAGGACCCCGAGCAGCAACCCGACTACCCGCCCATCGGCCTCGAGGGCTTCCGGCCGAACCCACCGCGGACGATCGGGTTCAATGTGCAAGCGCCGCAACCGGAGCCATCCGAGGAGTTTGCGCGGTCGTGGACGAGGGCCGCTGAGGCGACGTCCGATGCGCCGCAACTGCAACTTCGGCCATACGACCCGTTCGAGCGCCAGTTCGAACAGCCAGACAATGAGCGCCCGCCGTGGGGAGTTAGGAATAGGTCGTTGGCTCCCTGGCTGAGCATCGCCTCAGCCGAAGGGGCGGAGCCGCGCTCCAGTGATCCTCCCTCGCAACCATTCGCCCGTCCTCCGGTCGTCGCCGCGAGTGTAGGAAACCTGATGCGCAAGGCGATTGCGGACGCGGCTCTGTTGGCGGCCGAGGCGGGTCCGATCGTTGCCCACGCGGGTAGGGAGATCGCGTCTGGCGTCGAGTCGGCCATGCAGGAGGTCGGCCAGCGAGGGGCCGAGATTGCCGCCCTGCTGAATCCGATGCACGCGCCGCGACTCCTGACGCCCCCGGCCGACTGGGGTGCGAGAAGGACGGAACTTGGGAACAACTTACACTTCTTGGAGAGGCGGGATGGAACGTCCAGCTTCAGGAAAAGCGACGGAGGATTTCTAGGAACCGGAGTTGGCGAATCGATCGAGACGTTGC
>Ga0102832_1001851_pt1 | contig 14495 bp, 13 predicted proteins | sample EBPBio282013_DNA_FD_88942 | JGI IMG/M metagenome (GOLD analysis project Ga0102832, IMG submission 88942) | Wastewater treatment Type I Accumulibacter community from EBPR Bioreactor in Madison, WI, USA - Reactor 2_5/28/2013_ DNA (Illumina Assembly) | ecosystem: Engineered > Bioreactor > EBPR >...
AGGAGGTACGGCCGAGGCGCTGCTGGCCGATGCCGGCGACCCGGCGTCGATGGCCGCGGTGCTCCGCGACCGCGACGCCCGGGTGCCCACCGAGGTGCTCGTCTACAACCCCGTGATGCGCTCCGAGCTCACGCTGACCCGCATCGGCGTCGACGACCTGCGCGCCTCGCTCGACATCAACGTCGTCTCGGCCGTGGCCGCGGTGCAGGCGGTGCTGCCGTCGCTGGTGGCCGCGCAGGGCACGCTGCTCGTCACGGGCGGCGGCTCGGCCCTCAACCCCAGGGCCCCGTTCGGCGTCCTGTCGGTGGGCAAGGCCGCCCAGCGCGCGGCGGTGCACGCGCTCGCCGACGAGCTGGCGCCGCTCGGCGTCACCGTGCGCACCATCACCATCGCGGGGCTGATGGACCCGAAGGGCCCGCTCGACCCGCGCCTCGTCTCCGAGGCCTTCTGGGCGCTGCGGGACAGCGACGACGTCGAGCTCGTCTACAGGGGATGACCTACCGCAGCAGGCACTCCTGCGTGCTGGTCGCCACCAGCCGGCCATCCTGGTCGAACACCCGAGCCTCGTTGAACGCCCGCGCCCGGCTGCGCACCAGGCTGCTCACCTCGACGTAGAGCCAGTCGTCGGCGGCGAGCTCGCGGTGGAACCACAGGGCGTGGTCGAGCGAGGGACCGGGGCGGCCCGGTGCGTCCGCAGGCATGCCGAGCCTCGCCGTGCGCACCATGAGCAGGTCGGTCATCCACGCGAGGGCCGAGGCGTTGACGACCGGGCCGTCGCCGAGGGGCTCCCGCCACCGCATCCACAGCCGCATCGCCGGCTCGTCGCCGCGGACCAAGGAGACCACCCGGGCCTCGGCGTGGGCCCAGACGGGGGAGGCGCCGATCGCGACGAGGTCGAGCGGCTCGCACGCGTCCGGGTGGGGGACGCCTTCGGCGCGCACCCCGTGCTCGTCGCTGTGCTCGTGGACGTGGAACGACGACGTCGACGTCGCCAGCACACGGTCGCCCTGCACGGCGTCGACGCGCACGACGGTGAAGGAGCGCCCCGACCTCACCACCTCCGGCACGTAGGTCACGCGCTGGCCCGCGTCGCCGGAGGCCACGAAGAGCAGGTGGACGGAGTGCGGCGCCAGCTCTCCGCCCGCAGCTGCGGCGGCCGCCGCCACCGAGTGCGCGCTCAGCTGGCCGCCGAAGATCTGTCCGTTGCGCCCGCGGACGACCTCGCCGACGAGGGCCGGCCCGTCCGCGTCGAGCGACAACAGGGCTGGCCCGGTCACGGCGTCCCTGCGCCGGAGGAGCCGTCCTGCCCGGCGTAGCGGGCGATCTCGGTGTGGTCGGCGTCCTGGCCCAGTGCCTCGAGGGCGTCGGCCCAGCGCTGCAGCGAGGACTCGCCGAGCAGTGACGGCAGGCCGAGCCCACGGGCGAGATCGGTGGCGATCCGCATGTCCTTGACGAGCAGCGACATCGCGAAGCCGGAGTCGTAGGTCTCCGGCACCACGAACGTCGGCCACTTGAACTCCGTCGACCAGCTGCGCCCGGTGGAGGAGTTGATGACCGACAGCATGGCGTCGTCGTCGAGGCCGAACCGGCGCCCCGCCTGCAGCGCCTCGCTCGAGATGAGCAGGGTCGTGGCCGAGAGCAGGTTGTTGAGCGCCTTCAGCGCATGCCCCGAGCCGACCGCGCCGGTGCGCACGACGCGGCCGACCGAGCCGAGGAGCGGCAGGACCCGCTCGACGACGTGGTCGTCGCCGCCCGCCATCACCGTGAGCGTGCCGGCGACCGCGCCGACGACACCGCCGGAGACGGGCGCGTCGACGAGCGCGACGTCGAGGCGGGCCAGCTCGTCCGCCAGCGCGCGGGTGCTCAGCGGCTCCGACGAGCCCATGTCGACGATGACGGTGCCGGGACGCAGCGCTGCGAGCAGGGCGTCGTCGCGCAGCACGCTCTCGACGTGCCGCGAGCTCGGCAGCATGAGCACGAGCGCATCGGCCCGGGACACCGCCGCAGGCAGGTCGTCGGCGAGCGGGATCCCGGCGTCGGACGCGGCCTGCTTCGCGGCGTCGGTGACGTCGTGGCCGACCAGGCCGCCGCCGATGCCGGCGAGGTGCGCGTGCAGGTGGACGCCCATGGGCACGCCCATCCGCCCGAGGCCGACCAGGACGGCGTCGCGCACCGGCGTCGTCGTCGAGGCGGTCACTGCGGATCTGCGGGGATCGCGCCCTCGGCCACCAGCACCTCGTGCGCGTTCTTGAACGCCTCGAGGCCCGCGGGGATGCCGCAGTAGACCGTGGCGTGGATGAGCGTCTCGCGGATCTCCTCCACGGTGACGCCGTTGTTGAGCGCGCCGCGCACGTGCAGCTTCAGCTCGGCGGGCTTGCCGAGGGCCGTGAGCATCGCGAGGTTGAGCAGCGAGCGCGTGCGCCGGTCGAGGCCGTCGCGGTTCCACGTGTAGCCCCAGCACCACTCGGTGGTGACGCGCTGGAAGCTCATCATGAAGTCGTCGGCGCGCTCCAGGCTGGCGTCGACGTACTCCGCGCCGAGCACGGCCCGCCGCGTGGCCAGGCCCTCCTCGAACAGGTCGCTGCTCATCGGTCCTCCTGTGATCGCAGCGATCCTGCGCCGCCACCCGGCGCCGGCGCCCGCCGCACGTGCCGCCCGCTGGAACACCCCCCGCTGAGACCGATCGACTGCGCGTCGTGGGGCCGCTTCACGCAGTCGATCAGTCCGAGCGACGGGGTGGCGGGGTGGCCGGGGTGGCGGGCCGGCGGGGCGGATAGCCTCGGGACGCTGCTCCCCGATACCCCTCGAGGTGGACACGTGCGCCTGGCCAACGTCTCCGGACGGCTCGTCATCCTGACCGCGGACGACCGCGGCGTCGACGTCGCGACGGTGTCCGACGGCCGGTTCGGCCCGGACCCGATGTCGGCGTACGCCGAGTGGGACGCCTTCACGTCGTGGGCGTCCGGGCTCGACCTCGCCTCGGCGCCGCAGGTCGACGTCGCCCGCGCCGACCTCGGGGCCCCGGTTCCGCGGCCCGGCCAGGTGCTCGCCATCGGCCTGAACTACCGCGCCCACGCGATCGAGAGCGGCGCCCAGATCCCCGGCCGGCCGGTGGTCTTCACCAAGTTCGTCTCCTCGATCACCGGCCCCGACACCGAGGTGGTGCTGTCCGACGGCGACGTCGACTGGGAGGTCGAGCTCGTCGTCGTGATCGGCCGCGAGGCGCGGGGCGTGTCCCGCGACGACGCGTGGGCCTACGTCGCCGGGCTCACCGTCGGCAACGACGTCTCCGACCGCGCTCGGCAGTTCGCCGATCCGGCGGGGCAGTGGTCGATGGGCAAGTCGTTCCCGGGCTACGGCCCCACGGGCCCGTGGCTGGTCACCCTCGACGAGGTGGCCGACCCCGACGACCTGCGGGTGGTGTGCGAGGTCGACGGCGCCGTCGTGCAGGACTCGCGCTCGAGCGACCTCATCTTCTCGGTGCCCGAGCTCATCGAGGACCTCAGCGCCGGACTCACCCTGCTGCCGGGCGACCTCGTCTTCACCGGGACGCCGTCGGGCGTGGCCCTCGGCCGCCCCGACAAGCCCTACCTGCGGCCGGGCCAGCAGGTCCGCACCTGGATCGAGGGCATCGGCGACCTCCACCAGACCTTCATCGCCCGCCCCTGACAGGTACGCGACACCGAGCAGGTCAGCGGGAGAGGGTGCGCGACAGGGCGAGGGCGGCGGTGCGGACGGCGGGGGCCAGGCGGCCGGGCTGCAGCTGGCTCGACGGCACCGTGATCGACAGCGCCGCGACGGGCTCGCCGCGCACGAGGACGGGCGCGGCCACGCACGAGACGCCGAGCACGGCCTCCTCGTGGTCGTAGCCGACGCCGGCCGTGCGGATCGTGGCCAGCTCGTTCTGCAGCACCACGGGGTCGGCGATCGAGTGCTCGGTAAGCCGGCGCAGTGGACGCGACACGACCTCCTCGACCAGCGACGACGGCGAGAACGCCAGCAGCGTCTTGCCGACGCCGGTCGAGGTGATCGGCAGCCGGCCGCCGACGCGCGAGGGCACGTCGACGCCGGAGTGCCCGCGGATCTTCTCCGCGTACAGCACGTCGAGGCCGTCGCGGACGGCGAGGTGGATGGTCTCGTGGGTGGCCTCGTAGAGGTCCTCCATGAACGGCAGCGCCGCCTCGCGCAGCCGCATCTTGATCGGCACGAGCTCGCCGAGCTCGAACACCGCGCGCCCGAGCACCCAGCCGTCGGCCGTGCGCTCGAGCATCCCCTGCGCCGAGAGCGAGTCGACGAGCCGGTGCGTCGTCGACTTCGGCAGGTCGGTGCGGCGGGAGATCGCCGAGAGCGTCTGCGGCTGTCCCGTAGGGCGGAACGACTGCAGGACCTGGATCCCGCGCTCGAGCATCGAGTCGCGCGGATCGGTAAGGCTCGCCTTGCTCTCGGGAGCCTTGGCCGGCGTCGGAGGGGCTGTCGGGGCTGCGTTCCGTGCCATGGGACGCAGTCTGACGCAGCGGCACGGCCGAGTCCATCCTGAGCGCCACGCGCGCAGTGTGCGCGTGGTCACCCCAGGAGGATGGATGTCCCTCGTGACGGACGTGCGGCAGGCCGCCGCCGACCGCCTCTGGCAGGCCGCCCAGTGGCGCACGCCGTGCCCGCCGATCCGCGACCTCGTGGCCGCCGACGACGTCGAGTCGGCCTACGCGATCTCGTCGATCAACGTGGCCCGGCGCCTCGAGAAGGGCGCCCTGCGCGTCGGGCGCAAGATCGGCCTGACGTCGGAGGCCGTGCAGCGACAGCTCGGCGTCGGCACCCCGGACTTCGGCGCGCTGCTCGACGACATGGTCGTGGCGCCCGGCGGCGTCGTCCCCACCGGCGTGCTGCTGCAGCCCAAGGTCGAGGCCGAGGTCGCGTTCGTCCTCACCGGCGACCTCGACGGCGCCCTCGAGAGCACCGACGAGGTGCGCGCGGCGATCGGCGGCGCGATGGCCGCGATCGAGATCGTCGACTCGCGCATCGCCGACTGGGACATCAAGTACGCCGACACCGTCGCGGACAACGCGTCGTGCGGCCTCTACGTCGTCTCCGACACCGTCGTGCCGCTCGCGGACGTCGAGCCCGTCGAGGTGTCGATGACCATGTCGATCAACGGCGAGGAGGTCAGCACCGGCAGCGGCGCGGCCTGCCTCGGCGACCCGCTCAACGCGGTGCTGTGGCTCGCCCGCACGCTGCGCGACGTCGGCGACCCGCTGCGCGCGGGCGAGGTCGTCCTGTCCGGGGCCCTGGGCCCCATGGCTGTGGTCCGCCCGGGCGACAGCGTCGAGACCACGATCACCGGCCTCGGCACGGTGTCGGTCCGCTTCGCGGAGGAGAGCGCATGACCCGCAACAAGGTGGCGATCATCGGATCGGGCAACATCGGCACCGATCTCATGATCAAGATCCTGCAGATCTCGGACGGCCTCGAGATGGGCGCCCTGGTCGGCATCGACCCCAACAGCGACGGCCTGGCGCGCGCGGCGCGCATGGGCGTCACGGCCGTGAGCACCGGCATCGACGGCCTGCTCGCGCTTCCGGACTTCGACGAGTACGGCTTCGTCTTCGACGCCACGTCGGCGACCGCGCACCTGCACAACGACGCGAAGCTCGCCGAGCACCCCGTCCACGTCATCGACCTGACGCCGGCCGCGATCGGCCCGTACGTCGTCCCGTCGGTCAACCTCGACGAGCACCTCGACAAGCGCAACGTCAACATGGTCACTTGCGGGGGCCAGGCCACGATCCCCATGGTGGCGGCCATCTCGCAGGTGGCGCCGGTGCGCTACGCCGAGATCGTCGCCTCGATCTCGTCGAAGTCCGCGGGCCCCGGCACGCGGGCCAACATCGACGAGTTCACCGAGACGACGTCGCTGGCGATCGAGAAGGTCGGCGGCGCCGCGCGCGGCAAGGCGATCATCATCCTCAACCCGGCCGAGCCGCCGCTCATCATGCGCGACACCGTCTTCGCGATCGTCGACGAGTGCGACGAGCAGGCCGTGGTCGACTCCGTCGAGCGCATGGTCGCCAAGGTGCAGGCCTACGTGCCGGGCTACCGGCTCAAGCAGAAGGTGCAGTTCCGCAAGGCCGCCAAGAACGGTCCCGAGGCCGCCCTCATGCCGGGCGCCGAGCCCGCCGAGCGCCTCGTGGTGTCGGTGTTCCTCGAGGTCGAGGGCGCCGGCCACTACCTGCCGACGTACGCCGGCAACCTCGACATCATGACCTCGGCCGGCCTGCAGGTCGCCGAGCGCCTGGTGTCGCTCGACAAGGACGCCGACGCGAAGCTGGAGGTCGCAGCGCGATGACGAAGCTCTACATCCAGGACGTCACCCTCCGGGACGGGATGCACTCCGTCCGGCACCAGTACACGGTGGAGCAGGTGCGCGCGATCGCCGCGGCCCTCGACGCCGCCGGCGTCGACGCCATCGAGGTCACGCACGGCGACGGCCTCGGCGGCAGCAGCCTCAACTACGGCCCCGGCCGCCACACCGACTGGGAGTGGATCGCCGCCGCCGCCGACGTCGTGAAGAACGCCAAGCTCACGACCCTGCTGCTCCCCGGCATCGGGCGCATCGAGGACCTCGAGCACGCGCACGAGCTCGGTGTGCAGTCGGTCCGCGTGGCCACGCACTGCACCGAGGCCGACGTCGCGATCCAGCACATCGGCAAGGCGCGCGAGCTCGGCATGGACGTCAGCGGCTTCCTCATGATGAGCCACATGGCCGAGGTCGACGTCCTCATCAAGCAGGCGAAGATCATGGAGGACGCCGGCGCGATGTGCCTCTACGTCGTCGACTCCGGCGGCCGCCTCACGATGGACGGCGTCCGCGAGCGCGTGCGCGCCTTCCGCCAGGAGCTCAAGCCCGAGACGCAGGTCGGCATCCACGCCCACCACAACCTCGGCCTCGGCGTCGCCAACAGCGTCGTCGCGGTGGAGGAGGGCGCCTACCGCGTCGACGCATCGCTGGCCGGCCAGGGCGCGGGCGCGGGCAACTGCCCGATCGAGGCCTTCGTCGCCGTGGCCGACCTGCAGGGCTGGGAGACCGGCTGCGACGTCTTCTCGCTCATGGACGCCGCCGACGACCTCGTCCGCCCGACCCAGGACCGCCCGGTCCGCGTCGACCGCGAGACCCTGAGCCTCGGCTACGCCGGCGTCTACGGGTCGTTCCTCCGCCACGCCGAGCGTGCGGCCGAGACCTACGGCCTCGACACCCGCACGATCCTCGTCGAGGTCGGCCGTCGCCGGCTCGTCGGCGGCCAGGAGGACATGATCGTCGACGTCGCGCTCGACATGGTCGCGGACCGCGAGGCGGCCGTCGCCGCAGCCGAGGACGCCAAGAACGAGGCCCCCGCGGGGGTCTGAGACCGCTTGCCGGAACGGCGCTTCCGCCATTCCGGTGTGACCCGCGCTACGGCGTCCCCTTCAATCGTCAACGAAGGGGACGCCGTCGCTATCGTCGCTCGCAGAGGGCCGGGGCCCCGGGGGGGTATCCGGCCGCTAGACGCTCGGAAGGAGCGCAGCATGCCCGGCAGCCCGGCTTACGTCTTCGACTTCACCCAGGGGTCGAAGGACATGAAGGACCTCCTCGGCGGCAAGGGAGCCAACCTCGCCGAGATGACCAACCTCGGGCTGCCGGTGCCGCCGGGGTTCACCATCACCACGGAGGCGTGCCGGGCGTACCTCGCCAACGGCAAGGAGCCGGGCGAGCTGCGCGTGCAGGTCACCATGGCGCTGCGCCACCTCGAGGACGAGCTCGACCGGCGTCTGGGCGACCGCCACGACCCGCTGCTGGTCTCGGTGCGCTCGGGCGCGAAGTTCTCGATGCCCGGCATGATGGAGACGGTCCTCAACATCGGGCTCAACGACGCCTCTGTCGTCGGCCTGGCGGAGGCCAGCGGCAACGAGCGGTTCGCGTGGGACTCCTACCGGCGTCTGATCCAGATGTTCGGCAAGACCGTCCTCGACATCGACGGTGAGCGGTTCGCCGACGCCCTCGAGGCGGCGAAGAAGGCCAAGGGCGTCACCAACGACACCGAGCTCGGCGTGGCCGAGCTCGAGGCGCTGGTGGGGACGTTCAAGGACATCGTGCGCGAGGAGTCGGGCCGCGAGTTCCCGCAGCACCCCCGCGAGCAGCTCGACCTCGCGATCCGTGCTGTGTTCGACTCGTGGAACACCGACCGCGCGCGCCTGTACCGCCGCCGCGAGCGGATCCCGCACGACCTGGGCACCGCGGTGAACATCTGCACGATGGTGTTCGGCAACCTCGGCGAGGGCTCGGGCACCGGCGTCGCGTTCACCCGCGACCCCTCCACCGGCGCGCCCGGCTCGTACGGCGACTACCTCGAGAACGCGCAGGGCGAGGACGTCGTCGCCGGCATCCGCAACACCCTCTCGCTCGACGACCTCAAGACGTTGCAGCCCGAGGCCCACGCCGAGCTCATGACGGTGATGCGCCGCCTCGAGACCCACTACCGCGACCTGTGCGACATCGAGTTCACCATCGAGCGCGGCAAGCTCTGGATGCTGCAGACCCGCGTCGGCAAGCGCACGGCTGCTGCGGCGTTCCGCATCGCCACCCAGCTCGTCGACGAGCACCTCATCCACGAGGACGAGGCGCTCGACCGCGTCACCGGCGCCCAGCTCGCGCAGCTGATGTTCCCCCAGTTCGACTCCGCCGCCCCGCGCCAGCTGCTGTGCAAGGCGATGGCCGCCTCGCCCGGCGCCGCGGTGGGCAAGGTCGTGTTCGACTCCGCCGCCGCCGTCGCCGCCAAGGAGCGCGGCGAGGACGTGCTGCTGCTGCGCCGCGAGACCAACCCCGACGACCTCGAGGGCATGATCGCGGCGGCCGGCATCCTCACTGCGCGCGGCGGCAAGACCTCGCACGCCGCCGTTGTCGCCCGCGGCATGGGCAAGACCTGTGTGTCCGGCGCGGAGGACCTCGACATCGACACGCATCTGCGCATCGCGCAGTGCGGCGACATCACCATCACCGAGGGCGACGTGCTCTCGATCGACGGCTCCACCGGCGAGGTCTTCGTCGGCTCGGTGCCCGTGGTGCCCTCACCCGTCGTCACCTACCTCGAGCACGGGCTCGACAAGGCGCTGGCCGACGTCGACGAGGACACCGCGGCCCTCGTGGTCGCCGTCGACCGGGTGCTCAAGTACGCCGACGACACCCGCCGGCTCAAGGTGCGTGCCAACGCCGACACCGCCGAGGACGCCGCCCGTGCGCGCCACCTGGGCGCGGAGGGCATCGGCCTGACCCGCACCGAGCACATGTTCCTCGGCGACCGCCGTGTGCTCATCGAGCGCGTGATCCTCTCCGAGGACGAGGACCGGCAGGAGGCGCTCGACGCGCTGCTTCCCCTGCAGCGCCAGGACTTCGTCGAGCTGCTGCGCGAGATGGACGGCCTGCCCGTCACGATCCGCCTGCTCGACCCGCCGCTGCACGAGTTCCTGCCCAACCTCACCGAGCTGTCGGTGCGGGTGGCGGTGGCCGAGGCCAACGGCCTGCCCGAGGCGGCCGACCTCAAGCTGCTCGCCGCCGTGCAGCGCCTGCACGAGTCGAACCCGATGCTCGGCCTGCGCGGCGTCCGCCTCGGCCTGGTGGTGCCCGGCCTGTTCGCCCTGCAGGTGCGCGCGATCTCCGAGGCCGCCGTCCAGCGGATCAAGGAGGGCGGCGACCCCAAGGTCGAGATCATGGTGCCGCTCGTCGGCTCCGTGATGGAGCTGCACCTCGTCGCCGACGAGACCGACGGCATCGTCCACGAGATCGCCGCGCGCGAGGGTGTCGACCTGCACATCCCGATCGGCACGATGATCGAGCTGCCCCGCGCCGCCCTCACCGCCCACCGCATCGCCGAGGTCGCCGAGTTCTTCTCCTTCGGCACCAACGACCTCACCCAGACGACGTGGGGCTTCAGCCGCGACGACGTCGAGGCCGAGTTCTTCGCGACCTACCTCGACAAGGGCGTCTTCACCGTGTCGCCGTTCGAGACCCTCGACGGCGACGGCGTCGGCCGCCTTGTCGAGATCGCCGCGAAGGAGGGGCGCGCCAAGCGGCCCGACATCAAGCTCGGTGTCTGCGGCGAGCACGGCGGCGACCCCGAGTCGATCCACTTCTTCCACGGAGTGGGCCTCGACTACGTGTCGTGCTCGCCGTTCCGCGTCCCGGTCGCCCGCCTCGAGGCCGGCCGCGCCGCGATCGCGTCGGAGTCGTCTGACACCCGCTGACCCTCGACGTGCTCGCTCTGGATGGGTGAGCGAAGGCTATAGCCGTCGCACACCCATCCAGATCGCGTTCGCGGGCTGCGTCAGATGGTGCCGCCGCCGCTGGCGCCGGTGGTGCCGTGCGATCCGGGCGGGCCCTGCAGCTGGCCGCCGTCCTGCGACGTGGTGCCGCCCGGGAGGTCCTGACCCCCGGGGCCGCCGAGGCCGCCGGGGACCCCGGAGCCGGCGGAGCCGTCGGGCGGGAGCGGCATCGAGCCCCCGGTGCCCCCGGTGCCGCCGTTGCCGCCGGTGGTGTCGTTCTGCGAGCCCATGCCGGGCGGGAGCTGCAGCCCGCCGCTGCTGTCGCTGCCGTCGCTGCTCTGGCCCGGGATCTGCGGGAGGGTGCCGGTGGAGCTGTCGTCGTCGGTGCCCTGGCCCGGCATCTGGGGGAGCGTGCCGGAGCCGTTGTCGGTCGTGCCGCTGGATCCGTTGCTGCTGGGGCCCTGCGGGCCGCCGTGGCGGCCGCCGAGCTGCTCCTGCGACGAGCCGCCGTTGGTACCGGCGATCGCGACCCCGGTGACGGTCGCGCCGCCTACCAGCCCCGCCGCGACGAGCGCCACCGGCAGGCCCACCCGGCGCAGCAGCGTCGAGGTGCGCGAGCCGCCGTCGGTGGCGTCGGCATCGGCGTACGCCGTCGTGCCCGGTGCTGCTCCGGCGTACTGCTGATCGCCGGCCGTTGTTCCGGTGTACCGCTGATCGGCGGCGTACGAGGAGGAGCCGGGGTCCGAGGCGCGGGGCGACGACGTGCTCGGGCCGTCCGCCGCGGGGTACGACGTCGTCGGCGTGCTGTCCGGCGTGGTGCCGAACGGCGGCACGTTGAGCACGCGGTCGTCGTCCGGCTGGGGTGCCTGGTCGTACGGCGTCGGGTCGGTCATCGGTTCTCCTGCGGGTCGGCGCTGGGTGCGGTCGGGCGGACGTCGGGACCGGCTGGCGATCGGCTGGCTCTCGGCTTGAGCTCGGCTGGGGCCGGCGTCCTCACGAGCGAGGGTGCGTGCCGAGCCTGAGAGGACCCTGCGAGCCGCCCCCGTGCTGCGCTGAGCGCACCTGAGCCGTGGCCCGCCGAACCTGAAGACCGTGTGAGGACGCGTGTGACAGCCCGAGAGGGGCCACACCCGGCGCCGTTTGCCCCACCTGGGGCTGTGACACGCGGACCGCCGCAGGCGGCGGAAGCGTGGGTCGATGCGCGCTGTCTGCGACGCGATCCGACCCCCAGCGGCTCGCGGTGCGGACTTGGGGGTCGATGCGCGCTGTCTGCGACGCGATCCGACCCCCAACGCGGCGAGCGGCACGACGGCGACGGACCGGGACCTCAAGAGGTCCCGGCCCGTCGTGGGTGAGGAGAGGTGCTGGTCGAGCGGGTCGTGCGTCAGGCGGAGGTGCTCGACGTCGTGCCGGTCGAGGGGCTGGCCGACGGCGCGGTGCCTTGCGGGCCGTCGCCGTCGCCGTCCGGGCCGTGGCCCCCCATGCCGCCGGCGGGGTGCGACTCCTCGCCGGTGACGGCGTAGGACTTGTCGACCTCGACGGTCACGCGCGTGCCGTCGGCCTTGGTGATGTGGGCCTCGTAGACGCCGTCGGCGTCGGTCTCGAGTCGGTCGATGGTGGCGTTCGGGTACTCGGCGAGGACGGCGGCCTTCACCTTCGCGGCGACGTCGCCGGTGAGCTCGGTCTCGCCGGCGCCGGGGCCGCCGTTGCCGCCGGGGCCGCGGCCGGAGAACGCCTGCTCGCCGGTGACGGTGAAGTCGGCGTCGACGGCGACGACGACCTGGGTGCCGTCGGCCTGGGTGATGTGGGCCTCGTAGACGCCCTCGGCGTCGGTCTCGAGGCGGTCGATGGTGGCGTCGGGGTACTTCGCGAGGACGGCGGCCTTCACCTTGTCGGCCGTGTCGCCCGTGAGCGGGGTCTCCTGCGCGTGCTGCGGCCGGGATCCGTTCTGCCCGTTGCTGTCCGAGCCGTTCTGGTCGCCCTGGGGCGGCGTCATCGAGTAGCCGTTCGCCGACTGCGACGGCGTCGGCGTGGTCTCCGCGGCGCTGGCGGCGGCGGTGCCCGCGAGGATCGCGCCGCCGATCACGCCGGCGGCCACGAGCGCCACGCCCGGGCCGTACGTGCGCATGCGGCCGGTGCGGCCGGTGCGGGCGGTCTGCGGGGTCGTCGTCTGGTCGTCCATGTCGGGATATCTCCTGTGCGTCAGGTGGGTTGCGGCGCCGGCGCCGGCGCCGGGGCCGTGGCCGGACGCCGCGAGGCGCCGGGGCCGTGGCCGGACGACGTCGGAGCCGCGCGGCGCGTGGGCTGGGGTGACCCCGCGCCGCCGCACGGCGAGGTGCTGGTCCGCCGTACTCGCGCGACGGGCTCTCCGCCGCACACCCCCGACTCTGCGCACCCCACCTGTACGCACCCTCTGAACCGCACCCCACCGCCCCTGAGCACACCTGTGGATCAGATGAAGGGTCCCCATGACCAATAGAGCCAGACAGATCCGCCCCTCATGGTCGCGACTATCCACAGCGTCAGACCTCCTTGGCGGCCGTGGTCGGCGTCGACGCGCTGCTGATCGACGTCGTCATCGCCGGCGTCGCGGTGCTGCTGCCGGGATGCGGCGCCATCCCGCCCGCCACGAGGACGACGGCGGCAGCGAGCCCGGCTGCAGCTGCCGTGAAGCCCGCCGTCCAGCGCTCGGCCGCGCGGTCGGTGCCGGGGAAGGTCGTGGTGGTGGTCGTGGGCATAGCGCGCCTCCTCGTCCCGTGGCGGCCGGACGCCGCCGATGCGTGGAATCTGGCCGGGCCACCTGAGAGGACGCCGAGGCGGCAGCGATGCTGTCGCTGAGCACAGCGGATCCCCAGGATCCGGCTGTGGACAGCCGTCGCGATGAGGGGTGGGCGGATTCAAGGGAGTGACGCAACACCTCGAGTGATGGAGGTTGTTGTGGCTGGTCGTCCGCGGTTTCCGAAGCATGTTGAGCGGCTGTTCTGGGAGCGGATCCGTCTCGGCGACGGGCTGACGGCGGCGTGCGAGGCGGTCGGCGTGGTTCCGCGGTGGGGGCGGCTGCGGTTTCGGGAGGCTGGTGGGGTGAACCCGACGCGCGTGGCTCCGGCTATGGGCCGGTATCTGTCCTGGCCGGAGCGGGAGGAGATAGCGGCGCTGGTCCATGCCGGCCGCAAGGTCGGCGAGATCGCCCAGGCGCTGGGCCGGTCCCCGTCCACGATCAGCCGTGAGCTGGCGCGTGGAGACACCAACCGCGGGTATCGGGCCTCGGTCGGGCAGGGCAAGGCCGACCTGTCCCGGGCGGCGCCGCGGCCGTCGAAGCTGGCTACGAACCTGCCGCTTCGCGCCGCGGTCGTGGCGGGGCTGGAGGAGCGGCTGAGCCCGGAGCAGATCGCTGGCAGGCTCAAGGTCGACTTCCCCGACGACCCGGAGATGCGCGTGTCGCCCGAGACCATCTACCAGTCGCTGTATGTGCAGGCCCGGGGCGGTCTCAAGCGCGAACTGACCGCGTTCCTGCGCACCGGGCGCTCGATCCGCAAACCCCGCCGCCGCCCCGACCAGCGGGCCGGGCGGATCAAGGACATGGTCTCGATCAGCGAGCGCCCACCCGAGGTCGAGGACCGGGCGGTCCCTGGGCATTGGGAGGGCGACCTGATCATGGGGTCGGTCGAGACCAACACCGCGGTCGGGACCTTGGTCGAGCGCGCCACCGGGTTCGTGATGCTGCTGCACCTGCCCGACGGGCACGGCGCCCTGGCCGTTCAGGAAGCCCTGGTGGCGAAGATGGCCACGCTGCCCGAGCAGCTGCGGCTATCGCTGACCTGGGACCAGGGCAAGGAGATGGCCAACCACGTCGCCGTCGCCAAGGCCACCGACATGACCATCTACTTCGCCGACCCGCACTCCCCGTGGCAGCGAGGCTCGAACGAGAACACCAACGGCCTGCTGCGCCAGTACCTGCCCAAGGGCAGCGACCTATCCTTCTACGGACCAGGGCTGCTGGACACCATCGCTGCCGAGCTCAACCGCAGACCCCGCAAACGCCACGGGTTCCTCACCCCGGCCGAAGTCCTCAGCAAGCTACTGTCCCAAGCAGCACAAGATCCCGGCGTTGCGTGACTGACTAGAACCCGCCATCACTCTCATGGTCCCTGGAGCGGCTCACCAGGCCGAGCGGCGGATCTTCATCGAACCTTCATCGGTCCTGGGCA